>MDTE01016924.1_pt1 | contig 13222 bp, 10 predicted proteins | sample 811231 | NCBI WGS metagenome assembly MDTE01 (sample SAMN05326651, study PRJNA326480) | marine metagenome | isolation source: seawater | place: Indian Ocean: Red Sea | collected 2010
AATGGGAAAGAACTTGATTTATTTAAAGCACAAAAAATTTTTGGTTACTTCGAAAAAACTATTTTAATCGACTTAATTGAACAAATTGTAAATGGAAATGAAGATAATGTTATTAATTTATATAGAAGAATTTATGACACTGGAGTGGAGCCTAAAATATTTCTAAATGAATTCTTAGAAACGCTTTATTATATAAAAAATATTGACTATATTAGCTTAGATGGAACAAATTTTGATTTAAATGATAAAGAATTTGAAAAATGCAAACAAATCTCTCAAAAAATTTTAAAAAAAGATTTACTTTTACTTTGGCAGTTTACATTAAACAATCTCGAAAAGATTGATATTGTAAAAAATCAAAATCAGTTTATTGAAATGTTTCTAATTAGATCTTTGTATATTAAAAAAATTTTAAAAAATGAAAAAAAATCTGAATTTCAAGATATAAAGAAAAATTTAATTCAAAATGAAAAAATTGAACAAACTAGGTCAATAACAAAACCACAAACAATAGATCAACTAAAAAATATTGAACAAAAAGAAAAAATAATAAACTCACCCGAGATAAAAAATAAAATAAAAGAAATTGAAATAAAAAGCTTTGCAGATTTAGTTCAGGTTTGCGAGCGTAAGAAAGAGTTAAAAATTAAATATGAGCTTGAAAACAATCTAAACTTGGTAAGTTTTAAAGATCAGAAAATTGAAATATCATTTAGTTCAAGTCTTGATAAAACTTTTATAAAAGATTTAAGTTCAAAACTTTTTGAATGGACTAATAAAAGATGGATTATAGCTATTTCCAAAGAAAAAGGTTTGCCAACAATAAAAAAACAAAAAAGTAATTTAAAAATAAATTTATTGAAATCAGCATCTGAATCTAAATTTTCAAAAGATATGAAAAAACTATTTCCTGATGCTGAACTTGTAGATATTGGAGAAGAAAATTCCTAATGACAGATTTTTCAAAGATTTTAGAAAAAGCTAAAGAGATTGAAAAAAAAATGAAAGATAGTCAAGAAGCTATAAAAAAAATTGAGGTAATTGGCAATTCAGGTGGAGATTTGGTCAAAATTAAATTGAATGGTGAAGGGGAAATGGTTTCTGTTGAAATTTCAGATAAACTTTTAAAAGAGGAAAAAAATATTATTGAAGACTTAATAAAGGCAGCACATAACAACGCAAAATCCTCTTTAAAATCAAAAACTAATGAAGAAATTAATAAATCTGCTGGTAATTTTGGAATACCAGGATTTAAATTCCCTTTATAATAAATGCAAACTATTCCAGAAATAGAAGAATTAATAAAACTAATATCAAAACTTCCTGGTTTAGGGCCGAGATCTGCCAAAAGAATAGTGTTAAAAATGATAAATAACAGAGAAGAATTAATTAGACCCATGGCTAAAAATTTATCGGAGGTTTATAAAAACATATCGAGATGCAAAACTTGTGGATCTCTAAAGTCTAATATAATTGGCTGTAATAATTGTGAAAATATAAAACAAAATTTTAACAAAATTTGTGTAGTGGAAAATATAGCTGATCAATGGAGTATAGAGGCATCAAGTGTTTTTCATGGATATTTCCATATCCTTGGAGGAACAATTTCATCAAATAATCTTAATAAAGATGAATTATTGGTGGGCGCGTTAGTTGAAAGAGTAAAAAAAGAAAATATTGAAGAAGTTATTCTAGCTACTAGTGCTACAATAGAAGGTCAAACTACTGCGTTTTATATTCAAGATAGCTTAAAAGATATTAAAGTGAAAATTTCTAAACTTGCTCAAGGTCTGCCAGTCGGCGGTGAAATTGAGAGTTTAGACGATGGCACTTTAATTTATGCTTTTAAAAATAGAAATTCTTTTGTTAAAGATTAGTTTTTTTTGATTAATCTGTTTAAATGTAGCAAAGGCTCTGTATATCCAGACGGCTGATCTTTTCCTTGAAATACTAATTCACATGCGGTTTTAAATGCGATTGATCTATCGTAATATGGCGACATTTTTTGATAATTTTTGTCATTTTTATTTTGTTCATCAACTACTTTAGCCATTTTTTTCATTATTTCTAAAACTTGTTTTCGACTACAGATTCCATGATAGAGCCAATTTGTAATTTGTTGAGACGAAATTCTTAATGTTGCTCGATCTTCCATTAATCCTATATTATTTATGTCTGGAACTTTTGAACACCCAATTCCCTGATCTATCCATCTAACAACATATCCAAGAATCGTTTGCGCAGAATTAGATAATTCTTTGTTAATTTCTTCTAATGACCAGTTAGGTTTTTTAACTACTGGTATTGTTAATAAATCCTCTAATTTAGCTTTCTCGCGGTTTATTATTTTTTTATGTTTATCAAATATATTTATTTTATGATAATGAAGAGAATGCAGAGCCGCAGCAGTAGGAGATGGTACCCATGCGCAGTTTGCGCCAGCTTCTAAATGCGAAATTTTTTCTTTCATCATTTCAGCCATTTGGTCTGGTTTAGCAAACATGCCTTTGCCTATCTGACAAATGCCTGAAAATCCGCATCTTAATCCTATATCTACATTGTTATTTTCGTATGCATTTATCCAAGTGGATGTTTTCATCTCACCTTTTTTAATCATTGGACCAGCTTCCATAGATGTATGCATTTCATCGCCAGTCCTATCAAGAAATCCAGTGTTGATAAAGAAGACTCTATTTTCCAATGTTCTAATGCATTCTTTAAGGTTTACTGTGGTTCTTCTTTCCTCATCCATTATACCACATTTAATAGTATTCTTTTCAATACCTAAAACTTCCTCTACTTTCGTAAATAGTAGATTAGTAAATGCAGTTTCGTCAGGTCCATGTTGTTTTGGTTTGACAATATATATTGAACCAGACCTAGAATTATTTTTATTTTTTAAATCATGTATAGCGCATAATGAAGTAACAAAAGCATCTAAAATACCCTCAGGTATTTCAGAGCCATCTTGCAATAAGACTGCTGAAGTTGTCATCAAATGACCAACATTTCTATTAAGGAGTAGCGCTCTTCCATGCAGACTCTCTTTTTTTCCATTTTTAGATATATAACTTCTATTTGGATTTAGTTTTCTTATCAGTTTTTTTCCATCTTTTTCAAACTCAGCTACTAAGTTTTTTTTCATTAGACCTAACCAATTTCTATATCCAATAATTTTATCCTCAGCATCTACCGCAGCTACAGAGTCTTCATGATCGCAAATAGTTGAAATTGCAGACTCAACAATTATATCTGAAACACCTGCAGGATCTCCTTTAGCACTGAACGCACTTGGATTAATAATAATCTCTATATGAAGATTATTATTTTTTAAAATAATAGCTGAAATTTTTTCCTTATCGAGTCGATATCCAACGTATTTATTTTCCTCCTCAAGTTTTGTAATTCCTTTATCTGTCTCTATTTGTAATTTATGGTTTTTAATTGATATTTTATTAACTTTACTCCAAGAAGAATTCTCTAGTTTAAAATTTTGATCTAAAAAATTTTTTGTATATTGAATAACCTTTAGCCCTCTTTCCGGATCATATCTCTCAGTAATTGACTCTTCTGAAGATATAACATCTGTTCCATACAAACTATCGTACAAACTCATCCATCGAGCATTTGCTGCGTTTAATACGTATCTGGCATTCATAATTGGGACAACTAGTTGAGGACCAGCTATACTTGATATCTCTTTATCTATATTAGTTGTTTTTATTTTAAAATCAGCTCCTTCTTTTTTAATATAGCCAATTTTTTCAAGAAAGGATTTATATTCATTTTGATTAAATTCTTTTTCATAATTTTCTAAATGCCATCTATCAATATCTATTTGTAATCTTTTTCTGGTTTTAAGTAATTCTTTATTCAGTGGCGCAAGTTCATGACTCACCTTGCTAAATTCACGCCAAAAATGTTTGTCATCAATATTTGTATTTGTCAGAGCTTCTTTATTAATAAAATTATATAAATCTTCAGAAATAGAAAGATTTTCGATATTTATATAATTTTTTGACATAAATTTTTAATAATGTAATGTTTTAAAAAAATTTTATATAATAGTAAATTGGTTAAATTAGCCCTTTTATTGCCTTTATTTTATAAAATAATTGAATTATGAAAAATTATCTAAATTTTGAAAATGAAATTAAAGAACTTGAGACACAACTTGATAATTTAAAAGATCCCTATAATAATGAAGGAATATCTGAAGTTAATACAAATAAAATTTCTTTATTTGAGGAAAAAGTTAATAAAAAATTAAAAAAAATTTACTCAGAGCTAAATCCCTGGCAGATAACGCAAGTTGCAAGACATGAGGATCGTCCAAAGGCGAAGTTTTTCATAGAAAACTTATTTGAAGATTTTATCTCACTTTGTGGAGATAGATTTTATGGTGAGGATAAATCAGTAATTGCTGGATTTGCAAAATTTAATAATCAATCAGTTTTAGTTATTGGACAAGAAAAAGGAGAGAATTTAGAGGAAAGATTAGATAGAAATTTTGGAATGATGAGGCCAGAAGGGTATAGAAAAAGTATAAGGTTAATGGAGTTGGCAAATAAATTTAATATTCCAATTATAACCTTTATAGATACTCCCGGCGCATACCCTGGTGTTGGCGCAGAAGAAAGAGGTCAGGCAGAAGCAATAGCTAGGTCAATTGAAAGCTGTATGAAATTGAAGGTTCCAACCATATCTATTATAATTGGCGAAGGAGGTTCTGGAGGGGCAATTGCATTGGCTTCAGCCAGCAAAGTTATTATGTTAGAAAACTCAATTTACTCAGTCATATCGCCAGAGGGATGTGCTACAATATTATGGAGAGATCCAAAAAAAACTCTCGAAGCAGCCCAAGCAATGAAATTGACGTCAAACGAATTGTTTGAATTAAATATAATCGATGAAATTATAGAGGAGCCAATCGGTGGAGCTCATCGAGATAAAGAAAAAATATTGGAAAGCACTCGAAAATCTATCCAAAAAAATTTAGATTACTTTAAAAATTTAAACGAAGATGAAATTATTTTACATAGAAATAATAAATTTTTAAATATTGGAAGATCTGGCGGTTTTTCATCAACTTCATCCGTTAATAGTGGGCTTTCTTTTAATAAAATAAGTAAATTTAACTTTTTAAAAGATAAAATTTTTGCAAACAAAAAAATATTAGCAATATCACTAATTTCAATTTTAATAATCTCTCTAGCAATTTACCTTTTATAAAGCGCCACAGCAATTTTTATATTTTTTATTTGTGGCTAGGCATATTTCGTTTCTAGAAATTTTTTGACCTTTTTTTGATACTAACAAACATTTTGGATTATTTGATATATCTGCTTTTTTCTCATCAATTACATTTTCTGAAATTACTTTAATATTCAATAATATTCCTATAAATTGATCTTTAAGTTTAAATAAAAGATCTTCAAATAAATTAAACGCTTCCTTTTTGTATTCAATTAAAGGGTCTCTTTGACCATAAGATCTTAGCCCAATCACTTGTCTTAATTGTTCAAGATATTGTAAATGAGTTTTCCAATTATGATCAATTATTTGAAGAAAAAGTCTTTTTTCTATTTCTTTGGCTTTTTCCTCACCTAATTCTTCTATTCTTTCATCTCTTTTTTTATTGAATTTATCTAATATTTCTTTTTTAATTGATACATCGTCAACTTTATTAAGATTATTAATTTCATCCTGATCAAATGCATTGCCTAAACTAGAAAGTAATTTTTTGTCTATATTTGTATTTTTTTTCTTATGTTCAATTATTTGATTCAGTATTTTATCCATAAAATTGTCAGCAACTTCAAAGGAGTTTTTACTATTCATGACTTTATTTCTTTGAGAAAAAATTACATGTCGTTGATCATTTAATACATCGTCAAATTTTAATAATGACTTTCTTATATCAAAGTTTCTAGCCTCAACTTTTTGTTGTGCTCTTTCTAGGGCCTTATTGATCCATGGATGGTCTATGCTCTCTCCATTTTTAAGTCCAAGTTTTTCTAAAATATTATTCATTGAATCTGAGCCAAAAATTCTCATTAAATCATCTTCTAAGCTAACAAAAAAAATAGAATAACCTTCATCACCTTGTCTACCCGATCTTCCTCTTGCTTGATTGTCAACTCGTCGGCTCTCCATTCTTTCAGTTCCTATAACATATAAGCCTCCTAGTTTTTTTATTTCATCTCTAGAAGACTTTTCTGAATTCTTGCCACCAAGTTTTATATCTACTCCTCTTCCAGATATACTTGTAGTAATTATGACTGATTTTTTTGCACCTGCATTTGCTATGATATCAGCCTCTTTAATGTGATTTTTTGCATTAAGCACTATATGTTTAATTTTTTGTTCATGGAATAAAGACGAATAGTGTTCAGATTTATTTATACTACTTGTAAACAATAATATTGGTTGACCTAAGTTATGTTTTTCTTTTACTAAATTAACTATTGCTTCATCCTTTTCTTTTTCAGTTCTAAAGATTTGATCGTTTAAATCTTTTCTGATCATTTGTTTATTTGTAGGGATACTTAAAACATTTAAATTATAAATTTCATAAAATTCTTGAGCTTCTGTGACTGCTGTACCAGTACATCCACAGAGTTTTTTATATAATTTAAAATAATTTTGGTAGGTTATTGAGGCTAATGTTTGGTTTTCAAATTGAATATCTAAATTTTCTTTTGCTTCTAAACTTTGATGAAGTCCATCACCAAACCTTCTCCCAGGCATTTGCCTGCCTGATTGTTCGTCAATTATAATTATTTCTTTATCTTTTACAATGTAATCTATTCCATTTGAAAAAATATAATTTGCCCTTAAAGATTGATTGACCAAATGTACTAATGATAAATTTTCTGGATCGTAAAAATTATTATTTTTTAGTATACCCGCTTCAGAAAAAATTTTTTCGACATTGTCAATACCCTGGTTAGTTAAAAGTATATTTTTATTCTTTTCATCAATATCAAAATCGTTTTTATTTAATTTTTTAATAAGTTTATTTACAACTAAATATTTATCAGAATTATCTTCTGCTCTTCCAGATATAATTAATGGAACTCTTGCTTCATCAATCAAACAAGAGTCAATTTCATCCACAATTGCATAATTATGACCTCTTTGAACTGTTTGATCATTAGAAAATTTCATATTATCTCTAAGATAATCAAAACCTAATTCACTATTAGTTGCATATGTAATATCGCATAAATAATTTTTTTTTCTTTCCTCATCATTTTGTCCTGAATTAATATATCCACATGTTTGACCAAGAAAATTGTATATTTTTCCCATATTTTCTGAATCTCTTTTCGCAAGATAGTCATTGACTGTCACTACATGAACTCCTTTACCATCAAGAGAGTTAAGATAAGCGGTCAAAGCAATAGTAAGAGTTTTTCCTTCTCCTGTTTTCATCTCTGCAATCTTATTTTGATTTAAAACAATCCCCCCAAGTAATTGAACTTCAAAATGTTTTTGATTATAAATTCGTTTAGATGCTTCTCTAACCAGCGCAAATGCTTCAGGAAGTAATTCATTTAAAGTTTGACCTTTGATAATTCTCTCTTTTAATTCATTTGTTTTTTTTGGAAAATCATCATCATTAAGATTTGAAATATTTCTCTCAAATTCGTTAATTTTTCTTACTTCTTTAGCCAAATTATCCAATTTTTTCTGATTAGATGACTTAAATATCTTCGAAATTAAATTTATTGGATTTAGCATATGAATTATTTGTTATTTAAACGAATCTTATATAATCATATTATTCAATTTTTAAATATATATGCTTTTCAAAAAAGAAAATTATCAAATAAAGTCCAATTCTTTAGGTTTTTATCAAGATTTGGAGCATATAGATGGCATGGGTATATCTGCAGTTTCAGCAAATTTGTATGAAAATAAAAAAAGAGATGAGATCGTTATTTTTTATTTTAGAAAAGGGGCAAATTATGCAACTGTCTACACTCAGTCAAATATAAAGTCTGAGAACATAAAATGGAATTTAAATAATTCTAAAAATAAAATATATGCACTTTTTGTAAATACCAGAAATGCTAATGCTTTTACTGGCAAAGAGGGTTATAAATCAATCAACAATATTGCATCATTGTTGTCAGACAAATTATCAAATAAACAAATAAATGATGAAGAGGAGCCAAGAAAAATTAAGCCTTATAATCTTTTATTTGCTTCAACAGGAACAATTGGAGAGAATTTCCCAGAAAATAAAATTAAGAATGCTATCCCTGAATTAGTCAATAAAATAAAATATGTGCAAAACAAGTATATTTGGATGAAAGCAGCCATGGGGATACTTACAACAGATACTAGACCGAAATTAACAAAAGAGGAATGTACGATTGCAGGTACAAAAGTGAAAATTTATGGTTTAGCCAAAGGATCTGGAATGATTTATCCTGATATGGCAACTACTTTAGGCTTTATTTTTACGGACGCAAAAATAAAGAGTAATATTTTAAAACAATTATTAAAACATAATATTCAAAAAACATTTAATGCTATTAGTTGCGATGGTGATACTAGTACAAATGATATGGTTGGTATTTTTTCTACTGGTTATGCAAACAATAAAGAAATTAAATCATATAAAGATAAAAATCTAAATGATTTTGACAAAGCGCTAAATATAGTTCTAAAAAATTTGGCTAAAAGTGTTGCCGCAGATGGAGAGGGTGCTTCAAAATTCGTAACTATTAAAGTTGAAAAATGTAAAAATGAGAACGACGCAAAGAAAATTTGTTTTTCTGTGGCAAACTCACCTTTAGTAAAAACTGCTATTGCAGGTGAAGATCCAAATTGGGGTAGAATAGTTATGGCTATAGGAAAAACAAAAGTAAAATTAAATTTAAATAAATTAAATATACTTATAGGAAAGAATAAAATAATTGAAAATGGAAAAATTTCCCCAAGCTATGATGAAACGATTGTTTCAAATTATATGAAATCTTCAGAAATTAAATTATTTATTCAAATTGGTACAGGCATAAAAGATTTCGAGGTTTATACGATGGACTTAACAAAAAAATATATAGAAATTAACGCTGATTATAGATCTTAAATGTTTGAAAAAAAATAACTTATATATTAATTTTTGGAATGATTAAATATCAATTAAATTGTAAAAATTGCAATAATACTTTCAGTAGTTGGTTTGCGTCCTCAAAAGAATATGAAAAACTTAAAAAATTAAATATGATCAACTGCAATTTATGTAATTCATTAAATATTGATAAATCTATTATGTCTCCAAGAATTTTATCAACATCTAAATTTAAAAATAATATTGAAAGTCAAAAAATGTACGAAGTTAAACATAAAATTAAAGAATTTCAGAGATATATAAAAAAAAATTTCGAGTATGTGGGTGAAGAGTTTACATATGAAGCTAGGTCAATTCATTATGGCAATAAACAAAAGAAAAAAGGCATCTATGGAAAAGCATCTCTTGGAGAAATAAAAGAATTAAAAGAGGAAGGAATAGAAACAGTCCAAGTACCCTGGATTGATAAAAGCGAAAATTAAAATTTTTTAAACTTACTTATATAGTTTATGTTTGTGTCGTTGGTTAAGTGCCATATATCTTGAAAAATATTATAATTAAATCCAAAAATTTCAGTTTGATCCATTTTATATTTTTTACATAATAATTGTAATTCTTTTGGTTTTACAAATTTAAACCAATCATGTGTGCCTACCGGTAACCAATTTAAAATATATTCGGCACCAATAATTGCGAAAAGATAAGATTTGAGAGTTTTATTTATTGTTGCAATAAACATTATGCCATTTTTTTTTAACAAATTTGAGCTTGATTTTATAAAAAATTCTAAGTCATTTACATGCTCAATAATTTCCATATTTAAAACTACATCATATTTTTTTTTTGTTATAAATTTTTCCGGTGAAGAACAAATATAGTTAATGTTTAATTTATTTTTTTTTGCATGAATTTTTGCTACATTAATATTTTTTTGTGAAGCATCAATTCCTGTAAGTTTGCCACCAAGTTTATGCAAAGGTTCGGTTAACAAACCTCCTCCACAACCAATATCTAATATTTCTAAGTTTAAAAAAGGTTTAATTTTATTTTTTAATTTAAATTCTTTTATTATGTTTTCTTTAATATATTTTATTCGTGCTGGATTAAATTTGTGTAGTGGCTTAAATTTACCATTCGGGTCCCACCATTCCTCAGCCAATTTACCAAATTTTTCTATTTCTTCTTTATTAATTGTGTTATTAGCCATTAATTTTTTTTGATAAAATAAATTATATTTTATTAGAAGATTATTTAGGAAATAACAATGAAAATTGTAGTATTAAAATTTGGCGGTACTTCCGTGGGAAGTATTGAGAGAATAAAAAAAGTGACTAAAATTATTATTAGCTACTTAAAAAAAAACTATAAAGTGATTGTAGTTTCATCCGCAATGAGTGGAGAAACAAACAAGTTAGCTAAACTAACTAAGCAAATTTCTAAGAATTTTGCATCAGATGAGTATGATGCAATTCTTGCTACTGGTGAACAAATTGCCTGCGCATTAATTGCAGGAACTCTCTGTGATATTGGATATAAATCTAGATCCTTTTTAGGTTGGCAAATACCAATATTAACTTCGGGCTCTTATTCTAATTCAAGAATAATTAGTATAAGAAAAAAAAATATAATTAATTATTTGAGACAGGGTGGTGTACCAATAATTGCTGGTTTTCAAGGAATTAATTCACTTAGTAGAATAACTACAATTGGAAGAGGAGGTTCAGATGCTAGCGCAATTATGTTAGCAAAATTTTTCAACGCGGAAAAATGTATAATTTATACAGACGTTGATGGCGTGTACACAACTGATCCTAATTTGGTTCCAAAAGCAAAAAAAATTGAAAAAATTTCTTATGAAGAAATGTTAGAAATGGCTTCTTTGGGAGCAAAGGTAATGCAGCCCCACTCTATACAGGATGCTAGGCTTAATCGAATTGATGTTGAGGTGAAGTCATCTTTTAAAAATATTTCAGGTTCATTAATTACTAAAAAAAAAAATATATCTACAAAAAATATAATACGAGGAGTTTCATTTACTAAAAATGATGCAAAAATCACGCTTGTAGGAGTCAAAGATAAGCCGGGTGTAGCAGCTTCTATTTTTGAACCATTATTTAAAAATTCAATAAATGTTGATATGGTTGTTCAAAATATTTCATCAAATAAAAATCAGACTGATTTAACTTTCACTGTTAAAAACGAAGATTTATATAAAACTGAAAAGTTAATAAAAAAAAATAAAAAAATTAAATTAAATAAAATTAATATAGACGATAGAGTATCCAAAGTATCAATTGTTGGAGTTGGAATGATTACCACACCTGGTGTAACATTTAGAATGTTTAATGCTTTGGCAAAAAAAAATATTAACATATTAGTTATTTCTACGTCAGAAATTAAAATATCAGTACTAATTAATAGAAAAGATTTAAAAAAAGCAGTTGATGTACTTCATAAAGAATTTAAATTAGATTATTAAATTAAAATTATGAGTATAAGGCCATTCAGGGATATCAAGCGAAAAAAAACAAAAGTAGTTTCAGTAGGAAGTGTTAAAGTTGGTGGAGATAATCCAATCACAGTTCAATCTATGACAAATACTAAAACCACAGATATAAAGGCAACCATTACTCAAATTAATCAAATTAGTGATGAGGGTGCTGACATTGTAAGGGTTTCATGCCCAAATGAAGAATCTTCTTTGGCTTTGAAGAAAATTGTAAAAAATGTAAATATACCAATTGTAGCAGATATACATTTTCATTACAAAAGAGCTATTGAGGCTGCGGAAAACGGCGCTTCTTGTCTTAGGATAAATCCAGGTAATATTGGGAATAGAAATAAAGTAAAAGAAATAATTTCAGCAGCTAAAAATAATAATTGTGCAATTAGAGTAGGAGTAAATGCAGGGTCTCTAGAAAGTGATATTTTAGAAAAATATAAAGAACCTTGCCCGGAAGCTTTAGTAGAAAGCGCATTAAGAAATATTAAGATTATTGAGGATGAGGATTTTTTTAATTTAAAGGTGAGTGTGAAATCTTCTGATGTTTTTTTGTCGTTATGGGCTTATAGGCAAATATCAGAAAAAATCGATTACCCTCTCCATCTAGGGATTACTGAAGCTGGAAGTTTTATTCCTGGTAGTATAAAATCATCTATAGGTCTCGGGACTTTATTGCTGGAAGGTATCGGAGACACAATAAGAGTATCCTTGTCTGATGATCCTATAAAAGAAGTAAAAATTGGAAACGAGATTCTTAAGTCCTTGAACCTTAAACAAAGAGGTGTCAAAATTATTTCATGTCCCTCATGTGCTAGACAAGGCTTTAATGTAATAGAGACAGTTAAGATTTTAGAGGAAAAACTAGCTCATATAAATACGCCCATAACACTTTCAATAATTGGTTGTGTTGTTAACGGTCCTGGAGAGGCTGCTCTTACAGATTTTGGGATAACTGGAGGCGGTAAAGACAATCATATGCTTTATATAAATGGACATCAACTAGAAAAAATTCCCACAGATCAAATGATCGAAAAAATAATTACTTTAATTGAAAAAAAAGATTTAGAAAAAAAAAATCTTAAAAATTAAAAAAATGTCTATACCAATTAATAAAGTTTTAGAAATTATAAATAAACATAAAGATTTAGAAAAAGATTTGTCAGCAACTAATTTGGACAGCAAATCTTACGCAAAAAAATCAAAAGAGTATTCAGATCTGAATGAAGTTATCAATTTTGCAAAAGAATATATTGATTTTGAAAAAAATAAAAATGAACTTTTAAAAATTACTTCTGATATAAATAGTGAAGAAGAATTGAAAGAACTGGCTAATACAGAGTTATCAAATCTTACTGATAAACATAATAATAATGAAAAAAAGCTTAAGATCTTTATGTTGCCAAAAGATGAAGCTGATGCGAAAAATGCAATTTTAGAAATTAGAGCTGGTACCGGAGGTTTAGAAGCTAGTTTATTTGCTTCAGATCTGTTTAAAATGTATGAAAAAGTTTGTAATAATAAAAATTGGATCTTGGAAGTTATTAGTTTATCAAGAAGTGATGCGGGAGGTCTTAAAGAGGTCATTGCATCAATCAAAGGAAAAAATATATATTCGTTACTAAAATATGAAAGTG
>MDTE01066976.1_pt1 | contig 13222 bp, 31 predicted proteins | sample 811231 | NCBI WGS metagenome assembly MDTE01 (sample SAMN05326651, study PRJNA326480) | marine metagenome | isolation source: seawater | place: Indian Ocean: Red Sea | collected 2010
ACCGTGTAGGTGATTCCTATTGAAAATTTAGCCATTAGCAACCTCCCCATTCTCATCTTCTTCCAATGCTACCAAAGGATCATCGTCGTAAAGCTCATATGGTAATTCGCCATCTTCGTATAGGCTATAGAACTTTTCTTCCATGTCCTTGTATTCTGCTATTAGATCTTCTTCTGAAAACTTGTGAAAGCCTCTGAATCCACCTTCCAGGATATAGATCAAGGTATCGCTCTGTCCTTCTCTGATCTCATCTTGAATGGTTTTATATTCGACCAACATACATCTTTCAGCCATAACATAATGACTCAGCCTTAGAGCCCTTTTGTCCTCGTATATGAAATCGTGGCTGTCTGAAGTCTGCTGACCACCTTCTCTTTGATTGCTAGGTAAATTATCTATCATTGTCGCCCTCCTTATCTGATAAATGATTATTGATTATATAAAGCCCTACAAGTCCTATCACAGCCATTGCAATAAGCCCTACGGCTAACATTCCGAAACCACTCGCTACCGTAAAGGTTCCCATTATGCTACCTCCAAGTTCTTGCCGTGAAGATCAAAGTAATCACCTCTATTGGGTTCATCATATACAGCCAAGTCAGTTGGATTGCATTCTTGGACATGAAGAGTCACATGGTAAACGATATCACCTTCGTTGCCTGATACACACCAACCTGCTTTCTTTCTGTCTTTCTTAGGTACCTTGACGATGTCATAGATGCTTTCATCTTCTGGATAGTTCATATCAATCATGCAATAGACCTTGGCCTGTTCATAGTATCTAGGACCTTTGATCAGCTCAACAACCCCTCTGTTGATCTTGTCTTCTAGTTCTTCTCTGGTCTCTGATGTCTTTGCCTGAATGTAAAAGTTCATCATCAAGTGATCAACCTCAACCCACATATCCTTGCCATAGTCCCAAGTCACATGGTTTGTGGCTCTTGCCACATTGATATCTCTATTGCAGGTATTCAATACAAAAGGGAGAGTCGCTAGGTCCTCTTTCAAAACTCTACCATGGAACCTAGCTGATCTCTCGTCTAATCTTGGATCTTGATCTTTAGGATAAAATTGCATCTTTCTCCTTTTGTTCCATGTTCTGAGCTTTCTTTTCTACCACAAGCTCTCGAACCTTTGTTTCTGCTTCTGTTTCTTGTTCTGCTTCATATTCAGCCATTGACTCTCCAATGCTAAAGCACTCGTCTAACTGACCTACTACGGTGTCTCTATCCGCTTCTAAGAAGTCATCTGCTTTATAATCACTTGGATTAATACAATCGTCATGACCATCAGTATAAATGCCTGCGAAATCACAACCACCTTCAAAATAAAGGTTCGTGATATAGATGTCGTTATGTTTTCTAAGAAATGTATCGAAACAATCTAAAGCCGGTGCCCAAGCCGTGTCATACCAACCTTTGATATACGCCTTGTCGCCTTCTTCTTCATAAAATAATCCTGAATCGTCTATTGAGATATCCCACTTGGTACCCCAATACTTCACTCTCCAATCATACCAATTATCACAACCGTCTACCACTGGCTGTGGACCTTTGTAATTAGCCCAACCTGGTTCTGGAGTAGGGGAAGTGGTTCCGTCTAGTTCTTTTGGAGCCGGAACAAGATGTTGGAAAAAACCCTTGTCTGGGTCTGCTTGAATGTTATCCCAAAGATTCTTGATCTTGTCCTTGGGACCTTCTATTGTTATATTGTTATTACACCAATTTGGCATATTGCCCTCCTTATGTTTATAGTTTTATAATATAACCTTCTACCCTGATAGTCAACTGGTCATATTACCAAAAAATTGTAGGATCTTGAGTTTTCGAAGTCGCCCATTTATTCAATGCTCTAGCAATATCTCCCCCTTCTTCTGTTGGTAGAATCCGTTCGTTCAATGCCATTTTCCTACTTCTACTTCGCCGCTTTATGGTTTATTCGATCTATGATCTGGAGAAACCGTCCGCACCGGACGAAAACCTTTCTTGCCAAACTAACCAACAGCCTGGGTCGAAATCTTTGGTGGACCGAAGTCCAAACTCATCTGCTTATGAAGATCACCTACTTCTTTGATTGCTTCATCTCGTGCTTCATCTACGACATCCTTGTACCAATATTCTTCTCTGTTCAAAGATGCCTTTTCAATCACGCCTTCTGGATGATCGTCCATATAATAAAGACCACCTAGGTTAGCATAACCTACCTCATGACCTTTGTAATAATATTTCGCCCAGAAGCCAAACCATGCATCGATATTCGCATCAATTCTTCGTGCCATCTCGTCGGTATCGTGATATGGTTTGCCTGTATCTGGGTCTAGGGAGTTATCAAATAAATCTGATGGATGAATATCTTCGTAAAAATATCCTACCTTAACCTCAAAATTTCCGTCCTTGTGTCCTAAGGAATCTACTTCGTAATGTTCTGACATTATGCCGCCTTCCTTTGTTTCATGATTTCTAAATGTCGCTTCAACATATCAATATGATCGTTGATAGCATCTTCTTCTAATGGCTTCATGTCTGCGATCTCTTTTGCAGGGTTGGTATCTGTCGTATAAAACCATTCATATTGTTCTTTGTCGCCCTTACCAACATCTCTAAGAACATATGGGTATTCTTCGCCACTTCTAAATGCTTCGTCTAATAGGCATACGCCATTCAAATGTTTCTTAGGGCCTACATCTTTTTCGCCTCTGTCACGACCGTAATAACAATTCTGAACATCGTGTAAAGGATCATTTCTGTTATCGAAATCGATCTTCTGTCCGACCATGTATCTCCAACTAGAAGCATCACCAAGTGAAATTGCTTCTTCTACCTTGTCATAATTATGCCAGTGGTCAATTAGAGTATAACCTAATCCACCTGGATAACCGTCCCAATGTTGATAACTTGAAATATATGAACCGTCTTTTAGTTCTAAACCGATTCTTGCCCTTGTTGCCATTTTTGCCTCTTTCTGTTTGCCTTATTATTACTTTAATATAATATCAGGGGCGACAAATGTCAACCCCTAATCTGCCAATTTACATACTCCAATAAGATTCACAAGCTGGTGACATAAAATTCGGAGTATTCACACTCTGTTTGAATTTCTTACCTGTCATCATATTCGTGACTTCTTCTTGGGCTTCAATTTTGTTTCTGTAAGTTTCAAGGTCTACGATCTTCATCTCAACCATTTCACCAGTCAACTCACCTCTGGCTTGTCTACCTGTCTTACCATTTTCATGAACGCCTAAACCTTCAAATTTGAAAGTTCCATATGGTCTTTTCTTTGCTAAACCTTCTGTGAACTTCTTCTTGATTCTAGTCAAAGAAGCCTTGGCATGGCCTTCTGTTTTATGGATTTGACCACTATAAGAATAGTCTTTTTCACTTACTATTTCTGTGGTATCTGTTCTGTAAATTACGAATGTCATTTTGCCCTCTTTGTTATGTTTCATTATACTATTATAATAAGGTCAACGGAATCAAAAGTCAACCCCTAATTTGTCTTATTTTATGGAAAAAAATTGGTGGTCCCACCTGGATTCGAACCAGGATCGCTCTCTAATCTGGAGACTATGCCGAATATAAACCGGGTGTTTTACCATTAAACTATGGGACCTTTGGCCTGCCCGGCAGGACTCGAACCTGCGACCTACGGTTTAGAAGACCGTTGCTCTAATCCAACTGAGCTACGGGCAGTCATTCCAAAGATTGGTGGCCGCGGAGGGACTCGAACCCACACACCGATACCGATAACGGATTTTAAGTCCGTTGCGTCTACCTATTCCGCCACGCGGCCTTTTGGTGTCTGATTTCCTTTTCTATCTAATGGATCGTATCATGCCCGGGGATTGGGCTATGAATTTCTTGAATGGATATGATATCCTGAATTTTTATGTTAGGTGCCTGCTCCTCTAAAGTGATACAGGCATCCTTGAAGTCCATCGCATTGATTTCGATATCTTCGTCCTCTGTTTCAAAGACAAATAGTTTAGGTCGTTCATCAATTACAATTTTCATTATCTCTTTTTCCTTTTCTTGCTCTTTGAACCGAGCTTCATTTCTCGATACATTTCGCCTGTGACCCCTGCTGGGATTTTTTCGATCTTGCCCCCGTTCTTCAGGAACTTTTTCATCATCTTGTCTAATTCTTTTTGTTTTGCCTCTAGCTCTAATGGGCCTACTGGTGGTTGGATTGACATTCTTGCCTTTCTGTTTATTTTTATTATTCATTAGTTATAAAGCCTCAGCTTGAGAAAGTCAATGGCCTATTCAACCAATTCTGCTTCATCGATATCCCAGCATTGATCCCAGGGCACCGTATAGGTTTTGCCCTTGGCATCACCTTTTAGATCTTCAATTCGAAACAATTTGGTTTCTGAATCACGGACTTTAATCAAGCCAAAGCTCTCATACCAGCCCGGACCTTTCAAAGGAACATCACTCAATCCTGGTGGACGACCGAAATTATCTAACATCATCTCTGCCTTAAATTTACAGGCATAAGACTTACCTGGTTGAATGTCTTCTGGTTTCAAATAGTTCTTTTGGTCTTCCATAATCTTTCTCCTAGTTAAGGGTGGGGGGCCTCTCCTAGAAAGTCGCCCCCCTGTGACTCGCCTTACTTAATTTCTGACATCGGTGTAAGGTCTAACAGGGTTTCTACTCCACTACCAATCAAAAGTCTCCTGGTGCAACCTGCACCGCTCTAAGACCTCTGTCTCTCCACATATTGACCACAGAAGTTCTGTCGTCAAATACCAATACCGGATCCCATCCTTCTGCTCGAAACTTATCTAACATATCAGACTTGACCTCCGTATCGGGTCTAAAATCTTTGTCGCTTCGCATCTTCAAATCTCTGAAGACCAACTTCTCCTTCATCAATTGCATCAATGTGATTGCCCGTTGACTCTTGTTTCGTCCACTTGCGATCAAAATATTATGCCCTTGGCTCTGTAAGGCTTTGGCGATAGCAAAGACATCCAAGTTCGGAACATCATCTTTCGTCAACTCACGAAATGAATCCCAATCTTTCGGCCTCTGCTCTACGAACTTCTTACGATGTTCGATGTTCATCAAAGTGCCATCGATGTCAAAAATTATATCCACTTGCCTTACCTCAATAATTAGTTAGTCTTGTCTTGTATGATTGTCGCTCCTTGATTTACAAGGTCCTTACCTTGATCAATCACCGAGTTTAATTCACCCGGGTTTTGATAAAGATAAAAACAAAGAGCACCAATACCCATAAAGAATAATGCCTTAATCATTTGCCTCCTCCTGGTTAAATTTAATCATTAGCTCTAAGCCAATGCCATTGCCAATGCTCTCAGCCATATGTGGCCATTTCTTAACGAGAGTCTTAATGAATTCATCTCTTTGTTCGAGATTCATTCTTGCCAATTTTTCTACCATTTCATTTGCCATAATCTTGCCTCTTCCTTATTATTCTTTTATTATAAGGTCAGAAGAATAATAAGTCAACCTTTTATTTTCGTTTTCTACGCCGCGACCTGTGATTCCGCTTCGGCGATGTGTCTGCAATTCCCACGAAATTGATAGCCTTTACAAGAGCAAGATGGTCCCCTGCTCCCTCCGATTTGAACCTCGTATAGGCTTCCTGTCGAACCCTTAATAGAGATCGTTCGTTCTTGACCACCTTCTGGTGCCGAAAGCGATTGCTGGGCGAATTTGGATTCTTCACCATTAACCTCCACAATCCTTTCCTTTTGGATTCTCCGAAATGGAAATCTCGGATCTCCGGTTGTGATTCCAACCTCATTAGGTTTGAACCATTTTTCATATAAAACATTACCTTCGTAATAATTGAATTCAGGTTGTGAAAAGGCATAGCGATCCCTATATGGCCACATGACATTCTCGACTTTGATCTTTACAAATTGTCCTGCTTCTAATTCCATGTATCGCTCGCCAGTGGTGATCTCTTTATGCCAGAAAATATTGATCTGACTCTGGCATTATATCTTTCTTCATCCATTGCTAGATTTTTAAGTTTGGTTTCCCACATAGCTCGAGTCAACTCATCAAGCTGGGGATTCTGTTGGAGCAACCGTTTGATGTTGGTTGCTCTTTTATATTGAACTTCTTCTGAAAAAGGTCCCATTATAAACTTGCCTCATAGATTTCATCTTTTAATTGTCGAAGCCAATCTTTGGCTCCTTCCTTATCGCCGTCATCAATCGTATCTATAATCATATCTATGATACCATCGACACCGTCAATACCGTTCAATCGGATCTGATTCAATAATGCTATCTTATCCATTATGCCTCCTCTCCGATACCTAATTTTGTAAGATGATTGCCTGGTACTCTCCACTGACCTTGTGTACCACAATCTATTAAAATATATTTCTGATTAATTTTCTTAACCTTACCGGAAACCTGCTGACCCCTCTTGCCAGTGAATCCTACAATGTCACCAATCCTAAAAGATCTCACAGCCTGTTTGGCTAGGTGTGTTCTTTTCAACTTGATTGCTTCGATAACCTGGTTCAACTGATCGTTGTCCATTTGGTAGATTAGCTCACTTGCCTTTGTGACTAGATTGTTCATATTTTGCCTCTCTTTCATGTTTGCCTAATTATACTATTATTATAAGGTCTAAGGACCAAAAGGTCAACCCCTAATTTATTCCGTTTTATTTGAGTTTTCCAATTCCATTTTCTGTAATTCTTTTACCAACGACAGAAAATTAGAAAAAATTGAATCCATTTGGGTGTCGATCTTATTCTCACCAGCTGGAATACAGATAGCTGACATATCTTGTCCTTTGACCTGCTCCAATGCTTGATTACATATATTCTGATCAGGATATGTAATCTGCAGATTCAATGCCGCGGAAATTAAAATCCACTTCATTCTACTTCTCCATTAAGTTTAATCAATTCGGTATTACCATCTGGCATCTTTCGGTGCCTTAGGTATCCACCGTCGCATAAAGTATCAATGGCCTTATCGGCTCCTGTCTTGATACCTTTATCTCTTCCTAGAATGAATCCACATCCTACGAGAGCTCCTCCAACGAACAAGGTCTTTAATAAAATAAAAACATCAATCTCCATTATCTAGGTTCCTCTCTGTTCCAACTGATTAATAATAAAACGACTAGCCCCAATGGTAATATGACCGTCAGTATAAATGCTAGAATCATTTCAACCATGCAAGAACTTTCCTAAATAATCTGGCTGTCTGTTTCTGCCTTTGCTATGGCCTAAATAGTTCGAACCTTCATTTACTACCACTGGCTGTCCTTGTCCTCTATCGCAGACCCAACCATGTGGTCCTTGCATCACTGCCTTGGCTGTATGAGTTTGGCCTTGTGGTGTTTCATACCAAACCTTGTCGCCTTTTTGTATCTCGGAAAACATTTCATCTTTCCACATACTATCTCTCCAATACGACATAGTCACCAAAATGAAAATCAAATGTTTTCACTAGGTGCTCATAGTCGCCCTGTTTCATTTCATCTATGATCACATGGTAGTTCATACCTAATTGAACAGCCAACCTTTTAGCATAGGCCATCAATGCAAAGGCATTACCATCTGGCCCTGTAAGGTCAATCACTAATTCTTTTTGAGTTTTTTCTCTAATCATAATTAACTCCCTGTGACCACTTGAAAGGTTCCATCTTCGTTCCTTTCGAAGCCTTCAATAAAAATGTGATGATCTTTATTACCGTCTGAGTCGACAGCATTTCTAATGGCACTATCACAGGCCAACCAAACATCACCCCACATACCTTTACCACCAACTACCGCTGAAGTATTGTATCCCCAGACAGAACATTTATTAGTGATAACCGTACCTGGCACAAATGGGCTCAACTCTCCCATCTTGCCTTTGTATTCAACTCCAAAGACTGAATCGCCTTTGTAAATTGACCAACGGGTATCGAAGCCACAACCGGCTCCGTAGGTATCATGATAGTCCATCTGCTCCAAGAACTCGTCATCATTGTCTTTTGACATCTTTGCTACCGGACCTTGATTGAAATATAAAATGTTTGACATAATTATTCTCCCTCTGTTAAATTAGTCTGCCCTTGAACCCATATAAGCCTTGATGCCATATGCTCTTACTACCTCAGCATAAGCCTGAGCACCAATCTCTTTGCAATCCATAGATTGACCTCTATGTTCTGCAGGATCCCACATTGTTAATCCTCTGCTCCAAGACTTCTTAAAACCTATTGCCTGGAACGCCTTACCTAATTTCGTTGAAAGTTTCATCTCTGGAAGTTCAACCCAGGCAAAACCACAATACATTGGCTCGCCGTATTCGTTGCCACCTGTTTTCTCGTTCCAGTCTTGAAGGAAATCATGAACGGCAGTCTTCGCCGCCATCTTTGCTTTTTCGTGAATCTCTGGAACCATGTCCGGAGTAATTGTTATTTCTGTAAATTGTGTCTGTGTCATTTTTGCCTCTCTGTTTGTTTTTTTAGCCTACTTATATATAATAGCCTCAGTTGATCTAAATGTCAACCATTATTTTACCATTATTTTATGGCAATAATATCCATTGCCCACTGGTCCCAAGGTTCAGTTTTGGTCGCTTTTAAGCAATTAAAACTGGTCTTGTAATCCTTGCAAAGAACCTCAGTTTCCATCACGTCTTTAATGGTATCGATATCGCTCTTGTCGTTCGTATCAATCCATAGGGTACCATGCTCCCAGAACATATAAGGCAGAGCCTTATCTTCTTTGTGAAACCTTTCTTTGATTTCAACTATTGAATGAGTTTCTAATCCCATTATACAGCCTCCTTCCATTCTTCGAAGGTCACAATGCCTTCGAGTTTTTTAACAAGCTCTCTACCGTAGTCGGTAAAAAGAATACCGTAATCCCAAACCCAAGATTCAATGTCCTGGATGTGATAAAATTTTTCGCCTTGGCTTAACCACCTTAAGGCAGTTTCCTCATCGCCAGCACCATTGGCAATCGTCTTTTGAACGAGAGCCTTGAACTCATTAAGGCACTCTTTCTTATGAGCTTCTTCTCGCTCATAAGTTTCGTTCGCGGCCTTACTAATATAGTCGGCCTCATCTTTTAACTCCTGAAGAGTCATGCTATCAAAGTCGTAGTGACGACCCTTTGTGCCAAAGGCATCCTTGTGGCCTTCATAGATATAAGTGGCCAACTCATCTCTTTCGAGATCAGCAAGGGTAGTGATACCCCTCTCAACCCAATGGGCTTCGTCCTCTGGGTATAAACCTGCCCAACGGTTCTTAGGATCTTCAGCGACCCAAGCCTTTGTTTTAATGTTTCTGGATTTGATTTCTGCGATAAGTTCTTTTAACATAATTTTTGCCCTCTGCCTAATTCCTTATTATGTTTATATAATAATGTCAGCGGATCAAAAAGTCAACCTTTTTCTGCCTCTGTAAACCATTGATTTTATTGGATTTTGAAAAAAAGATTAAAAAAAGATTTGGCAGGCGAGCAAGGAATCGAACCTCAGTCTGCGGTTTTGGAGACCGTCGTGTTGCCACTACACCACTCACCCAAAATTAATATTTGATGCCTTTTTCCCATTGCTTCTGAGAATGAAATTCTGGATTCTGAATGAAGGTCCAATTTTCTCCGCAGGTATAACATACGTCTCCTGCCTTATCCCCATAGGCGACATCTCCGCCAGTGAGCCATTCATATTTAGGATTCTTCATTGCCGTAGTGACTGAACAGCCTGTAGTGAAGAGGCCTAATATAAAAATAAGTGAAAGTTTCTTAATCATGTTAGGCCTCCTTTAGCCTTTTTAATTGTTATCTATTGAGCCTTCTTTTGAAAAAGATTCTTAATTGAATTCCAAGTTCTGCCTAATTGTTCTTTACTTTCAGCCCAACTCTCTTTCTGGAATTGAATAGTCTTTTCTTTCTCATTAGCAACCCAATTATTAACTTTATCGTTGAATGAATCGTGTGCCATTGCTTTCGTAGTAATTGCTACCAAAAAAATTACACAGGCAATCCATATAATTGTCGTTGTTTTCATCATATACTTTATTAATATAAGGCCTAAGGACAGAAAAGTCAACCTCTTTTGGTAATTTATTTTTGACAGGTCGTGGAAGACACCTTGACCAGCTGTACCGCCCATAAAATGGAAGGTTTTTGGTCTTGGCCGGTCACCCTTACAGCGGGGCCTTTTGGTAAAATTATTCTTCGCCGGGGTAAAAAGCCAATGTTTTCAACCACTTATCCCATTCAACTTTTGGTTCACAGGATTCAACATGGTGAAGCTCAGTTTTTGGCCAGGCCCCAAAGGTTTGTAGTCTCTCTACCACTAGGCTTGAGTAGACAAAAATTTTCTCGGGTATATTATTAGTAGTGACCAGATTTTGTATTTCGGATAGTGAAGCATCGTTCAGTGACGTAGTGTAGGTTTGTATAGCAGTGACCCCTGTAAATTTACTAAAGTCTTTGCTATAACGATCGCCGTGTAGCCACGTGCAAGGTGTTATAGGCATATTGTTTATCCTTATATCTTCTGCATACAAGCCATGCAAACTTACGTTGGTAAAGCCCATATCCTTTAGTCTATCGTAGGTCTTAGGACCTATACAATGTACGTGCTGATCTAATAATGGTACAATATCGTATTCGTAGTGCTTAACTGCGTCAATATGTGTCACCAAAAGTGGTTGTTGCCATGCTTGTCTATGCTCTTTTGGCTTTGTAATCAGGCATGGTAACCATTTATCACCCGGTTTTAGGTCTTTGGGTTCGTTTATTTGAGTATAAACATTCATATTTTGTTTAGATATTTAGTTTAGTATAGAATAGGATTGTAAAATTAGGCTATTAGAAATGGCTACAGCGGGGCCTTGGTTAAATACTATTACAAACAAGAGAGTTATTGCGTCCTAGCAATACCGGAAGGAGACTCCAATGACACAATTACGTAATTTAGCAATCAACCTAGAGGTTGGTCAAGAAATCCGTGTAGGTAAACACAATGAACGAGCAAAGATAACAAAGATAGAATACTTTGACAAATCAGGTGATATATCTGTAAACACAACAAAAGGACCGAGAAAAGTGCTAACATTTAGATTGTGTGACGACTCTGACCGTTACGACAATCCTGCAGACAAATATAGATAAATATTTGTATGAAGATAGTTGACATTTGTAACGAAGCAGAACTAGAAGCTCAGGCGTCTAAAAAGTTATGCAGGTCATCAAGACCTGATAGTGACCTTGGTGCTTCTCAACTAGCTTCATGTAAATCACAAGGCCTACGTTCACGATCAGGCAAGAAGTCTCACAAGATAGGAAAGAAGAGAGTAACGGTAGGTGGCAAAAGGATAAAAGGCAAAGCACATGGCGGACCATTACCAGACTGGAGTTAACATGGATACGACATATAGAGGTAAGCTATTAGTAGCTGGACCGATATTAAATTCTAATCCCGTTTTTTCTCGTAGTGTTGTTTACGTTTATGAACAACGAGAAGGTGGGGAAGTCATTGGGGTTATTTTAAATAAGCCCAGTCAGTTTAGATGTTCAAGCCTTGGATTACTAAAGGACATTCCTTTTGACCCTCAACTAGAAGAAACATTCGTACACAAAGGTGGACCAGTAAGTGATACCTCTGTGTTATTATTACACACTAACGAGTGGCAGAGTACAAACACTCTACAGGCAAGCGGTGAACTAGCAATGACCAGTGATATGTTAATGATAGAAAAACTATCAACTGGGAATACTCCTAAGGGTTGGAGAATGTTCGCTGGAATGAGTATTTGGACTGAAGATCAATTAGCACAAGAGATAAAGCAAGGTGCTTGGTTATCTGCAAAACCTACAAGCCATAGTGTGTTTGATTACAATGAAGATGAGCAATACCTGAAAGCTCTGGAACTTTGCAGTAAACAAACATTCTCTAAATATATATAGGAAGGAGAGAATAATGAATAAATTACTACTCGTATTTCTAGCGACTCTGTTTCTAGCTCTTACTTCTGTTGGTACCTTGGCAAATCAAAGCCCCGAGACTGTACCGCCTACAGACGATAACTCAGCAATTCAACCTTCACCAGAACCTTCACCAGAAGACATGATTAAACAATTACCTATCATGGTAGACTGTGGACCAGGACAACCTATTGTTGATATTATTAATCGACATGGTGAAATACCATTTGCTAACTTCGAACTATTCTTACGTATACCTAATGGACAAATACTAAGACAACCAGCAACGATGTTTGTTAATTCACAAACAGGTAGTTGGAGTATTGTAGCTTGGTTCCCAGAGAGTGAAACGGCGTGTATCGTACAGAGTGGTATTAGTTTATCACCAGCTGGTAGAACTAGTACTAACTACCTTACTTCGTAGTAGCCATATTACTTAAAGGATTTTCTAAAGCAGTTTTAATCTGCTTTTCGATCTTCGCTTCAAGGTCAGCCATCTCTTGCTTGATATCTTTGATTGCATCGCTGATGTCTGTGTTAAGTTCTCTACTGTCGTTCTTAACTCTGCTTTCAACATCTTCTACGATCTTTTCGATACGTCTTACATCACCACGCAAGTCGTTCTTAAGCTCTTTAGCCACGTCAGCCACTAGTGTTACTTCTTCAAGTACCATGTCTAGCTCTGCTTGTACAGTTGCTAACTTCTTATCGAACCCACTAAGGTCTGGTGCTACATAAGAGTCTATTTTTTGTTCCATCATTTGGTATCTATTGAAAAGCTCAAAGCCTCCCCATAATCCACCTATGATTGTTCCTACTAAAGGCAAAACAAGTAGCAATTTACTGCCCCCAACTTTAATGCCCTTATATTCTATTTCTGCCATTGTTTTCTCCTTTTGTATTTATTAACATATTAATTATTCGTACTGCATCATTATCATTTCGTCCATGATCTTGTCCTGTGCCATATCATATAGGATCCCTGCTGGATCTAATAGCATAGGCATTTCAGTATAAATCTGGGTATCTGTGTACCAATCTAATGGTAGTGCGTTCTGTTTGTCTAGGTATGCTTGAAAGTTCTTTGTATCAGCTAAACTTGTTATAAGTGCTATTTTAGTTGTTTCATTTATAGCACTATAAGTATCTGCCATTGCGGCAAGTATTCTAGTAGCAATTTTCTGCTTGGCTTCTGCTACCTTCTTCTCTACATACTCCTTCTTCTTCTCAGAATTGGACTTCGTTTTGTTTTCTTTTCCTTTGCCTTTGTTATCATTTCCGCTTTTTC
>MDTE01099588.1_pt1 | contig 13220 bp, 12 predicted proteins | sample 811231 | NCBI WGS metagenome assembly MDTE01 (sample SAMN05326651, study PRJNA326480) | marine metagenome | isolation source: seawater | place: Indian Ocean: Red Sea | collected 2010
ACCACAAAAACACACTGTGTTTAGAGTTAAATGTCCTAAGCATATTCCAGAAATGCCTTTGATAGGGGATTTACCTTCAGGAGTTTATTGGAGGCCAGAAGGCAAAGAATATTTAGCAGGTTCACCAAAATCGGTTTTCGATGCAAAAGATCTTGAACCAGCTTGGGAAGATTTTGAAGAACTAGTTTGGCCAGCACTTGCAAATAGAATTCCAGCTTTTGAAGAATTAAAGTTAACTGGAGGATGGGCAGGATATTATGATTGTAATAGGTTAGATAATAATGCTGTTGTAGGTAAACATCCTAAATTTGATAATGTATATTTAGCGACTGGTTTTACAGGCAGAGGTTTAATGCAAGCACCTGGAATAGGTAGAGCTCTAACCGAATTAATTACTACTGGAGCTTATCAATCTATAGATATTTCAAATATGGCTGTAGAGAGAGTTTTAGGCAACAAAGCAAGGACAGAACCTTACGTTCTTTAAATAATCAAGTTCCACAAAATGTTTGATATTTTTCACCTGATATAGAAGGGGATTGAAAGTTAATTGTTTCATTTTGTTTTATATAAGGCTTAGTAAGAATTTTTAAAAGATTATTTAATGGCATCATATCATTGTGTTCTGCAGCCTCTAAAGCCTCTTCAACTTTATGATTTCTTGGAATAATTAATGGATTGCTATTTTTCATTAACTCAAAAGATTTTTTTCGTGAGATATTATCTTTCGATAATCTTTCTTCCCATTTTTTTTTCCAATTCATAAAATTATTGTCTTCATATAGCTCATCTTTTTTTGGTCCAAGGTCCATTAAATGACAGAATGTATTTGTATAATCTGCTTTTTTTTCGTGCATCCAAGTTAATAGATCTAAGATTAACAATTTATCTTCACTATCTACCCCATGTAATCCTAATTTATTTCTCATCATATTCATCCATTTTTCCTCATATTTTTTCTCAAAAGAATCTATTAGGTCTGAAGCTATTTTTATAGCTACATTGTGATCTTTATTGATTAAGGGAATTAAGCATTCTGCAAATCTAGCTAAGTTCCATTTTGTAATTATTGGTTGATTGCAATATGCATATCTTCCCATTTTATCAATTGAACTAAAAACTGTCTTTGGGTCATAAACATCCATAAATGCACAAGGACCATAATCAATCGTTTCACCTGAAATTGTCATATTATCTGTATTCATTACACCATGAATAAAACCAACGCGCATCCAATTTACAACTAAATCACATTGCCTTTCTATTAATAGGTTTAATAGATTTTGAGCTTTATCATTTTTATGTTTTAATTCTGGGTAATGTCTATTTATTGTAAATTCTAATAATGTTTCTAATTCATTTATATTTTGTCTCGCTGAAATATATTGAAAAGTTCCAACTCTGATATGGCTTGATGCAACTCTTGTAAGAATTGCACCTTGTAAATTTCTTTCTCTAATAATATTTTCACCAGTTTTAACAACAGCTAGACTTCTTGTTGTTGGTATTTTTAAAGCATTCATTGCCTCACTAATAATGTATTCTCTTAACATTGGTCCCAATGCAGCTCGTCCGTCACCATTTCTCGAAAATGCAGTTTTGCCAGATCCTTTGAATTGAATATCATACTTTTTGTTTGATTTATTTGTATGTTCACCAATCAACACTGCTCTACCATCACCTAGCATCGTAAAATGTCCAAATTGATGCCCTGCATATGCTTGAGCAATTGAATTGCTGCCATCAGGTAGCAAGTTCCCAGAAAAAATTTTAGACAATTCTTTTTTATTATTTTTTGAGAAATCCAAATTCAATGAGTCAGCCAACTCATGATTAAACAGAATTAATTCTGGATTTTTTACAGGAATAGGATCTATATTTTCTTTGAATATATCAGATAAATTAGAATACGTATTATCAAAATTCCAATTTATTTTACTCATAAAAAAAAGCGGTTTATTCTAATTATAAACCGCTTTTATTAAAATTTTAAATTTATTTTTTCTTGTATTTAGCTGCCTCTTCAGATCCACCAGTTGCAGATCCTTTGCTGTATGAATGTGCACCCATACCAGCCAATTGACCATCTTTAACAATTAAATACTGATTTCTAATTTCCTTACCTTCAAAAAAACACTCTAGTATTTCCCTTACACCATCAGCATATCTAGCCTGAGCAGATAAAGAAGTACCTGACGTGTGAGGTGTCATGCCATGATTCGGCATGCTTCTCCATACATGATCATTTGGAGCTGGTTGAGGAAACCAAACATCTCCAGCATATCCGCTTAATTGTCCACTTTTTAAAGCTTTAGCAATTGCTTCACGATTACAAATTTTTCCTCTAGCAGTATTAACGATGTAAGCACCTTTTTTCATTTTACTAATCATTGCATCATCAAATAAGTTTTCAGTTTCTGGGTGAAGAGGACAATTTATAGTTACTACATCACAAACTTTGACCATCGATTCAACCGAGTCATGAAATGTAAGATTTAGTTCTTTTTCAACTGCATCAGGAAGTTTATGTCTATCAAAATAATGTAAATGAACATCAAAAGGTTTCATCTTTCTTAAAGCATCTAAACCTATACGTCCAGCCGCTACAGTACCAATGTGCATTCCCTCAACATCATAGGATCTTTGTACAGCATCAGCAATATTCCAACCACCCTCATTTACAATCCTGTGTTGGTTATGATAATCTCTTACCATTGAAACAATCATCATTACAATATGTTCAGCAACTGATCTTGAATTACAAAACGTTACCTCTACAACGTCAATTTTATTATCCATAGCTGCCTGCAAATCAACATGATCTGATCCTATTCCAGCAGTTATTGCCATTTTTAAATTTTTAGCTTTGGCAATTCTTTCTTTAGTTAAATAATAAGGAAAGAATGGTTGTGAGATTACAATATCAGCATCAACAATATGCTTATCTGCCTCGCAACCATCACCATCTTTACTATTAGTTACTACAAATTCATGTCCATTGCTTTCCAAAAACTTTCTTAATCCTAGTCCACCTGAGACACATCCTAATAATTGACCAGGTGTAAAATCTCTTCCTTTAGGCGAAGGTAAAGTCATACCATCAGGATATTTCTCTAATTTTGGTAAATCTCCAAGAGGGTATGATTTTGGCATTCCTCCTTTTGGGTCATCATATAATACACACAATATCTTCATTTATGCTCCTGTATAATTAAATATTTATTTAGGGCATCTAACATTATTTTAAGGTACCAAGCAAATAAATTATTTTAAAATGGGATATTCTTTTTTTAGAATAAATCTATTAATTATTACACCAAAAATAAGAATTATTATAGACCCAGTTATTATCGGGCTTACTAAATAATCCATGGAGACACTTCCAAGAATTACAATAATAGGATTTCCTCCAGCTGGTGGATGAGTTACATTTAATAATATCATTAGACCAACTCCAAAACCAACAGCAAATGGTATAATTAGAAATAATGGCAAAGGTACAAAATTAAGGAAGATTAAACCAACAATTGAGGTAATTAGATGACCAAAGAAAATATTTTTTGGTTGTGCAAATGGACTTTGAGGATAACCAAAAAGTAAAACCATCGATGAACCAAAAGATGCGATTAAAAATAAACCAAATTCTGTCTTATATGTTAATAGTGTTAATATTCCTATAGTAATCATAGAAAATAAACCAGCTAAAATGGATTGCTTTAAATTTTTCATTGGATTAATCAGATACAATTTTCTTTAATGCTTTAAAAGGTAATAAAATACATTCTTTTTGAGCTAAATTTTTAATATTGAACAGTCTGTTAAAAATAACCCATTTTTTATGCATAATATCATTACCACTTTCGAAAAAAGATTTTGCATCATCACATAACTCATTAATATAAATGCTTTTTTTTCCTATAGAAACTTTTGAGAGTAAACTTGCTGATGCTTGGCAATAAACACATGATTTACTTTGATAACCGAAATCGATTATCTTATTTTTTTTCATAATCAATTTTATATGGATTTCATCACCACATAAAGAATTTTTTAATTTTGATGAGTGGGTTGGCTTATTTATTATTTTGTTATTCTTCGTTTTTGTTGCAATTCTTAATATTTCAAGATCCATTCTAATTAAATATGATAAATTTTAAGCAATTTAAATAATTAATTATAAAATCAAATTTACAAAAAGGTTAATTTTGTTTACGAGAAAGTTAATAATATTTCTTATGTAGATAAAAACAAATACAACTTTAAATGGTAAAACCTGATTAAAATTTTTAAAATTAGATTTAATTTTTGTTGTAGTTAAAAGTAATAAGAATTAAACATTCAATATGATTGAGCTCAAAAACGAAAAAATAGCTATTCCAGTAGTTTTGTTTGCAGGTATATTGTGGTCATTTGGTCCTTTAGTTGTCAGATATATGGACGACCCTCATATGGTACCATGGCAATATATTTTTGGAAGAGGACTGACCATATTTATAATTCTTAATTTATATTTATATTTTGAGGAAGGTGTTAATTTTTATAAAAATTATAAAAAAGTTGGTAGATCAGGAATAATTGGTGGTATTGGACTTGGTGTTGCTATGATTTCGTTTATATATTCAATCACAAACACTTCAGCAGCTATTACTTTACTTTGTTTAGCTGCTATGCCTTTTTTTACAGCAATATTAGCCTATTTATTTCTAAAAGAAAAGATAACGACAAATGTTTGGATTGCAATTTTTTTAGCAACTTTTGGAATCATCATAATGGCGCTTGGAAATACTGAAAAAAATTCATTAATAGGTTTTCTTTTTGGTATCATGTCATCAATAGGCTTTTCAGTTTTCTCAGTTACTTTGAGATGGAGAAAAGAAACACCAAAGTTTACAACAGTTGCAGTGGCAGGTTTATTTTGTTTTATTTTTGCCACTATAATGATTTTGATAACACAACAACAATTTTTTTCTACAAGTTATAACAGTTCAATGTTTTCATTGCATGGTGTTATTGTATGCTTGGGTTTGATTTTGTATTCTATTGGATCGAAGGCGATACCTGCAGCAGAATTGACCTTACTATCTTTGACAGAAGTTGTAGGAGGAATTTTTTGGGTATGGTTGCCATTGTTTGGAATTAATGAAGTTCCATCAACTTATACAATAATTGGTGGTTTTTTTCTTTTTGTTTCTATTGTGTATTATAGTTTAATTATGAAATGGAATAAAAGATTTATTGCACTAAATTAGAATGGAAAGACCTAATTTTTTTCAACTCAAAAATGGTAATAGAGTAAAACTTCCATTTTCTAATCATGAATATGAAAATCGATTAAACAAACTAAGACTAGTTATGGATAAAAAAAATCTTGATATTATAATTCTTACCTCAATGCATAATATTGCATATTACTCTGGTTTTATTTATTGTTCATTTGGAAGATCTTACGGATGTATCATTACAAAAAATGAAATATACACTGTATCTGCAAATATTGATGCGAGTCAGCCTTGGAGAAGATCTCATTGTGAAAATGTCATTTATACTGACTGGAAAAGAGATAATTTTTTTAAAGCAATAATCTCAATTATTGGGCAAAAAAACATTCCAAAGAGCATTGGAATTGAAAATGATCATATTACTATTGAAATAAAGGAAAAATTAAGTTCAATTTTTAATTTTTCAGTATTTAGTGATATTTCAAAAGATCTAATGAAACTGAGAATGATAAAATCAAGCGAAGAGATAAAGATTATCAAAAATGGAGCTAGAATTGCTGATATTGGTGGAGAGGAGATAGTTAAGAATATTTGTGAAGGTAACACAGAAATTGAAGTTTCAATAGCTGGAAGAGATAGAATGGAAAGAGAAATTGCAAAAAGTTATCCAGATGCAGAATATATGGATACTTGGGTATGGTTTCAATCAGGTATTAACACTGATGGAGCTCATAATCCAAAAACAAAAAGAAAATTAATAAATGGTGATATTTTATCATTAAATACATTTCCAATGATCTCTGGTTATTACACCGCGTTAGAAAGAACCTTATTTTTAGACCATGTAGATGATGAGTCTCTAAAAGTCTGGGAGGCAAATGTCAAAGTTCATAAAAGAGGCTTAGAACTTATAAAACCTGGTGCTAAATGTTCTGATATTTGTCTTGAGTTGAATGAACTTTTTCTTGAACTAGGTTACCTTCAATATCGAACTTTTGGATATGGACATTCATTTGGAATGCTCTCACATTTTTACGGAAGAGAGTCAGGTCTAGAATTAAGAGAGGATATTGATACCGTTCTTGTAGAAAATATGGTCGTATCAATGGAGCCAATGATAATGATTCCTGAGGGAAATCCAGGAGCTGGAGGGTACAGGGAGCATGATATTTTAATTGTTGGTAAAGATAATTCTGAAAATATTACAAAATTTCCTTTTGGCCCAGAAAATAATATTATTAAAAATTAGTTTATGAGCAAAAATGAAATTATAGTGAATAGTTGGAATGAATGGGATCCATTGAAGCATGTGATAGTAGGTCGAGCAGACGGCACTTGTATTCCAGCTCCAGAGCCAGCATTAGATGCAAAAGTCCCGGAGGATAGTGATATGCGAGGTCAGTTTGGCCCAAGAACAAAAGATACTGTTGATAAAGCAAATCAATTATTAGATGATTTTTCAAATATACTTCAAAAAAGAGGGATTAAGGTTGATCGTCCAACTCCAATAGATTTTAATAAAAAAACATCTACACCAGATTGGGAGGCAGAGACAATGTTTGGATGTATGCCACCTAGAGATGTTCTGTTAACAGTCGGTAATGAAATTTTGGAAGCTACAATGAGTTATCGTTGCCGCTGGTTTGAATATCTTTGCTATCGACCGTTAATAAAAAAATATTATGACAATGATCCAAATATGAAACATGAGTCTGCACCTAAACCAAGATTAACAGATGCAGATTATAGAAAAGATTATCTATCTGATAAAATAGGTGTCGAAAAGAGATTAGAGTGGACAGAGAAAAAGTTTTTTGTAACCACAGAAGAAGAGCCACTATTTGATGCTGCAGATGTATTAAGATTTGGAAAAGATCTAGTTGTTCAGCATGGATTTACAACTAATTTAAAAGGTATTGATTGGTTAAAAAGACATTATAAAGATCACAGAGTTCATGCGGTAAATTTTCCAGGTGACCCATACCCTATTCACATAGATGCTACTTTTACTCCAATTAGAGAGGGTTTGATTATAAACAATCCCCAAAGGAAGTTACCAAAAGAACAAAGAAAATTATTTGAAAACAATGGTTGGCAAATTATAGATAGTGCTCAACCTGCCCATAACGAGCCCCCACCATTATGTTATTCATCGACATGGTTATCAATGAATGTTTTAGTTTTAGATCCTAAAACAGTATGTGTTGAAAAAAGTGAAATTTATCAAGCAGAGCAATTAGATAAGTTAGGTATGGAGGTAATTCCTATTGAATTGAGAGATGCTTATGCTTTTGGAGGTGGCCTACATTGTTGTACTGCCGATGTTTTCAGAGACGGGGAGTTAAAAGATTATTTTCCTAAGCAATAATGACAATTTTTTTAATAAAAAAATTGTATATTTAACAACTTTAATTTTTATTATTTTTACTTACATCAAATTTTTCCAATCCTTTAGAAAAATTATTTTCAACTGGATTTTGTTCATTTTCAAAAGATTTAAGTCTTTCAAGTTCTTTTTCTCTTAATCTTTGTTCTCGCAAATTTTCTCTTTGCTCTTTTGCTTTTTGTTCTCTATCAAATTTTTCTTCCCACTCTTTTATTTTTATATATTCTAATTCTTTTTGTTTATTTTCCTCTTCTTGAATAATTTTAAGAGCTCTTTCACGTCTTCTTTTTTCTTTTAATTCCAATTTATTCTGTTCTTCTTCCCTTACTTTTAGATCAATATCTCTACGATTTTGTCCTTCCTCTCTCAATTTAAGTTCTTTTTCTTTATTTCTTAAGTCATTATTTGTTTGTGTTAAATTTTCATCTTTTTTAATCAATCTCTCATTTTCTATTTTTAATTCTTCTGTCTTAATTTCTAATTCTTTTTCTTTAATTCTTAGCTCTTCTTCTTTTAATCTAAGTTTGTTATCTTCTTTTTTTATTTTATCTTCCCAAATCTTTAATTCTTTTCTTTCACGGAAATAATTATTTTTTTCTTCAAGTTTTTTTAATTTAATTTCTTTTATTTTTTTTATCTCTTGTTTTTTTTTGAAATTTATTATCGCACTACTTAATGACTTAGTAGTGATAGAAGCAATTTTCGCCAAACCATTATTTTGTTTTGAATAATTTTTTTTAGTTTTTACTTTTATATTTCTTTTTTTAGGCATTTTTTAAAAAGGCATTTGAACAAAGAATTAGATATGATTCAATACTTAGTGGTAAAAATTTATCTTACTGTGACTAATTTGAGTTTCAACCTATAAGTGATTATTTGTTGATTATTGCTATAATTGATAATAATTTTTTTGCATTATTGTGTTCTTAAGAATATTAATTTTTTTGTGAAGAGACTTAATAATTTAGTAATTGCCTGTGACGGAGAATCTGCAAGTGGTAAAAGCACTGCTGCGAAACTAATTTCTAAGAAATATAATTTATTATTAATAAATTCTGGTTTAATTTATAGATATTGTAGTAAACTTAGATTAAAGCATAAACCAAAAAAAATTATTCCTTTTTTAAAAAGAAGACTCAAAAATATTTCATACAAAACAATTTCTAAACAAAAACTTCATTCAGAATATATTAGCAATGATGTTGCATTATTGGCAAAAAATAAAAAAGTAAGAGATATTGTTAACGCATTTCAAAAAAAAACAATTAAAGGAAATAAAAGGATTTGTGTTGAGGGCAGAGATATAGCGAGCAAAATTTTGAAAAAAAATCCAAAATATGATCTTGCTTTTTATTTCAAATGTAAACTTGAAGTAGCTAGTTACAGAAGATGGCTTGATATTAAAAAAAAATTTTTATTAAAAGATGTTAAGAAATCACTCAAAAAAAGAACATTGATAGATAAAAAAAGAAAAAATAGTCCACTTGTTCAAGTTAAAGATGCAATATTAATTAGAACTGACAAATTATCAAAAAAACAAGTTTTAAAAAAAATGTCAGTTTATATAGAAAATTTAAACTAAATTTCGTTTTTTTTTTTAATTTTTACACCCTTTCTTTTTAATATTTCTTGAACTTTATCTGAGTAAGGCTCATCGATATGTTCAGTGGTGGGATTTAACTCAATACCTGCAGGTGTAATTGTTTGAGGCATAGCTACAAACTGAGAGTCAGGGTTATCAATTGTCTGTCTTACTTTCATTCTATAAATACCAAAAAAACCAATTATTGAATGAAAAAAAAATAAAAAAATAAAAAACCCATTTGAGCCCACTAAATCCATAAATATTGAACATAAGAATGGACCACTGATTGCTCCTAAACCAAATGCAAACTGCAGACCTGCTCCTGCTGCAACAAATTTTTCTTTAGAAATGTAATCATTAGTATGTGCTAGAATAAGAGAAAACATTGGCAAACTGCAAAATGAAAATAAAATAAAAAAAATGTAAAACCAACTTTTACTAGTTGCAAGCCCACCAGGTAAATACATTTGTCTCGTTACCAATATAGCTAAAATTGAAAATAATGCTGCACCAAATGTACTAAAAACAATTACTTTTCTTCTATCATAAAGATCTGAAATTTTACCTATCGGAAATTGTGCTACTGCACCTGATACAGCCAAAAGAAAAGTGACAATAGATATTTCTAAAATAGTAAAATTCATTGAACTTGCATACACTGCTAGTAATGTAAATAAAGCTGATTGTATTGTTCCATAAAAAAGAGAGCTTACCATTCCAAAAGGTGAGGCTTCATATAACTCTTTGAGTCTCATTGCTTTAATACTTTTAAAAGTTGGAGGTTTTTTTTTAGTTAATAATATGGGTATCAAAGCAGCTGATGTAATCACCGAAACTAATATAAAAGGCTGAAAATTTTTTGGGGTACTAAAATTTAGTAAAAACATACCTATTCCCAAAGAACCATAAAGCACTACCATATAGATTGATAAAACACTTCCTCTATTCTTGTTACTTGATCTGTCATTCAACCAACTTTCAGCTACAGTATAAATACACACCATACTAATTCCAGTTAGAACTCTTAATAAAAACCAAATAAATGGATTTATCAAAATTGAATGTATTAAAATTACTAACGAAGCTAGTGAAGCAAAAGCTGCAAAAACTCTTATATGACCGACTCTAGAAATGATGTTTGGAATAGTTGCTGCACCTATAAAATATCCTACAAAGTATCCAGACATCATAAACCCAGTTGCAGTCAAACTAAATTCTTCTTGAACTGCTCTTACACCTAGAAGCGATCCTTGAAATCCATAGGCCATCATTATGAAACCCATACCTAAAAATAATGCCCAAGAGTTCTTTAAAACTTTATCCATTAAATTGCGCTAATTATCCGCCATGTATAGTTAAATCAAGTCTTAAATGTGACAGATATTAAGATTTTTTTAATTTTAAAAAAGAGTGAATTGCGATTGTCATAATTATAATTACGCCTCCTTGAAGCGTCTCAATGCTTGGTTGTTCTTTAATAATGAACCAAACCCAAATCGGTCCTATAATTGTCTCTAATAAAAAGAAAAGATTTACCTCTGCAGCTGGTATAAATCTTGGAGCAATAGTCACTAAAACAAAAGGTATAGCTACGCAAAGAATACACATCAACGGCACAATGATTAAGTCTTTATCCACTAAAGTAAAACTTTCAATGAAAATTAAGGCAAAAGTTGCAACAAATAGTTTTCCCACCACTGCAGCTGGGACTAAATTTTTGGATTTTGCAGATCTTATAGTAACTGCGCCTACAGCAAGACCAATAGCAGTGATAAATCCTAAGATATCCCCATAAAAGTTTCCAAGTTTGAGAGAATCAAAGAAAATATATACAATAGCTGCAAATGTAACAATTATTGAAATTAGTGTTTTTTTATCAGGTGGTTCTTTCAAAAAAATTGCTCCTAGTATAGCTGATAGCATAGGAGCTGTTGCTATCATCACAAGTGTATTTGCTACATTAGTATTTTGGATAGAAACTACAAAAGTAATATTAGTAATGCTAAAAGTAGCCACATACATGATACCGTGGTAACCACTATTAAAAAGTATCTTAAAAAAATCTAATTTGTAGATTATTAACATAACAAAAAAAACAGTTATGAATGGTATCATTCCTCTGTAAAAAACAAGACCCCAAGTATCAATATTAGAAAGCCTAATAAATAAAGAATCTGGGGTTATAAACATTACAGCTACAAAAGCAAGTAATGATCCCTTTTGTTGGTTTGTTAAGTTTTTCATGATTTTAGATCTTTCCAAAAAGTTTTGGCAAGATTAATTTTTGAAATATCAAATAAAGTTTTTAAACCTGTCGGAGATGTAACATTAATATCTCCATTAAGTTTTTGATCGATAAAATCAATTCCTGCAAAATAAATTTTTGCTTTTTTTAAATCTTTTGCAATAACTTTGGAAATTTTTTTTTCAATTTTTGTCAATTGTGTTTTTTTTGCTATAGCACCTTTACTCATGTTACTTAAATATGAGCCTTTTCTCGGCACTCTTGAAATTGCACCACATATTTTTCCATTAATCAAAAATACTCTTTTATCCCCTTTACTGATTTTAGGTAAATATTTTTGACACATTATGTGGCCGTTTTTCTTAATATATTTTTTAATGAAGTTTAACCTAAATTTATTAAGTAAATAAATGTCATCACCACCAAAACTGTGAATGGGTTTTAAAATAACATTCTTATTTTTTCTAAAAAATTTTTTAATTTCATTGATATTTTGAGTAAAAATTGTACTAGGCATAAATTTTTGGTATTTAATGGAATAAAGTTTTTCAGAAATATTTCTGATTGATGAAGGATCATTGATAATTTTTACTCTATTCTTAATAGTCTCAAGTATAAAAGTTGTAGAGATATACTCTTGATTGAAAGGGGGATCTTGTCTTATTAAAATATACTTGCACTTTATAAGATCTAATTTTTGTTTTTTTAAGATTTTATAGAATTTTTTATTATTATAATTAAACTTTACAAAAAAACCTTTAGCAGAAACTTTTGAGTTAATAATTGATAAATCCTTTGGATCATAAAAAAAAATCCTATACTTTTTCTTTTGAATTTCGTTAGCTAAAAACACACTAGTATCTGTCTTTGGATTAAGTAGAGAAGGGTGATTTCCTTGTATAGCAACAATTTTACTTATCATATAAATCTTTTAAATCTTCATTCTTAGAAAATTTACTAATCATATGATCTGCATTTGTTGTTTTATTATCAATCAATTTTTGCAAATGATTTAAAAATATTGTTTCATTTTTTCCACTTCTATTAAGCATGTCTCTATTATCTAATCCTTGTCTTGAAATTTCTAATAAAATTGATGCCCAGTTTAGAAGATCCTTGCCCATTAGTTGGGTATTGAAACCTTTTTGTGGAGCATCTAAATAAGCGTTCATTATTTTATCCTTATTCCATTTTGAGATTAAATTATAAGTTTCATCTAAATTTCCATACAGTAATCCTATAAAAAACGCTGGTCCTGCACAAAGACAATCCCAGCCACATGTATCCATAGATCTTAATTCAATATATTTTTTTAATCTATTTTCAGTAAATATAGTACTCAAATGTATTGATAAATCATTTTCATCTGGAAAACGATTTTCTATTTCATCTATTTTGCCATCCATGAAATCCTTGAAAGTATATTTATCCCCAGAGACATAATTTTGTTTATCTAGAATAAATAAAACTGGAAAATTCATTACAAAATCAGCATATTTTTCAAAGTTTAAATCTTCAAAAAATAAATTTGGGAGTCCTCCCCTTGAAGTATTTTGCCATACTTTTGATCTATAAGATAAGAAATTACTCTTTTTTTTTTCAACTATTGAGGAATTAGCAAATAAAGCAATAGTGATTGGAACTATTGAATTGACAATTTTGAATTTTTTGAAGAAGTCATTCTCAGAGGAATAATCAATATTCAATTGAGTACAACAAGTTCTATACATCATATCTAGACTTAATTCCCCACCCAATGGCATATTCTTAGTCATAAGCTTGTAT
>MDTE01170642.1_pt1 | contig 13220 bp, 9 predicted proteins | sample 811231 | NCBI WGS metagenome assembly MDTE01 (sample SAMN05326651, study PRJNA326480) | marine metagenome | isolation source: seawater | place: Indian Ocean: Red Sea | collected 2010
GACGTGGTCGACGATGACGACGTGGTCGACGATGACGACGTGGTCGACGATGACGACGTGGTCGACGATGACGACGACTCGGCGACTGACGATGACGACGTGGCAGGCGATGACGACGTGGTCGACGATGACGACGACTCAGCGGACGGGGATGCTGCGGATGAATGCAGCTGCAGTTGGCCGCCCCTCTCGACCGAAAGCTCCTGCGCCGACGCCGGCTTCATCTGGGCCTGTGGAGACGATCAGGTCGTCGACTCCGACGGAGACGGTTGTGCTGACTCGGTGGATGCGAACCCTAGCTTTCCTAGCTTCGACTCGGACGGCGACGGAGTCGCCAACGACTGCGACCTCTGCGATGGCACGGACTCGAGCGGAGACAGCGACGGAGACGGGCTCTGCAATGACCACGAAGACGAATACGAAGACTGCGAGGACGAGGTCGACAACGACGGAAATGGCCAAGTGGATTGTGCTGACTTCGCGGGGTGTTCGGACCACGACGACTGCCAAGAGGACTGCGCTGATGATGAGGACAACGACCTAGACGGCGATACCGACTGTCTAGACTCGGACTGCCTAGGAAGCAGCAACTGCCTGGAGAACTGTACTGATGGCGAGGACAACGACCTAGACGGCGATACCGACTGTGAAGACGACGACTGCGTGGGAAGCAGCAGCTGCCAGGAGAACTGCACGGATACGGAGGACAACGACCTAGACGGCGATACCGACTGTGAAGATGACGACTGCTTTGGTCTACCCGCCTGCCAGGAGGACTGCGACGACACGATCGACAACGATCTGGACGAGGACATCGACTGTGAGGACGACGACTGCCTAGGAAGCAGTGACTGCCCCGAGCTGTGTCAAGACTCCCTGGACAACGATGGAGACGGAGCCACCGACTGCGCAGACAACGACTGTGCAAGCGAGGACTTCTGCCAAGAGGCCTGCACAGGCGGCATCGATGAGGACGCCGACGGCCTTGTCGATTGTTACGACGCCGACTGTGTAGGACAGGACGACTGCCTCGAGGACTGCCTCGATGGAATCGATAACGATGTAGATGGGAACAGTGACTGCGACGACAGCGACTGCCTGGGATTTGATCGCTGCCCCGAGCTGTGTGAAGACACCCTCGACAACGACGGAGACGGAGCGACCGACTGTGCGGACCCCGACTGTGCAACGACCTGGCCCACCTGCTTTGAGAACTGCACGGACGGGGTCGACAACGACGGGAACGAGGCGATTGACTGCGCGGACTCGGCCTGCGTCGACCTACAAGTCTGCCAGGAGAACTGCGAAGACGAGATCGACAACGATCTGGACGACGACATCGACTGTGCAGACGACGACTGCGTAGACCTCAATGTCTGCCAGGAGAACTGCACTGATGGCGAGGACAACGATCTAGACGACGACATCGACTGTGCAGACGACGACTGCTTGGGCAACCCCAGCTGTCCCGAGCTCTGTGGCGACGGGGTCGACAACGACGGCGATGACCAGGTTGACTGTGCAGACGCCGATTGCGACGACGAGCTCGTCTGTTACGTACCCGAGGACTGCGACAACGTCATCGATGACGACGAGGACGACCTGGTCGACTGTGCGGACCCCGACTGTGTGACAGACGACTTCTGCATCGAGGACTGCGACAACGGCGTTGACGACGACGTCGACGACTTGACCGACTGCGCTGACCCCGACTGTGTGGAAGACGACTTCTGCATCGAGGACTGCAACGACGGCCTAGACAACGACCTCGACGAGTTGACCGACTGTCTAGACCCGGACTGCGTAGACTTGCCCGTCTGCCAGGAGGACTGCGACGACAGCAACGACAACGACCTCGATGGTCTGATTGACTGCTACGACACCGAGGACTGCGCCGACGCGGTGGAGTGCCAAGAGGACTGCAACGACGGCCTAGACAACGACCTCGACACCCTGCCTGATTGCCATGACGACGACTGTCAGGACGATCCCGTGTGCATCGAAGACTGCGACGATGGAGTCGACAACGATGTGGACACCCAGCTCGACTGCTACGACAGCGACTGCGTGGGGGAGCCCGAGTGCATCGAGGACTGTGACGACAACACCGACAACGACGTCGACGGCTACGCCGATTGCTTCGACGATGACTGCTCCGACGCAGACAACTGCATCGAGAGTTGCCTGGATGGACTCGACAACGACGTGGATGGAGCGACGGACTGCGCCGACGACGACTGCGACTCCGAGCCGTTCTGCCAGGAGAATTGTGCCGACGGCCAAGACAATGATGTGGACGGAGACATCGACTGCGCCGACAGCGACTGTACTGGGCAGCCCAACTGTGTGGAGAACTGCTTCGACGGACTGGACAATGACTTGGATGGCGACCCGGACTGTGCTGACAGCGAATGCGTGGACGACCCGGCCTGCCTCGACCCCGACGAGATCTGTGACGATGGCATCGACAACGACATCGACGGCAGCGTCGACTGTGTCGATCCCGACTGCGACTCGGCCCTCGTCTGTGGCTTTGGGCTGGTTTTGGTCAGCCAGACCAGTTCCACCGACATCCTGCCCACCGACGGAACCTCGAACTTTGAGGTTGTGTCGTACTTGGATGCTGGCTGCCCATCACACACACCCCCGCCCGACTGCATCACAAACCCTGCAGGGATCCTCGACCTCAACGTCGAGGTCACACTGACCCACCCCGATCTCTCCGAGCTTGTCCTGTATGTGCGGCACCCGTCAGGCGCCATGGCGTATCTCTCCGGCTCCGGCACCGCTACGGGCGCCAACTTCACAGAGACTCTCTTCGACAACGAAGCGCCAGAGACACTGGCTGACAACTCGGCGCCCTACACGGGCTCTTTCGTGCCGATTGGAAACCTTGCGAACATCAACGGCTACGACGCCAACGGATCGTGGGAGCTCCACGTGGAGAACGCAGGCTCTCAGCCGGGCACGATCGACAGCTGGACGCTTCACATGCTTGTCGCCGACGACGAGAACTGCACCGACGGTCAAGACAACGACATCGACGGCCACATCGACTGCGACGACTCGGACTGCTCGGGCGACGCGAGCTGTACCCCTGGCGTCGAGAACTGCGGCAACAACGTCGATGATGATGGAGACGGCCACATCGACTGCAACGATCTCGACTGCAATGCTTCATCCGCATGTAGCGGGGTCGAGAACTGCACAGACAGCGCGGACAACGACGGGGATGCGGAGGTCGACTGTGACGACTCCGATTGCACAGACGATCCTGTCTGTACCGGAGGCGACGACTGCTCCGGCGAAGTCGACACAGCCGATCAGGGCTGCGACGATGGCCTAGATGGCGACTGCGACGGCCTCATCGACTGCGATGATGTAGACGACTGTTGCTTCTACACGGGACCTGGCGAGCCTTGCGAGAACGCCGCTAGCTGCGACGGAGATCTCGGGGACGACGACGACAGCGGCGCCGGCTCTGGCGAGAACTGTGAGAACGGCATCGATGACAACGGAAACGATCTGGTGGACTGCAATGACCCCGAGTGTGTCGACACATCAGACTGCATTGCTGAGATCTGCGGAAATGGTATCGACGACGACGGCGACGGTGAAGTCGACTGCGAGGATGAGGAGTGCCCCACCGGAGGCTGCCCCGGGTAAGAGCAGCTCAAGCCGCTGCCTGGCAGGACCGTCTGCTGACTATAGGTGGGCCAGGATCAAGCCGGGGGTCTCCAACAGTTCTTTGAGTCTCGTGACGAACCTAGCCCCGACCGCGCCATCGACAACTCGATGGTCGAAGCTCGGACTCAGGTGGGTCATGGAGCGCACTACGACCTGTCCATCTCGCACAACGGGCCGCTCAATGATCTTGTTGACGCCCAGGATGGCCACCTCGGGATAGTTGATGATCGGAGTGGCAAAGAGGCCGCCGATATTTCCAATGGAGGTAATCGTAAAGGTGGAGTCCGTCAGGTCCTCGCGAGTCGCCTTGCCCTCTCGAACCCGTGCCGTCACCGCGCGCAGCTCGTCCGCCAACTCGACGATTGACTTGCCGGGAATGTCTCGGATCACCGACACATACAGCCCCTGAGGCGTGTCCGTGGCCAGCCCACAGTTGAAATACTTCTTCACGACGATCTCGTCGGTGGTGTTGTCGTAGAGCGCATTCACCGTCGGGAAGTCCTCAAAAGCGATCCACAGCGCCTTCATGATGAAGGGCAGATAGGACACCTTGCTCTTGCCCTGGGCCAGTAGGCTCTCGTTGACCTCTCGGCGGAGCGACACCAGCTCGGTCATGTCCACCTCATCCACATAGGAGAAGTGGGGGATTGTCAGCGACGAACGGACCATGGCTTCCGAAATCTTCCGTCGAAGGCCCCGAACGGGCACGCGCTCCTCGGGCCCCGATCCAGGGGGCACAGGCGCGTGGCTCAACTGTAGACCCCCGCCACCGCCGCCCACCGTCGGCGCGGTTCGGCCCTCGGAGAAGGCGATCAGATCGGACTTGGTGACTCTGCCCTGAGGCCCAGAACCCACCACTTGGCTCAGGTCGATGCCCCGCTCCCGGGCGAGGCGCCGCGTCGCTGGCGTCGCCAGTACCTTGCCGCCGCTGGGTCGTGAGGGTGGCACGGACCACGACGACGCCCCGCCACCGTTGGTGGGACGAACATCCGGAGCCGGCTCCGAGCTCGAAGAGGCTGGCGCTGGCGCTGACGGCGAGGGCACCGGAGCCGCCACCTGGGCCAAGCCGCTCTCCTCACGCCCCATGTTGGCCGCCTTGTCGGACAAGGCCTCATCGTCTTCGCTGGCTGTCGGCAACTCGTCGGCAGACAGGCGCACCGTCGATTCGCCGCCCTCATCGATCACGACGATGACGGCGCCGACCGCAACCACGTCTCCCTCTCCGCCATTGAGCGCTGAGATGGTGCCCGCTCGAGGGCTTGGGATCTCGACGGTCGCTTTGTCCGTCATCACCTCGACCAAGGGCTCATCTTCAGCCACCTCTTGGCCGACCGAGACCTTCCAGGCCACGATCTCACCCTCTACGACGCCCTCACCAATGTCGGGCAGCTTGAACTCGAATGCCATGATTGGGGCTCCAGAAACCGCGGAACGCTACGCAGGACGGATTAGAAATCCACCACCGTCTCGCATGCCTCGAAGATCTTGAGGGCATCCGGGAGGTACTGCATTTCCAGGGTATAGGGAAAGGGGGTGTCGTAGCCCGTGACACGAAGAATCGGTGCCTCGAGGTGCAACAAGGCCTTCTCGGCCACAAGGGCAGCCAGCTCGGCACCAAAGCCACAGGTGCGCGGTGCTTCGTGAACAATGACCAGCCGCCCCGTCTTGCGCACAGAGTTGAGCAGGGTCTCTTCGTCCAAGGGCACGAGCGAGCGAAGGTCCACGAGCTCTGCCGAGATGTCGTTCTCGGCCAGAAGATCGCAAGCACGTCGCGCCTCGTGAAGCACCGCCCCATAGGCGACGACAGTCACATGATCGCCCTCCCGGTCCACCACCGCCTGGCCGAGAGGCAGCCTGTAGGCTTCGTCGGGAACGTCCGCCCGGGACGCGCGATACACACGCTTGGGCTCCAGGAAGAGGACCGGATCCGGGTCGTCGATGCTCGCCAAGAGCAAGCCCTTGGCCGTGTAGGGATCGCTGGGAACGACCACTTTCAGACCGGGCGTGTGGGCAAAGTAGGCCTCAGGACTCTGCGAGTGGTAGTGACCGCCACGGATCCCACCGCCGTAGGGAGTGCGGACGGTAACGGGGCAGGGATACTGTCCGCCGCTGCGATAGCGGAACTTTGCCAGCTCGTTCACGATCTGATCAAAAGCGGGGTAGATGAAGTCGCTGAACTGAATCTCGGGCACAGGGGTCATGCCGTACAGGGCCATGCCGATGGCGGTGCCGATGATGCCCGCCTCGCTTAGCGGTGTGTCGAAGACCCGCTCCTCGCCGTGCTTGGCTTGCAGGCCGTCGGTCGCGCGGAACACGCCGCCGAAGCGCCCAATGTCCTCGCCGAACAACACGACGTCCTCATTCTCGCTGAGAGCGATATCCAGCGCTGAGTTCACGGCCTGAATGATGTTCATGTCGGTCACGACGGTGGCTCCTCAAGATCACCAAGCCCCTTAGGGAAGCGGTTCCTGTGGGCGAGCAGTGCCGCCCGTTGCTCCTGAAGCTGCGGCGACGGCTCAGCAAAGACCTGCTCGAACAGACTCGAGCTGGTCGGAGCAGACTCGCCTTGCACGGCCTCGACGGCGCCGCGCAACTCCGCCTCGAAAGCTGTGGAAGCATCTCGCGCCAAGCTCAAAGAGTCCAGTCCAGCAGCATCCAACTGTGCCGCAAGCACCTCCACGGGGTCCGCGCCCTCGTCCCGCGCCGGGGTCCGACCTTCGATCAGCGTGGGGCCGCCACCCGAGCGCGCTCGCGAGACTGCGGCCTCGACGGCCTGGAAGACCGCCACCGCATCACTGCCGTCGACACGGATCCCGGGCATGCCATAGCCCTCGGCTCGCTGAGCAAAGGACTCGCCTCCAAGCCGCTCCGCATCGGCCGTCTCGTCTCCCGAGGTGCAGAAGTAGAAGACGGCTGGCACCTTGTAGACCGCGGCAAAGTTCAGGCCTACGTGGGCATCACCAGTAGCGCCCGCCCCGGGCCCAAACCAGCACAAGACCACATCATCCGATCGCTTGATCTTCATGGCGTGGGCGGCTCCGCTGCTCTGAATCAGGTGGCTGCCCATCAAGGGGCTCACCGATGCAACGTTCAAGGAGCGTGCCGTCATCTCAGCCGAGCTCGCATGGCCCAGGTGACCCGAGGAGCCCGAACCGAGCACCATCCGAGCCCACTCGCGAGCCCCGAGACCTCGAGCAAGGAGCACCCCCGACATGCGCAAGTCCGGAAACAGCCAGTCGGATGGCCGCAGCGCTGCCAGAGCCCCGTAGATATGGGCTTCATAACCAGCAGCCGGCGGATGCAGGCCAATCAACGAGCGGCGAGAGAGGTCGGCTAGACAGGCGTCAAGAACACGCGAGCGGACCATGGCCAGGTACGTATTCTTCAGATCGCTCAAGGGCAGGGTGGCTGGAGTCGCGCTCGCCGCTGCCGCCTTCTTGGTTCTTGCCCGCGCCATCAGCCCACCACCCTCAGTCGCGCCGACGGCGCCCCCTCGTTGATCTCGGCTTGCTCGTCGAGCACCTGGCTAATGAAGAACTCCCCGGCCCGGTAGGAGGAACGAACCAATGGGCCCGAGGCCACATAACGGAAGCCCATGGCGCGACCGGCTTCGGCATAGCGGTCGAACACCTCGGGGCTGACGTACTCCTCCACAGCCAAGTGCTTCCGGCTAGGACGCAGATATTGCCCAATCGTCAGGAAGTCCACATCCACCGAGCGGAGATCCTGCATACACTCAACGACCTCCGCCTCGGACTCGCCGAGGCCGACCATGATGGACGACTTGGAAAGCAAGCCGGGGTTCGAGGTCTTAATCTGGCGGAGCACACCGAGGCTCTGGTCGTAGCCACAGCGACCATCTCGAACGGTTCGGGTGAGGCGACGAATAGTCTCGATATTGTGTGCCAAGACCTCCGCCCCACTGCGAGCAACGACGTCCACAAGAGCCGGATCGCCACGAAAGTCCGGGATCAGGATCTCAACACGTGTCGTAGGTGACAGCCTCTTCACAGCGGCGACACAGTCGGCAAAGTGCTGCGCTCCCTGGTCAGCAAGGTCATCTCGATCGACCGAGGTGACGACGATGTAGTTGAGCCCCATGGAGCGAATGGTGCGAGCCAGCTTCTCGGGCTCGCTGGGATCCACCGGCAACCCATTGCGGTTGGTGTTCACAGCACAGAAACGGCACCCTCGGGTGCAAACAGAACCCAGCACCATGAACGTGGCCGTGCCCCCGCTCCAACACTCGCCGATATTGGGACAGTGAGCTTCCTCGCACACGGTCGCGAGCTCGAGCTCTACACGCTGCTCCTTGATCCACCGGTACCGCTCGCCACCAGGCGGCCGCACCTTCAACCATTCTGGTTTTCGCTGGTCTGGCGAGATGGCCATGGGAGTCCTCGATACAGGCCACCACGTGGCGCCTGATTGGCCCTTATATCGCATCCCATGGCTGGCGCCAGCCCAAGCGTGCTCGCAACCGTCACCGCTCAAAGCGTCCATTGCGCAAAAAGGCAACACACTGCCGCTGTACTTCCCGCCGGTTCATGAGGAAGCTGTGCCCATAGGGCACAACAAGGAAGTCATCCGCGAGCGCCCATCTTGTCTCGTCCAGAGCGACCTTTCCATCGTGCTCGCCGGGTGGGCCTGGAGCCAACTCCGACCCCCAGGGAGATGAGTCTAGAAGGGACCATGGAAGGCCCGAGGGCCGAGCGGGGGCGCCGGCGAGGATCCCCACCTCCACAGAGGGCTCGCCAGCGCTCTCACAGCCACCGCGGTGTCCGGGCAAGAGCTTTTCCAGAGGGTCGAAGCCCCCCCACGGCAACCGGAAGAAACCATCGTGGAGTCGCTCCGCGTATCGACTGCCTTGGTTGGGAGGGGCCAACATGACCACCCGTCGCGCACCCGGCACCTCGTGTCGCGAGAGCAACGATCGAACGACAACGCCGCCCATGGAGTGGGTGACAAAGTTCACGTGTCCATCAAAGGGGCCGGCGTGATCACCTTGGGCTAGCAAGCTTGGCAGGCGCGCCGAGAGCCTGTCCGCCAGTGTCGGGATGTCGGGAAGCAGCGTCTCAAGGCTGAGCGTTCTCACCACAAATCCGTAACGACGCAGGGCCCGCGCCAGCCACCACATGGACACACCGGTCCTGAGAAAGCCGTGAACCAGGATCACGAGACCCTGCGAGCCAGAGCCAGAGTCAGCGGGGGGGAGGGCGGGTGCCACGGGACCATTGTCCCCCGAAAAGCTCCCTCCCATGACTGAGAAAGGTGAGGCGGGCCGGCTGACGAGAGTCTCTACGCGCCGGGGAGGAGGAGGATGCGCGGAAAGAATCAGAACACCGAACCCGCCTCAGGATACAGTTAGGTCGAGGTTTGCCGGCTCGCCACCCCCCCCAGGAAAACGAACCCGCCGCGGGTCACCAGCACGAAGGGGTTATAGTGCGCCCTAAATGGCGGCTATCTCTGGAAAACAACGGCCGGCGTCCCGCAAGAAGAGCAAGACCTCCCTGCGAGTGACCCGGGACCTCAAGGCCCGTGCGATCGAGGTCCTAGACCGACTGGACGGCCACTATCCGCAGGCCACGACAGAGCTGGATTTCACCAATAATTTTGAGCTGCTAGTCGCTGTCATTCTCTCCGCGCAGTGCACCGATAAGCGGATCAACATGGTCACGCCGGGCTTGTTCGGCGCGTACCCGAACGCCTCCAGCATGGCGCAAGCCGAGCCCGAGGACATCGAGAGTTGGATCCGTACGTGCGGGCTGTATCGCAACAAGGCCAAGAACCTCGTGGCTTGTGCAAGGCAGCTGGTGGCTGAGCACAAGGGATCGGTACCCGGCGAACGCAAAGCACTCGAAGCCCTGGCCGGCGTCGGCCGGAAGACGGCCAATGTCGTGCTCTCCAACGCATTTGGCGTAGACGCCATCGCGGTGGACACCCATGTGCACCGTCTCTCCCACCGCCTTGGCTTCAGCAAGGCCAACAGCCCCAACGGTGTGGAGGTGGACTTGATGGCGATCCTCCCGAAGAACCGCTGGACCAAGTCCCATCACACCCTGATCTGGCATGGCAGGCGTTGCTGTGATGCTCGAAAGCCCGCCTGTCCCCGCTGCCCAGTTGCCGACCTCTGCCCGGGCGAGCAGACCTACCCTGAGGACATCGCAGCAGCCCTGCTGGAAGACAGCTGATGACGCCGGGCGACGACTCCGCATTCTTGAGGTTTCTAGCCCGGTGGGACCGGGACGAGGACGCCCTGCGCACGGCTCTGGCTGAGACCGCCGGACGACAGGTCGACTTCCTGGGGAACGCGCCGCCCACACAGGCCCAGGCGCTGTTCAACCTGTTCGAGCGGGATCCCTTGGACGCCGTCACGCAAGGCGAGGATGAAAGCCTCTCGCTGCCGTATCACCCATGGGCCGCCTACAGAGCCATTGTGGAGGAGCAATACCTCGGCCCGCTCAAGGCTCCGCTACACGCGCGGGTCCCCTTGCCGTATCACCTAGTGCCCGGGGGGCTGAGAATGCTGCTCTATCCCCTGGTGGCAGGTCGACCAGAGATCACACCGGAACAGTGCCCTCCGAACCCCAGTTGGCCTGTAGAACCGCGCCTAGATCGCTTCCGCCGCGATCTCTTCGAGGGCATGGCCGGTGGACATCAGGCGCCCAAGAACCCTTGGCCCGGAGGCAAGCGCTTTGCCCTCTTGATGACCCACGATGTGGACACACGCCGGGGGCTCGCTGCATCGGGAACCATCCTTGAAGAAATGGCAGGGATGGGCTTGAAGCCCTGTTTCTTTCTCGTGGGTCGAGGCTACAAGTGGGACGATGGCTTCTGTGATGCTGTTCGCCAGGCAGGCGGTGAGATCGGACTCCACGGCGACACACACGACAACCGCATCGCTTTCGAGACAGCGGCGCGAGCAGGCAATCGCCTCGATAGTTGCCAGGATCGGATCCAGCGGCACGGCATCCGAGGGTTCAGGTCACCCTCTCTTCTGGTCTCGGACGCGCTCTACACTGCGGTAGGAACCCGCTTTGCCTGGGACTCGTCAGTGCCCGACACCGATACTCACACCCTCATTGGGCCACGACGCGGGTGCGCCACGGTGTTTCCGTTCCGGCGACAACAGACACTGGTCCTCCCCACGACAATGCCCGCCGATGATCGCCTCCAATTGCTCGGCTACGAGGGCATGGACTTCATCGCCGTGCTTCGCCGCAAGTGGGAGCATGTGCGCTCGGTCGGGGGGCTCTGCCACTTCCTGACCCACCCCGAGCCCCACCTCTTCGGTCGCCGGGTCCTCCGAGATCTCTATCGCGCCTTGCTTGACGAAATCCTAGACGCTGGAGATGCCTGGATCGCCACCCCCTCCATGGTGGCCAAGCACTGGCGAGGCCTCGAAGACCCAGCCAGCTCGAGCGAGCTGTGACCATCCAACCCGTCGATCCGCGAAGCCGCCCGGCCCGCGGCACGGGTGAGCTGCTGGTGACAGGAGCGACGGGGATGGTGGGTCGACACCTCTGTCGGATCCTGTCCAAACGGAAGCTTCGTTTTCGTGCACTTGTGCGGCCCACATCAGACCGGTCCCTGCTGGAGGGCTTCGGCGGCTGGCTCATCGAAGGCGACCTCACACGACCCGAGAGCCTGAAGCAGCCGCTCGAAGGCGTGAGGCAAGTCATCCACCTGGCGGGAGCCGTACGAGCCCAAGACCCAAGTCTCTATTCGACCGTCAACACACAAGGAACCGAGAACCTCCTGCGCGCAGCCAACGACGCCGGGGCCGAACGCCTGGTGCTGCTCTCGTCAGACACCGTCGCCAAGGTGGACCGAGACGCCTATGCGACGAGTAAAGCTGCTAGCGAACAAGAGGCCTGGAGGGTAGCCAGGGAGGGCAGCCTAACGTGCGTCGTCCTGCGCGCCCCGATGATTCTCGGTCCAGGATCACGACACCTGCGGGTGCTGCAACGACTCGCCCGCCTTCCCGCTGTTCCGGTGCCTAGAGGGGCAGCCCGGCGCCGCCCCGTATGGGTGGGCGATGTGTCACATGCTCTCCTACAGGCCCTTCAGATCCCCCAAGAGGCGCTCCCCAACACGGCCATCGACCTCGGGGGCGCCGAGGCACTCTCCTTGGGTGAGCTGATTCAGGCCGTCGCTAAGTGCCGACAGCAGCGGCCGCCCAAGCTGCTGCATGTGACTCCACGGAGCCTAACTGCCGTCGCTGGGCTCATGGAACAGCTGGGCTTCTCTCTGCCCGTAGGACGGAAGGTCGTCTCGTCCCTCACCGAAGAGATCCCGTATGACCCGGGTCCTGCGAGCAAACTGATCAACTGGGAGCCCACGCCCCTGACCAGCGCACTCGACCTGAGCCTGAACGATCACTAGGCGGTCCATATGGGCCGAGGGCACACGCCCTCAAGGGTCAGCCCTGGGCTCCTCTCCGTCTCCCTCATTGACCCAAAAACCCACAAAGATCTCGTCTCCCTTACGGCCTACGGGAAACAGCCGCAGCTTGTGCCCTGGGTTGTTGTGACACTCACCCGTACGCACATCAAACGACCAGCGGTGCGCTCCGCAGGTGATCGTGGCTCCATCGAGAGTTCCACCATCTCCCAGGGAGACGCGCTCGTGAGGGCAGGAGTCCGTGCTGGCGAAGTACGTGCCCTCGACGTTGTAAAGACAAACCGGGTAGCCCTCTACGGCAACGCGCAGCCGTCCACCCACAGGCAGGTCGTTCACGGTACAGGCGGAGTAGAAGTAGTAGGGCATGAACAAGGGATTCTATCGATGATGTTGCGCCGACGCCGTACACGCCGAAGCTCAGGGGCCAGGACGTCAATGCTCGCAGGCAGGCCGCAAGGACCTATACTCTAGTAACACCCATGTTTCGGAGTTGCTTTGTCTCCACGCCCCGAAGGAATCGTCATCGATCGTGAATTCCTCCACGCCATGCCAAAGACGGATCTGCACTGTCACCTCGACGGGAGCTTGCGTCTAGACACCATCCTCGCTCTTGCTGAAGAGGAGGGCGTCCGCCTGCCCACAGACGACCGGGACGAGCTCAAGGCGCTCATGCACTGCGGCAAGCTATGCGATGACCTCGTGGACTACCTCAAGGCCTTCGACATCACCTGCAAGGTGCTCCAGACCGAACAAGCCCTCGCGCGGGCAGCCTTTGAGGTCGCCGAAGATGCTGCCCGAGAGAACGTGCGCTACTTGGAAGTCCGCTATGCGCCAATCCTCCACACCCAACGGGGGCTCCGGCTGGACCAGATCGTGGAAGCCGTAACTGATGGGCTCCAGCGCGCAGAGCACGAATACGACATCAAGACCGGCCTGATCATCTGCGGTATCCGGAACATGACCCCGGAGACGAGCCTTCGCATCGCCGAGCTCGCGGTCGCATTCAAGAATCGAGGTGTCGTGGGCTTCGACCTGGCTGGGGCTGAATACGACCACCCAGCCAAGCACCACCGCGAGGCCTTCTATTTGATCCGGAACAACAACATCAACGTGACCATCCACGCCGGCGA
>MDTE01197496.1_pt1 | contig 13220 bp, 7 predicted proteins | sample 811231 | NCBI WGS metagenome assembly MDTE01 (sample SAMN05326651, study PRJNA326480) | marine metagenome | isolation source: seawater | place: Indian Ocean: Red Sea | collected 2010
GTATTTTCTGGTAATGATGTCAATGGAAACGCTCTTGCAATATCTTCAACAAATCATGAAGTGTATTTAAATGGTATAAGACTTCTTAATGATGATTTTACTGCGAGTCCCTCTGTTAATAGTATTACAGTAGCTCAAGGATTAGACAGCGCAGACGAACTTGTAATAGTTACTCAAGGATCACTTACAACAAACGATAGATTTGTAATAGGAGCAGGAACTGAAAGGTTCTTCTTTAGTGCTGACTCAGGACAAACTACATTTACTGGAAATGATAAACACGGTAATGCTTTAGCATTTGATTCAGGACAAGTAGATGTATATCTCAACGGTATATTATTAACAAATGAAGACGTAATACAAAATGGAACTACAAATACTATAACATTAACTTCTGCTGCAGACAGTGACGATGATCTCGCAATCATTGCTTATAACGCTACACTTGCTTCAGAATTTACAGCTGGTACCGGAACTCTTAATACTTTTAAATATACTTTGAATGCTGCTCAGACTATAATAACTGGGGCGGACATAAGAGGAAACTCTCTTGCTTATATTCCAGGCAATCAACAAGTATTTTTAAATGGTCTATTACTTGAAGATAGTGATGACTATGAAACTACCTCTACAGGTAGCATAACGCTAACATCAGGTGCGAATGCAAATGATGAAATAGTCATTCAAGACTTTGCATCTAAATTTTCTGGAAATACTGCAGGAATAATTAATCCTGAGTTTAAAGAATTTAAATATATTGCAGATTCTGGAGATACTGTATTCTCTGGTAATGACGCGTCAGGACAGGCTTTAGCATTAACATCAAATAACTTTGAAGTATTTTTAAATGGTATTAGGTTATTAAAATCAGATTATGTAGCAAATACAACAGCAAATAGTATAACACTTCAAGGATTTACTGCAGCTGATAGTGATGAAATAATTATTAACACAATCGTAGGAAACGTCAGATTCAATTCAGCTAGCTCGGTCGCTTCGATAGTAGATTCAGCATATGTAAATGCACGAGTGGCTGCAGGAACAGATTCGGCTTCCGTTATAAATCTTATCAATTCTACGGTTGATGAAGCTTATATTACTCGACATTCATTAGATTCATCTTTAGCATTACAGTTACTTCTTGATTCATCAGAAATTATAGATCTTATAGATTCAGCGTATATTAACGCCAGAGTTTCTACAGTTGATTCTGCACAAGTGTTAGGAATAGTAGATTCTGCATACATACAGACCGCAGCAGATTCTGCACACGTTCAATCAAAGATACCACATGCCTATATTCAAGCTAGAGTCCCTGCATCTTACATTCAAGCAAATCAAACAAACTTCTTAGATTCTGCACTGACTTCTCAACTTGTTGATTCTGCTTACGTTGCAGCAAGAACTACGGCAGGAACAGACTCAGCTGCTGTTATTGCTATGATTGATTCAGATCATATCAATAGTCGACTAGGTATTTTCTCTGTTTCACCAATAACTACAGAATTCTTATACACAGTTGATTCAGGTGCAACAATTATATCTGGAAATGATAATGCTGGAAAGAGTCTAGTCATTGACTCAAATAACTTTGAAGTGTTTTTAAACGGTATCAGACTACAAAGCACTGACTATGTTGATAGCGCAGTTGATAATAGAATAACTTTAAACAATCATTTAGATAGTGGTGATGAAATATCAGTTGTTACTACTACACAACAAAATACTCTTACTGGAGTCGGTGTTCTTCCTGGTATAGTTGATTCAGCATATATTCAAGCCAGGTTAAGTGATATAGTTCCGGCATCAACTTCATTTAGTACTTTTAGATATGTATCAACTGAAGGACAAACTGTATATACTGGTAACGATGCGAACGGTGCAGCACTCAGTTATGATTCTACTGGAGTACAGGTATTCTTAAATGGTCTACTTCTTACAAAGACACAAGACTTTACTTTACAAAATAAAAATCAAATTACACTGCAAGATTCTGTTAATGCTGGTTCTGAACTTATAATTAATAATCATAACACTAGTTTTAGAGGACAACAGTTCACTAGTGTTGCTGCAATTGTTGATTCAGCGTATGTAGCTGCAAGGCAGCTTCCTGCAACAACGTATAATGCAACTTCCAGTAACATAACTTTAGTCAAAGGAAATGCATATATAGTAGATACATCATCTGCAAGGACACTAACACTTCCGGCTTCTGCTGTTCTAGGTGATGAGATAAAAGTGATAGACGGAACAGGTCAAGCTAACACTAATAACATAACTATAAATAGAAACGGACATAAGATCCAAGGATTAACCGATAACTTGGTTATTAACGTAAATCGAGCCGCTCAAGGTTTGGTTTATTATAATGCAGCTCAAGGCTGGATATTAAGTGAAAATTAATGGAGAAATAAATGAACGAAAAAGTTGAAGAACAACCACAACCAAATATTCAAATAACAATTCAAGACTTAATGGTCTTGAGAGGTGTAATTGACGCAGCAACTAAAGGCGGTGTCTTAGGCGCTGGTGATTTGACCACGGTTGGTATGGTACATGATAAAGTACACGTGATCATAGAAGAGTTTATGGCGAAGCAGAAAGAAGCTCAAGAAGCTGAAGCGCCGCCTGTAGAGGGAGAAGTAAAAGAATAAAATGGCAGTATCAAAAGGAAGAGCTTTATCAGCAACAATTAACAGCGCTACATCATTGATTAAATCATCGATCGATGGCACTGTAACGACTTCGACTCTTGAGCAATCTGCTCAACAGTACGCTAATGCTGCTGCTCTTCCTAGCGTCGGAAACACTTTCGGCGAAATGGCCCTTGTTCAATCTACAAATAGAATGTACGTTTGGAACGGATCAGGTTGGTATAACGTAGCGTTAATTAATACTAATCCAGTGTTTACTACCTCACCTGCTGCAGAATATACTTTTGATGGTGATTCACCAAGAAATAATATTACTATTACAGTTGCGGCTTCTGATCCAGAAAGTTTAGGAGTATCATTTAGTTTTGAGACCGGTGGTAGTATGGATTCTATGGCTAGTGTGACTCAGGATTCTTCAGTCTTTACTTTGGTTCCAAAAGGAAATGACAGTTTAACAGACGGCGTAACACTAACAGGATCTTTAACTATTAAGGCAACAGATGGCGTTAATATAGTTCCAGCTGTTTCAAGTTTTACTTTAACATTCATTACCACTCTGTTTAATAGTGGTGAGACTCAGGCTCTTATGAAAGCTACTGGTACTGGAGACAATAATACGTTTCTTGATGGATCAACAAGTAATCATACTGTTACTCGCACTGGAGACACTGAACAGCATGCTTTTAGTCCTTATCGTGAAAATGGATACTCAATGTATTTTGATGGTAGTGGAGATTATTTACAAATCGCTGATAACTCAGATTTTGATTTAGCAGGAGAGTTCGCATACGAGTTTTGGTTATACAGGACAGGATCAACTTCTGGAACTTATCAAGCAATATTAGGTTCTAATGGCAGTGGAAGTAATGGACTTGCTTTTTATATTACTCAAAGTACCGGAGCTTTAGGTATTTTCTTCAGTAGTTTTATAATTCCTGGAAGTGCTGGAGATATATCAGATAGTAAATGGCATCATGTACTCTTGATGCGTGATAGTTCTGACTTATTACAACTCTTTATAGACGGAAAAAGAGTTTCTAGTTCAACGAACAATACAACATTCACTGATAACTCATCTGGTGGTGGAACTAGAATTGGATATGATATAAGTGCAAATGGTTATTTCAAAGGTTATTTAACTGATATAAGATTAATAAAAGGATCAACAGGAGAATATTCATCTGGTACATCTATTACAGTACCAACTGAAAGATTAACTGCTATTACAAATACAAAACTATTGATAGGCGGTAATAGAATTTATGAATTTCTTGGTACTCCAACTACCGCATCTCAGAAATCATTATATTTTGGAACAAATAGTAATAACTATCTTCTTAACTATGGCGATCAAGCGGCCTTAGAATTTGGTACAAACAGCTGGACAATTGAAGCTTGGATATACTCTACGGGAACTATGTCTAATGCTGGTATTTTCAGTAGAGGTGCTAACGGATCTTTTTGGCACTCTTTACATATGACTAGTGCATCAACCATTAAATATGTTTTAAGTAATGGTGCTGGACAAGAATGGAACTATACTAGCAGCGGTAGTACTATACCAACAAATACGTGGGTTCACGTAGCACTTGTAAGAAGATTTGGTACTGATATAAAACTATATGTAAACGGAACTGCAATTAAAACTGACACATCTAATGCCTCTACAACACTAGGTGACAGCACTGCAGATTTTAAAATAGGATTTGAAAGATTCCAAGGGAGTGGTGGAGGTTTCAACGGGTATATTTCTAACTTTAGATTTGTAAACGGCACTGCGGTATATACAGGAAACTTTACAACACCAACAAGTCCATTGACTAATGTTACAAACACAGTTATATTGCATCACGGATTAACAAATGAAGTTACTGGTGGTGTAGGAAATCCATCAAATACAAGTGTGACTGTAAACAATCTTAGTCCTTTTAATAGTCCTAATCATACAGTTACACCTTATGGTAATACTCTTATAACGGGATTCAGTCCATATAATCGAGGAGGTACATACAGCAAAACAACAGAAGGTGGATCTGCATTGTTTGATGGTAATGGAGATTATTTATCATATCCTAGTAGTGCAGATTTTGCTCTTGGAACAGGAGATTTTACATTAGAGGCTTGGGTTTACCCAACATCTGCTCCTGGCGGTGGTGTTAATAATGATATGTGTATATTTGGACATTTTGGCTCTCCTTCTATGTTTTTCTTTTTAGATAACTCAACACTTGCGCCTAAGTTATGGAACGGTACTTCTACTATGTCATCTTCTATAGGTCTAAATGTTAACATATGGCATCATGTAGCTTTTTCACGAACTTCCGGAACCTTAAAGATTTTTGTTAATGGTGCAGAAGGTCATAGTTCATCATATACTTTTGATCATACTGCGACAACTGCTCCTTATACCGGAAAAAGCAATGTTGCTGCGAACAGGTACTTTCATGGATTTATATCAGACTTAAGATTAGTCAAAGGAACAGGGGCTTACACAAGTGACTTTACTCCACCAACTTCTCCTCTCACAGCTATAACAAACACAAAACTATTGTTGAACATGACAAATGCAAAAGTTTTTGACGCATCTCAATCTCGAAGACTTATGAGTTTTGGTGGTGATACTGTTGCATCATCAGGACAACAACACTTTGGAGAAAATACAATTTTCTTTGATGGTACTGGAGATTATATTGATATGGATAACCCTATTGAGGGACTTGAAGATCATACACATGAAGCGTGGGTATATCCTACTGCTGGTGATAGTACTTATAAAGGTTTTTGGTCCTCAATCGAAGCAAATGGTGCTTTAGGTATTAATGTGGCGAAAGATATAGCAGGAGGCCCTTCTAATAGCTCGGCAGCTCTAGTTGCATTTAATCCAGTTGTACCTGACAATGAATGGAGCCATGTTGTCTTACAAAGACAAAGTGGTGTCCATGCTCTTTATAGAAACGGAGTGCTTCAAGGAACTTCAACACAAGCTGTAAATTTTACTAATTCATACTTAAGACTAGCGTCTAGGTATCAAAACAACACAACCTGGGCTTTTGGTGGGTACATGCATGACTTTAGAATCAGTAAAGGTTTAGCTCGTTATCCTTATATATCAAAACCTGTAACATTGACTCAAACTAATTCTGGTATGGAAAAACCAGACGGTGAAACTCCTACAGCAACAGCATCCAATACTAAGTTACTTGCATTTACTACATCAACAATTACAAATGATGCTTCAGCTAGTAATCATACTCTAACGGCCGCTAATTCCGCAGCGGCATCTACTAATGCTCCTGCTATTGGAATGCATTCAGTATATATTCCTAACGGTGATGTTGATATTATAAGCGCCGCAGCTTCAGCTGATCATCAAATTTATGGCGGTGATTATACAGTTGAAGCATGGCTATATGTGACTACATTTAATTCTCACGGCTACTGGATTAGTAAAGGTGGTAATACAAGTAGAGAATGGGGTTTTGGAGTTACAGCAACAGGTCTTACTACTTATTGGAATACAACTGGTTCAGGTGGTGCAGGTGATAGCAGTTTTATACCAGCGGTCACTAATAAAGCGAATGAATGGTTTCATGTAGCTTTTACTAAATCCAGTAATACACTAACTACTTTTAAAAATGGTAATATTCTAGGTACAGGAACTTTCACTTCAATATATGGTGGCAATGGCACATTGAAAATAGGAAGATTAATGGATTATACTGGTATTGCACATTCATTTAATGGTTACATAAGCAATTTACGTATAATAAAAGGCGAAGCAATATATTCCAAAGACTTTACTCCAGCAACAACTGCACTTAAAGCCTAAGTTAAGCACATTTTACATATAAATAGTAAAAAACTATTTGTATGGAAAAATCATGGCCGTAGTAAATTCAAGAGACGATTTAATAGACTATTGTAAGAGAGTTCTCGGAGAACCAGTCATCGAAGTAAATCTTGATGATGATCAGATATCTGATAGAGTTGATGAAGCATTACAATATTTTCAAGAATTCAATAGTGATGCTACTCACAGAACGTACATCAAACATCAAGTAACTCAAGATGATCTAGACAATAATTATATAACAGTACCAAGTTCTGTTCATATTGTAACTAGATTATTACCACTATCAAATGCAATCAATAGTTCAACTAACATGTTCAGTGTTAAGTATCAGATGATGCTTAATGACATAGCTGACTTACAAAATTTTGCAGGTGACTTAGCTTATTATAATCAAATGCAGCAGTACTTAAATTTAATAGACATGCAGTTAAACGGAAAGCCCTTAGTTCAGTTTCAAAGACATCAGCATAGACTCCATATACTTGGTGACTTAAATGATGGTGACATCAAGAAAGATGATTTTATAATCTTAGAAGTATATCAAATAGTTGATCCGAATAGTTTTACAAGTGTTTACAATGATAAGTTTGTGAAAGAATACACGGCTGCATTAATGAAAAGACAATGGGGTCAAAACTTAATAAAATTCGAAGGAATGCAACTTCCTGGAGGTGTGAGTATTAATGGACGTCAGATATATGAAGACGCTCTACAAGAGATAGAAAGACTAAGAGAATCAGTAAGACTTGAACATGAAATGCCACCAGACTTTTTTATGGGATAAAACATGGCGCTTAATCATTACTTCAGCCAAAAAGTTCGTTCAGAACAACAGTTATATGAAGATCTAATCATAGAATCTTTAAAGATCTATGGTCAAGATGTCTATTACCTTCCAAGAACAATCGTGAATCAAGACAGACTACTAGGTGAGGATATTCCGTCCAAGTTTGGAAGCGCGTATAAAGTTGAGATGTATATTGAAAATACTGAAGGATTTGATGGAGAAGGAGATCTCTTTACAAGATTTGGTGTTGAGATAAGAGATGCTGCCACCTTTATAGTTTCAAGAAGAAGATGGGAACATGTATTTGCACAGGCAGCGTTTCCAAGTGAAGCGACTATAGGTCGTCCAAAAGAAGGTGACGTAATTTATTTACCGTTGTCTAATTCTATGTTTCAAATAATGCATGTTGAACATGAACAACCTTTCTATCAACTAAGTAATCTTCCAACCTATAAGATGCGCTGTGAGTTATTTGATTATTCAGATGAGGACTTTGATACTGGTGTAGCTGCCATTGATGCTGTTGAAGGTGAAGGACATACACTGTCATTGTTACTTGCAGCAGGAACTGACAGTCAGGCACCTGATTTCTTTAAAGGTGAGTCTGTATTACAAAGAAGAGCAGATGGCGTTACTATGAGAGGCGAGGTGTTAGCATACGATAGATCTACAAACATCGTAAAGGTAACACACATTGGACCTGATAGCGGTGGATTCGGTACATTCCAGATCAGCAAAACTGTTGCTGATAGTCAATACAATACATGGCTAATAAATGATAGAGTTGAAACTCCTTTCCAAGGAATTACTGCTGACTCTGATCCAAGAAGACAGATACTTGCTATTGCTGATAGTACCGCAAATGATCTTATAAATGCACAGACTCGAGTATTTGATGCTGCTTCTGGAAATGATCTGTTTGACTTTGATTTCTTAGACTTTACTGAAAGAAATCCATTTGGTGATGCGGAGGATAATTAATGTTTGAATATTTTTATCATCAAAAAATTAGAAAAGCAGTTGCGATGTTTGGAACTATGTTTAATCAAATTCATGTGGTTCGAACAGATGCAAACGGAGGAACATTAAGTCAAGTAAGAGTTCCTCTTGCATATGCACCAAGAGAAAAATATCTAGCAAGAATTCAAGCAGATCCAGATCTGAGAGAAAATACACGAGTAGCTCTAAAACTACCAAGACTCGCTTTTGAAATAACATCGATATCTTACGATCCAAACAGAAAGATTCCAAAGTTAAATCGATTTAGTGTACAGAAAAAAGGACAAGGTAATAGAGATTTAAGAGGATCTTTATATTCACCAGTACCTTATATAATTAGTTTTCAATTGAATGCTTTTACTAAAACTCAAGATGACGCATTACAAATTGTGGAACAAATTATTCCTTACTTTGCACCACAATATACGTTAACAATCAAACCATTTACAGAATATCCTAATATAAAAGAAGATGTACCAATAACTATTCAAGGTGTAAATTTTCAAGATGATTTTGAAGGATCATTGGAGCAAAGACGAACAATAATATACTCCATGGATTTTACAATGAACATAAATTTCTATGGACCAATAAGAGAGTCTGCACTTATAAATAGAGCTACAGGCAACGTAGAATTTTCTGGCGACTCTGCAGGTGCAAATACAATAGTTCAAAAAGTTGTAGTACAACCAAATCCTGCAGATGCAAGTCCAGACGAAACATTCGGATTTACAGTTAGTACACTAGAAAACTTTGCGCCAGATCTAACAGAACTTGGTCAGTTCTTTAAGAAAGGATACGTTAATACTAATTATGTTGAAGATAAAACAGTTAAATAAAGGAGCAAATAGATGGCAATCATATTAAGAAGTTCCAAAGACAGCGCATTGACATTTGCAGAAATGGATGGGAACATAACCGATCTTGATACAAGGATTAATGCCATTGATTCAGCTTTTATTAAAGCTGTTGCAGGAACAGACTCAGCAAACGTTATTAAAGTCGTACAAGGAACAGTTGACTCTGCTTACGTACGAGGTAAAGTAACAACAGATCAAAACTTAGGAAAATCTGATAGTGTTGTTTTCAGTAGCTTACAGGTTACTGGAGACTTAGTAGTTAATGGAACAACTACAACATTAAGTAGTAATACATTAAGTGTTGGGAACAGAAATGTTATATTAGCAGATTCTGCGGCTAATGCTGCAGCAGCTGACAGCGGCGGAGTAATACTAAGAGGTGCTAATGCTAACATACTATACAAAGTTGCAAACGATAAATGGAACTTTAACAAAGGAATAGTAGCACCAGATTTATCAGGTAAATATCTTGGAGCCGAATCAGATTTTAGCGATAACATTGCTAATACTACTACAGATAGTTTGGCAGAAGGAACTTCTAATTTATATTTTACAAACACAAGAGTAGATAATAGAATTAGTTTAGTTGTTGATGCAAACTATGTTCAGGCAAGGCAAGCAAACTTTGACTTTTTAGATTCTGCTGAAGCGATATCAATATTTGATTCAGCTTACGTAAATGCAAGAGTCAATCCTGATTTATTTACAGATTCTGCTGAAGTAGTTGCGATTGCAGACTCTGCATACGTACAATTAAGACAAGATAAATCTTTTGCTTCCTTAACAGGAAAACCAACAACATTAGCTGGATATGGAATAACTGATGGTTTTAAAGCAGATGGTTCTACTGCAATGTTGGGTGTGCTTAACTTGAATAGTAATGCTATAACAAATGTAACTACGATTGCAGCTAATACAATAAATGCAAATGTAAACTCAACAACAGCAAATATCACAAACTTAGATGTAAGTGGAACTGCAGATTTTGCTGGGGCAACGATTACTGGTCTAGATACTATGGATTCTGATCTTGTGGTAGCTTTGATTGATTCGGCTTATGTTAAAAATTTAGCAGATTCAGCATATATTAGAACAGTTGCATCAGATCTCGACTCTGCGTTAACTCAGCAAATGATAAATTCTGCATATATTCAAGCTAGACAAAAATTATATAATACAAGCGATTTTACAGACAGCGCTTTTGTTAATTCAAGACCTGTATCTACTTTTACTAATGATGCAAATTATTTAAATAGTGGATCGATATCTGGAGTAGTAGACAATGCTTATGTACAAGCAAGACAAATACAGTATAACACAAGTGACTTTCTTGACTCGACTACAGTTTCATTAGTTGTCGATGCCGCATACGTTCAAGCGAGATCAGCAGCAGCTACTGATACTTTAGCAAGCGTAACTGCAAGAGGTGCAACAACTGGAGTAGCGACATCATTTACTAACGGTGTTACAGTTACAAATGGTTTAGTTACAGATTCAATAGCAAATACCGGAATAGGATTTGGAGCTTTAACAAGTGCAAGTGATATACAGTTAAGTGCTAATAATGGAACTGGAGTTGTAAATGTTCTTACAAGTAAAATTACTAATGTAGGAACACCTACAAATGCTACAGACGCAGCAACCAAATCTTATGTTGATTCAGGTAGAACAAGTTTTAGAAGTGATTATATAATAGCAGAACTTGGTGCAAAAACTACTACGACAACGACAGATGCATTTATGCCATTGAATACTACTCCTATTGCGGAGTACAGTCCTACAGTAGGTTATAGTTTTAGTGGAACAGAAGCTATTAGAACAGATATCGCTGGACATTATACTGTAGGAACTACAGTTACTTGGTTTAAGAAAGAAGGACAAAACAGTTTAAAAGTTGCGTTACAACATAGTACAGGATCAGGATTCAGTAATATTCCCGGAGGAATGGGAACAATAAATTGTGGTGATTCTGGATTTGGATCAATAACACTAGAAACCAATTTAGCTCTTTCTGCTAATGATCTTGTGAGAGTTAACATAGATCAAAACAGTGTGTCTCCACCAAATTCAAATGATAATACACAAAATTATATTTCTTCACCTGGAATATCAGGAGAAGGTGCTCATCCAGGATTTAGTATACTAAAAGTTATGAAGATAGGATAAATTATGTCAGAAGAAAGCCGGTGCGTTGTTACATTACACAAAGGTGTAGATACAGCTAAATTTATGGAAGACATGAAGGCTGTCGGTTATGTCCTTCATGATGAAAAACAAGGCAGTGTCAGTAATTTTGATTACATCATGACAAAAGCTCAGGCTGATAACTTGAAATCACAAGATCCAAGAATTAGAGATATTAGATATGGATCTAAAGCTTCTAATGGTATCTTACCAGTAGCAAGTGTCTTACAACCTGCTATAGATTTTGATAAGACTTCTACAGTTAATGGAGCAAACTGGGGCTTGGCTGCATCTGCATTTACGACAGATAAATGGAATGGTAATCCTTCTGCTAGCAATCAGCAATATCCATACACATTAACAGGACGAGGTGTTGACGTTGTCATTATGGACAGTGGTATACAAGCAGATCATCCAGAATTTTTTGATACACCAAGAACACAAGCGGGACCCACTGGAAGTAGTAGATATCAAACTGTCGACTGGCCAACAATAAGTCAAAAAGTTGGCATTTATACTCAGCACTCAGATTATCATCGTGATTTGACTGGTCATGGGACACACGTTGCTGGAATAGCTACAGGAAAAATAAATGGTTGGGCTAAAGAAGCAAATATATTTAGTTTAAAAATTCTTGATGATGCAACTACCGCTTTTGGTGTAAGTGCTGCTTTGACAATGTTGAGGTCTTGGCATAACTTGAAAAAAGCAGCAAATCCAGATGATAGTACAATTCCAATAAGACCAACAATTGTTAACATGAGTTGGTTATATCTTGGAACTAATACTAGAACACTAACCGGTGGTGTATGGAGAGGATCATCTTTTGCTAGTACTCCTGCACCCTCAAATACAAGTCTTGGACAGGGTCATCTTAAAAAATATGGTTTAATTCCTTATGAAGCAAATGGAGATGGTTATTGGTTTCATCCAGTAAGAGTTTCGAGTGTTGAATCAGATATTGAAGATTGCATAAATGACGGTATAATTTTTGTTGCATCTGCTGGTAACCACCAATATCAAATAGACGTTCAAGGTGGACCAGATTATGATAATTATTTTTTATACACAGGTTGGGACGTTGGTGCAGGGAACTTAGGTGTACCAAATCAAATACAATATTATCATAGAGGATCTACTCCAGTGGCCCAAGATGGAGTTTTATGCGTTGGTGCCATTGATAGAACATATACTTCAAACAGAGAAAATATTGGTGGATACAGCAATAGAGGTCCAAGGATAGATGTTTTTGCTCCAGGTAGTTCTATAATGGGTCCAATATCAAACACCTCTTCGGCTATTAATACACAAAATTCTATAAACTATACATTAGATAATAGTTTCAAAGTTAACAAGCTATCAGGAACTAGCATGGCCGCACCACAAGCAACAGGAATATTAGCGGGTTTATTGCAAACAAGATGTACTACTAAAACAACTATATCGAAAGAAGACGCATTTGCTTACATAAAAGATAATTGTGAAGCTGGTAGATTGTATGATCCTACTTCTGGAAATCCTGCTAATGATTATGACAATTCTAGAGCTTTACATAATGCACCTAATAATTTTTTGAAACAACCTGTAAATAGCACTCGAGCTTTTGCACATGGAACTAGTGCCTTAAGTGACTTACTAGATAATTAGGAGATAGTTATGACAGATAAACCAGATGAAAACGTTGAAAATGATTATGAATATTCTAAAAGAACATACTATGATCTTATAGAAAAAGGTCAAAATGCTTTAGATGATATGATAGACGTTGCCAGAAACTTAGAACACCCGAGAGCATACGAAGTCTTGTCAGGTATGATTAAAAACGTATCTGATGTAAATGACAGATTAATGGATTTAAATAAAAAGAAAAAAGATTTTTATAA
>MDTE01023750.1_pt1 | contig 13219 bp, 14 predicted proteins | sample 811231 | NCBI WGS metagenome assembly MDTE01 (sample SAMN05326651, study PRJNA326480) | marine metagenome | isolation source: seawater | place: Indian Ocean: Red Sea | collected 2010
CGAACTCTATCATGCTAAATTGAATATCAAATGATGCTTTATTTTTTAAAAAACTAAAACCGGTATCAATTCCTCGTGCAGCCAAATTTGAGCTTGCGTTAAATGAAAAGTAACCAATGATTGAAAATAGAAATACTAAAAGGAGTGCTTGCGGTAAAATAAACTTTACTTTTGGGTGATCATTTAAATATTGATCAATTCTCTCAAATTTATTTTGTAAAAATTCCATAGTTTAAAACTGTGAATAAAAAAAAAGGGCTAGAAAATCTAGCCCTTTTTTTAAATATAAATTATCTGACTGGTGGTACGTAAAGTATTCCGCCTTTAGTCCATAAATTATTTGGACCTCTGTCAGGTAAGATACCAGTATCAGCTATATTTTTCTTATAGCTTTCACCATAGTTACCAATTTGTTTGATAATTCTATAGCTCCACTCTTGATCTAAACCTAAGGCTTCACCATTTTTTGTACCTTCAGCGCCTACTATTCTTTGAATAGCTGGGTTCTTGCTGCTTTTCATAGAGTCAACATTACTTGAATTTACACCGTACTCTTCAGCTTCAATCCAAACATTTAATGACCATCTAACAACATCTTCCCATTTAGCATCACCTTGTCTTACAACAGGGCCTAAAGGTTCTTTTGAAATTGTTTCAGGTAATACAACGTGATCATCTGGTTTAGACAACTTAGTTCTCTGTGCCGCTAAACCTGATTTATCTGTTGTATATGTATCGCAACGACCTGAGTCATAAGCTTGCACAACTTCGTCAGCTTTTTCAAATACAACAGGTTCATATTTTACACCTTTAGATTTGAAGAAATCTGCCATGTTAAGCTCAGTAGTAGTACCAGTGTTTGTACATACTTTTACACCGTTTTTAAAATCATTAACTGATTTGATACCTGTCGCTTTTCTAACCATGAAACCTTGTCCATCATAGAAGTTTACACCAACGAATGTTAAGCCAATCGCAGCATCTCTTTCTAATGTCCAAGTAGTATTTCTAGAAAGTACATCGATTTCACCAGCTTGTAATGCAGTAAATCTTTCTTTTGCACTTAAAGGTGTATACTTTACTTTATTAGCATCACCTAAAACTGCAGCAGCAACTGCCCTACAAACATCAACATCGATACCTGTCCATTTTCCACTTTCATCAGCGTTAGAGAAACCAGGTAGACCTTGTGAAACTCCGCATTTTACAAAGCCTTGTTTTTTAGTAGCATCAACAGTGCTTGCTTTTTTTCCACCATCACCACATGATGTTAGAATTAAAGCGAAAACTGAAATACTACAAATTGTTTTAATTAAGTTTTTCATTGTTCCCCTTTTAATTTAAATTAAAGTTCACACAAAATATGAAACTATAAGGCAGAGATCAATTATATAATTTTAAGATAACTAGTTTTTAGGTTTTAGAGACAATTACAGGTTGAATCACCTTGCTGTTATTTAACGAGTTTTTGAGTAATACGGTCAAAGATTATTGCAATTAAAACAATACCAAGACCACCTACAAATGCTTTACCTATATCAAGTCTTCCAAGACCAACATAAACATTTAAACCAAGTCCTCCCGCACCTATCAATGCAGCAATTACAGCCATTGATAACGAAAGCATTAGTGTTTGATTAACGCCTGCAAGTATAGATCTTATAGCAAGTGGCAATTCTATTTTATATAAAATTACAAATTTGCTACATCCTAGTGCTTTACCCGCATCTTTAACTCCTTTTGATACTTGCCGTAGCCCAAGATTTGTTAACCTAATTACCGGCGCTAAGGCAAAAATAATAATTGCAATTACACCAGGTGTTAAACCTACACCGAATAACATTACAACTGGTATCAAATAAACAAAACTTGGAATAGTTTGCATTACGTCTAATATTGGACGCATAATCATTTCAAAAATATCACTTCTTGACGCTGCAATACCTAAAGGAATTCCTATGACACAACAAAATAATACCGCAGTAACAATCATGGCCATTGTAGTCATAGTTTCTTCCCAAATATTTACTAAATCAATAAATATAAGACTGATCGCAGTAAATATTGCAAATTTAATACTATTAGTTTTGTAAGCCGCAAATGTAAAAAAAATTATAATAATTGGTAGAGGTATATAATTAAACAAACTATCTAAAGAAGATAAAGTATTCTCGATTGGAATTGAAATTTTTTTAAAGACTGGTCTTTGTGAAAAAAACCAGTCTTTAGCGTATTTTTCTATCCATTCTGCAAGTGGAAAGTAAGCATACTTGGATGGATTTAAAAATTCCAATTTTTTAGTTTTGAGCTTTTTTTATCCAGCTATCAAAAGTACTTTGATTTGCTTTAATCCACTCCTCAGCGTGTCTTTTAACATCACTCTCACTCTTTTCGCCTTTATGCATTTTGAGATTTTGAGTAGATATATCTGCCAAAGGTATCGACGCAGCTTCAAGAAACTTTTTTACTTTAGGATTTTTATTTAAAAAATCTTTATTAGCTGTTGCCCTAATGTCATCTAAACTAAATCCATGATTAATTTTAGCTTTAGTAGCATGTTTAGAGACCACAACCTTAGTCTTGCTAGAAGGAACTTCAATCCACACAACATCTTTACCTAATTTTAATTCTCCAAAGATCCAGTTTGGCGCCCACGTATAATATAAAATAGAACCACCATTTTTATATCTTGAAATTGCATCTGCAAGTGAAGCAGAATATTCTGCTTTAATTGGATTGATAAACTCACCTAATTTTAGCTCGTTGAAATGACCAGTAATAACTTTTTCACAACCCCATCCTGGAGGACATGCTACCATGTCAGCCTTACCATCGCCATTTGCATCGAAAGCTTTAGCGTGTTTTTTTATATCTAGCACAGATTTAATGTTAAATTTTTCTGCACTTTTTTTATCAATTAAATAACCCTGCAAGCCACCTTGTTTAGCAACATAACCAACTGGAATTACTTTTCCTTTGGTCTCATCAATATAATTTGCCTGAGTTTTTACCCAGCCATTGACCCATAAATCTATATCACCTGCTGCAGCCGCAACATAAAATACTCCTGGTTTTACATCCTTTAATTTCGGAATTTCGTAACCAAGTTTCTCTAAACCAATTTTATAAATTTCGGCATGAAAGTAACCAGTGTCCCAGTTAGCTCTAGCCATATTAATTGTTTTAGATTCTTTACGATCACAAGCTGTAAAAAATACAACTGTTAATATACAAAATGCTATTTTTAGTAGTTTCATTATAAATCTCCCTATCAGTTGTATATGTAACTAACAAACATCATGTAACGATGTAACCGTGTACAACCAGAAAGTTGCATTTAGCATATCTTGTGGTTTGAAAATAATAATCTGGAATATTTGTAAATTTTTATGTAACTTTTTAATTATCAATTCTGGCGCGCCTGCAAGGAGTCGAACCCTGAACCTCCAGAGCCGAAATCTGGCGCTCTATCCAGTTGAGCTACAGGCGCTTTAAAATAATCTTTACCAATATTTTTTAAATTATTCACCAATATTAACAAGCGTCCCATTTCTTTTGGCGCTAGAAAAAGATTTGTAAAATATAGAAATCGCAAGGGTTAAGTAAATAAAATTCAAACCAATTGCATAATAAATATTAGCAAAACTTACAGCCTGATTTACCAGTATATTTCTTGTTTCTTCAAATATATGAGCCAAAGGTAATCCAAGTGCGATAGGCTGAACCCAATTAGGTAATATTTCTACTGGGTAATAAATACAACCAAGCGGAGCAATAAAAAATAAACTTGCCCAAGCTACATTCTCAAAGGACGGACCAAATCTAACTAAGCCTGCCGTAACTAAAAGACCAAGCGTAATACCAAATAAATAGAGACTAAATAATAAGAGCATTAGTGGTAAGCCTAATTTTAATATCGATACCTCAAATAATGGAATAGCAATCAAAGCAGCAGGAACCAACCCTATCAAGGTTCTTATCAATGCAGATGATGTTAAAGCGAATATAATCTCAGAAATTCTCAAAGGTGAAACAAATAAATTAATGATGTTTCTGCTCCAGATTTCCTCTAAAAAAAGCATATTATAACTAATACTTGATCGAAATAAGAAGTCATAAAGAATTGCAGCGCTCAATATGACCCCAGCTACATTGTTAAAATAATCGCTATACATTGTAAAAAACTTTGAAATAAATCCCCAAAGCAGGATTTGAACAGTTGGCCAATAAATTAAATCAAAAATTCTTGGAAATGAAGAACGTATTAAATAAAAGTGTCTTAATATTAATGAGGACGATCTTTTAATATTCATTTTTTTCCCTCACTAGTTTTAAAAAGACTTGCTCGAGATTTTCTCTACCGTGTTTGTCAATTAAGTTAGTTGCTGTACCTTGATCTATAATTTGCCCTTCTTTCATCATCATTACATAGTCACTAAGTCTCATCACTTCAGCCATATTGTGTGATGCAAGCAAAATACTGATATTATTTTCAATTTTATACTTTTCTAAATAACTTCTAATATAGTCGCCGGTATCAGGATCTAAACTGGCAGTTGGTTCATCCAGGAGTAATATTTTTGGATCGTTAATCAATGACTTTGCTAACGAGACTCTATTTTTTTGACCTGATGAAAGCTCACCTGTTTTTTTATTTAAAAAAGACTTTAGGTTTAGATCCTCGACAAGTTGTTCAATCTTTTCACTCAGATTTTTAATCAAATACATTCTGCCATAAACTCTTAAGTTCTCGAGAACTGAAAGTTTTTTTGGCAATTCAACATAAGGTGATGCAAAATTCATTATGTCTAAAAATTGATGATTTTTATAATTTAATTCTTTTTCATTTATAAAAATTTGACCAGATGTTGGTGTAATTAAACCTAACAACATTCCAATTGTCGTAGTTTTTCCACACCCATTAGGACCCAATAAAGCTAAAGTTTGATTTTTTTTGATATTAAAATTAATTTTTTTAACTGCTTCGGTGGTCTCAAATTTTTTTTGTAAATTTTTTACTTCTATCATTTTATGAAGACGCTCTTTTTAACCTATCATTAATTGCAAATCCAATATTTTTATTTGGTATTTTAGTTATTGAAATGCTCTTATAACCAAGTTTTTTAATTAATCTCAATTTTGAGTAAAGATTTTTTGCAGCCTCTGTCAGAGAAGCTTTTTTTGATAAATAAAATATATTCCTTCCTTTGAGATTTGATTTTCCAAAAACAAGAAGTGCACCATTATTTTTTGGTTTTTTTTTATTTAAATAAACAGGCACACCAGGAGAATAATGTTTTTTTAATTGACCAGGTGACAATATTTTTTTTGATTTATTATTTGTTATTTTTTTTATAAATTTTTTTAATTCATTTTGAGTAATTTGACCTGGTCTTAAAATCTTAGGTTGTCCTACAAGATTTATAACAGTCGATTCTAAACCTATTTTTGATTTATTATCATCAAGTATAAATTTAATTTTTTTTTTAAATTCATCATAAACATCATAAGATGAAGTAGGAGATAAATTATTACTAACATTCGCGCTTGGTGCGGCTAGGGGCGAACCACACAATTTGATAATTTTTCTGAAATATTTGTTGGCAGGTACTCTGCATGCAATAGTTCCATTTTTATTTATTAGTTTTTTTGATATTTTTGACGTTTTATTTAATTTTAAAACGTAAGTAATTGGGCCAGGTGAGAATTTTTTATAAATCTTAGATAAAATAAAACTATATTCTGTTTCTTTAAAGATAGACTGCAAATTATCAAAATGAGTAATTAGAGGGTTTTTACGAGGCCTTTTTTTTAATTTATAGATTTTATTGATTGCTTTATCTGAATAAGCGTTTCCAGCTAATCCGTAAACAGTCTCGGTTGGCAAAGCACAAACATCATTATTTCTTAGTATCCTTGCACATTTAGCCAAATTTCTTGAATTTGGTTTGTAGATATTTGAATAGTTTTTCATTATGGAATATTTATTATGCTTAAAAATAAAATCTACAAATGAATAAATTAAACAAATACCCAGATATTGAAAAATTATCCTTTGAGAAGGCTATGGAGGAGCTAGAAATTATAGTTTCTGATTTAGAAAATGGATCAATAGAACTAGAAGAATCCATTGAAAAATACCAAAGAGGGATTCAACTAAAAAAGCATTGTGATCAAAAATTAAAAGAAGCAAATATGAAAATTGATCAGATAGAGATTGATAAAGATGGTAATGTGAAAGAAAAACCATTTCCAAGAAAAAAAAAGTAATATTTGATGTCAGATTTTCATCAAGATTTAAAAGCGGTAGCTGAACAAGTAAATTCTTACCTAAAAGATTTTTTAGATAAACAATCATCAGATAGCAAGTTATTTGAAGCAATGAATTATGGATTGTTTTCTGGTGGTAAAATGATTAGGTCATATCTTATCCATTCAGCATGCAAAATTTTTAATTTAGAAAAAAAAGAATACATCCCAATTGCAGCAGCTGTTGAATGTATTCACAGTTATTCTTTAATTCATGATGATTTACCAGCAATGGATAATGATGATTTTAGAAGAGGAAAAGAAAGTACTCACAAAGCCTATGGTGAATTTACAGCTATCTTAGCTGGTAGTTCATTATTAACTTTAGCTTTTGAAATTATTTCCAATTTAAATTTTAATATTAGTAATGAAAAAAAAATAAACATAATTTACGCGCTTTCATCTTGCTCTGGTCATTTTGGAATTGCAGGAGGGCAGTTTTTTGATTTAAGTTTAAAAAATTCAAAGGTGAATAAAGATAATATTATTAATATGCAAAATAAAAAAACTGGAGCACTTATGGGATTTTGTATTGAGGTTGCTGCGATCCTTGCGGACAAAAAAAATTTAGAAGAAAAATTTAAAAACATTGGAATTAAGCTGGGACTTTTATTTCAAATTACGGATGATTTTTTAGATAAATATGGATCTGCTGACATTTTAGGAAAGCCTGTTCAACAAGATATGGCAAAGGGTAAAAATACTCTAATCGATTTTTTGGGAGAGGATGAAACAAAGAAATTAATGAAGAATTTACAAATTGAAATTGAACAAGATTTGAAATCTTTACCTAATACAAACTCTTTATTAAATTGTATGAGTTTTATAATTAATAGAAAAAATTAATTTATCCTTAATTCTTTTGGAAGTTTAAATTCAACATTCTCCTTAACAATTTCTACTTCTTCAACTTCAATATTACGAATTTCTTTGACTCGATCAAGTAATTGATCTACTAGAACTTCTGGCGCTGATGCTCCTGATGATACTCCAATACATTTTGCATTCTCAATAATTTTTTTTGGTAATTCGAAACCTTGATGCACTAAAAAACTCTCTTTACTCCCACTTTTTTTTGCAACTTCAACTAATCGTTGTGAGTTAGAAGATTGTCTACTACCTACAACAAAAAAAACATCACATTTAGCGGCTATACTTTTTACAACCATTTGTCTATTAGTTGTGGCATAGCAAATATCACTTTTGATTGGAGCTTTAATTTTTGGATACTTTTTATAAAGAGCTTCGATGATGTCTTTGGTATCATCGATTGATAAAGTAGTTTGCGTTATATATGCGATTTTATCCCCTGATAAGTTGATATGATCAATGTCTTCTATTTTTTCAATTAACAATACCTTACCAGTTGGTAATTGACCCATTGTTCCAATTACTTCAGGATGATTTTTGTGACCAATCAGTATTATTTGATATCCTTGTTTATTTAATAATTCTGCTTCGCGATGAACTTTAGAAACTAAAGGACAAGTAGCATCAATAAATTGCAAATTCTCAGTTTCTGCATCTTGGTAAATTTGTTTAGCAACACCATGTGCTGAAAAGATTACAGGCCTAGTTTTATCTTTGATTTCTTCAAGTTCATTAACAAAAATCACACCCTTTTTTTCTAAAGTTTGAACAACGTGTTTATTATGAACAATTTCGTGCCTAACATAAATAGGAGACCCGAATTTTTCTAAACTTTTTTCGACAATATCTACAGCTCTATCTACTCCTGCACAAAAGCCTCTAGGGGCACATAAAAGTATTTTTAAAATATTATTCATTTTTTCTATCTAATATCTCTATTAATATATGAGGAAGTGTAAGTGAAGCTAAACCTATGAAAATAACCTGTATGATGTTTTTATTAATATTCTGGTCTAAAAAATAAATTGAAAGAAATGCAAAAATTACAGTTAATAGAGTAAGTGGTGTAGCTTTTATGATAAATAATTTTAATCCATTTCTTATATTTTGAGTATCAAGCTCCCTGGTTAATCCGATAATATGTTTAGATGAATGCAAAAAACAGAAATACATTGAAAACGCTAGTATTAAAGGCAAGTATATGAAAGACATTATTATAAAAATAATTTCCAATAATATTAAAACTAATATATTTAATTGTGTTCTTAATAAATAAATCAAACTTATTATCAAAAAAATCAAATTTACTGAAAACAACAATGATTTAAATTCAGTAAATTTTTTATATTCTACCTGTGGAACCATTAAATATTCAAAAAAAACAACTGTAGTTTCATAATTATAATGTAACGATAGAGTAATTATTAACGATCCTTTTAAAAAGCTTACTAAATTAAAAAAATAACCTTTACTACTGAAAAAAAAACGAAGGTCCTCCTCTCCAAAATGATAACTTGCAACAATTAGGAATAATAATAAAATTAATGCAGGAAATATAGTCCAGCAAAAAATAACTATTAAACTAAGCAAAATGTACCCTGGATAAAAAAATATAAACCAATTTTTCTTAAGTATAGGTTGAAGCAATTTTTTGCCTCTTAAATGATCAAGGGCACCATGAGACACACCGAGTGTTAAAATCATAAGAAAGCAGAAAAATAATAATTTCAAATTATCCGTAATAATATTGTTTTTAATTAAAAAAAAATTTATTAAACCAAATATTAAAAAAACAAACAGCATTAAGTAATGAATTTTTTTATTTTCCATAACTAAGTAAATTTTTTAAAAATAGTTTTTTTGGTAGTGTTTTTATTACTTGATAATCGTCAAAGAGACTTCCTTTACTAGATAAAAAACGGATTACTTGATTTTGACGATGTTCATCGAATATTTTAAAAAAAATATTAGGCATTATTGAAATATTATTTTTTAATACTTTCACAAATAAACGATCTAAAAATTCATATTTAGGGGAGATTGCTTTTTTATAAGATATATTTTCAATTGTATTAGAAATTATTTGTGAATGCTTCTGAATATAAGGGAAGGCATATCCAGTGCTCATACGGTTGACATTACCGCGTAAACCAATATCAAAATATCCGAATTCATTTTGAGATTTTGTTCTAAACATCGGAATTGCACCTATTTCTTCTCTAATTATATTATAATTTTTTATTTTTAAGTTATTTTCAATATATAACTCTAATTCTTTAATATAATTCTTTTTATCTAGCTTTTCTAAATATGATAACCAAGTAGTTTCAATTAACGCTCTATTTTTAGCAAAAGGAAGAATATAAAAAAAATGAACACCCTTTTTTTGTTCACAATCAAAATCCATCAAGGTTACACTATTTTCATCAAAATGACTCTCAGTTGTATTAATTTCGCAACCATAAAAATGTTGGTATAAATTTCCAGGATCTTTATTTGGGACGCGACTGTCAAAAATTATCTTTGCTTCTACATTTGTATTTTCTGTTTTAATTTCAAAAATATTTGAATTTTTTTTTATTGTTTTAATGTTTGAATTAAGCCTCAACTCGAAATTATTACTCAATTCCCTTTGAACTTTTTTATAAAATTTTAAACTATCTATCGTTTGATATGGATAAATCAATTTTTCAAATATTTTGTATTGATTTTGATATTTAACATTAAACTTTAGCCACTCTTTTTCCAAACAATCTTCAAAATCGTGGTCATCAACTTTCCAAAACGACCAGGTACGATCTTTTTTAAACTCAGTTTTATTATCTAAAATTATAATTTTTTTTTTAATATTTCTATTTTTTGAAATTTGATACGCTAAAGACAATCCAGCACAACCTGCTCCAATTATTGCAATATCATAAATCATAATAATAACTGATAGGGTGCGTGGAGTTCATTAGTTTTATGAACTGGCTCTGTAGTTTTGTATTGTTTATTTTTTGTGAAATAGTTTTTAAACAGAATAAAAATTTTTTCAAAATAGCTCAAATAAATTCTTTTTTTTAGATAAATATGTTTATTTTTTAAAATTTTTTTCCCAATTGAGTTATAAAGTATTGCTGCAATCAAAATACTAAACTTATTTTTATTAGGAATAAAGTAAATCCCGTCAATGCCACTTTTATAATATTTTTCAGCTATTACTAAGATTCTATTGGTGGCATCAAATATACACTTTTTATTTTTTTCATTTAAAATATCTGTTAAAGAGAAATTATTTGGAAGCATATCCTGTGGAATATAAATTCGATTATTAATAGAGTCTTCTGTAATATCTCTTGATATGTTAGTTAGTTGCATCCCAATCCCAAGGTCTATTGCAAATTTTTCTGCATTTGGATGAGTAGCTCCTAGGATTTTCGCCATCAAGGCCCCAACTGTTCCTGCAACTTGATAACTATAAAGTAACAAATCTTTTACGTTTTTGGGTTGTTTAAAATTAGTATCTGAAGATATTCCTTGAATTAAATCATCAATAAATTTTTGTTTTAACGCGTATTTTTTTTGAATTTCTTTAAAGGCTTGATTCACAGAGTCTGTTGGGGTTGGCTGTCTATAATCATTAATTAAATATTTTAATTCCTTTGAATTATTTGATTTTAAATTATCTGCTACATCATCAAGCCTTCTACAAAAAGCATACAATATTGCTGCATCATTTAAGGTTTGTCTATCTAATAGTAGACCGGCAAAATAAAAAGATTTTGCATGCTTTTTTAAAATATCTTTAAATTCATCACTCATAGTCAAATATCAAGATTATCTAAAACTTTAGCTGATGATAATACACCTGGAATACCTGCACCTGGATGAGCGCCTGCACCAACAAAATATAAATTATCAAGTAGTTCAGATTGATTATGAAATCTAAAATATGCTGATTGGGTAAAAATAGGTTCTATCGAAAATCCTGATCCATATTTTGTGTTTAATTCTTTTTCAAAATAATCAGGAGTTATAAAAATTTCAGCTTCAATATATTTAGAAAGTTCTGGCATACAGGTTTCTTCTAATTTTTTTATCACTTTATTTTTAAAATCCTTCCCATTTTCCTCCCAACTGATTTTAGATTGATTATTCGGTACTGGAACTAAAACATAAAAACAATCTTTACCCTCGGGGGCCATTGTAGGATCGGTTGCTGATGGCCGGTGAAGATAAAAACTAAAATCATCATCAAGTTCTTTGGAATTAAAAATTTTATTTAATAATTGTTTATGAGATTTTCCAAGATAAATCGTATGGTGTTCAATATCTTTATATTTTTTTCTTGTTCCAAAATAAAATACATATAGACCCATGGAATATTTTAATCTCCGACGCTTTATATCGAAAAGCTTGTTATTTATTTTTGGGAATATAAATTCATCATAAACTTTTGGGGGATCAGCATTGCATACCACTGTATCAACCTCAATTTGAGAATTATCTTTTAATATAATATTTTTTACATTTTTATTTTCATGATTAATTCTTAATACTTCCTGACCCTTAATAATTTTAATACCAACTTCAATCATCAGTTTTTCTAAAGCTGAGATTATATTTCCTGTTCCACCCATTGAATAGTGTACTCCCCATTTTCTCTCTAAGTAAAGTATCAGAGCATAAATTGAGGTCGTGCTATATGGATTGCCACCTACTAGCAGTGGATGAATTGTAAACGCTTTTCTTAATTTTTCATTCTTAATGTATGTTGAAATGAATTTATAAACCGAGTTATAACTTTTTAATTTTAGTAAGGATGGAATTTGTTTTAACATGAACCATGCTTTATGAAACGGCTTGTCAGCTAATTTTAAAAACCCAATTTCGAAAATTTTCTCTGATTGTACTAAAAGTTTTTCAAAACCTTTTTTATCTTCTGAGTTTATATTTTCAATTTCTTTAAGCAGTTCTTTGAGATTTTCTCCGTAATTTAATTTGGACAGGTCATCAAAAATGAATTGATACCAAATTTTAAGCGGAACAATTTTAATATAATCTTTGTAATTTTTTTTAAATAAGTCAAACAGTTCATAAATTAAATGAGGCGCGGTTATAACTGTTGGTCCGGCATCAAATGTATAACCTTCTTTTTTAAATACTCTTGCTCTTCCGCCAAGGTCATTTTGTTTTTCTATTAAAGTAACATCATGACCTTTTGATTTCAGTCTAATTGCAGCTGCAATTCCACCAAAACCTGAACCAATTACTACGACTTTTTTTATATTACTCATCCTATTATGGGGAAAAACTATCTTAAAAGTTGTGTTTTTTCAGGAAAAAAAACACTTTTTTTGTGGAATTTTTTTATTTTAAGGGTTCTTTAATAATCAAATTTCAGTATAAAGTGACGCAGTTAAGAGCGAAACCTTATGGCTTCGCTTTTTTTGTTTAAACAAAAAGGAGAAAAATATGAAAGAAGTGTTACTTCAGCCTAATGATCTAGTAGGAATATCCTTCTGGGTTATTTCGATGGCTATGTTAGCTGCTACAGTATTCTTTTTCGTAGAAAGAAATTCTGTAAAAGCTTCTTGGAGAACTTCTGTAACTTTAATGGGTTTAGTTTGCGGTATCGCATTTGTACACTACATGTATATGAGAGGTGTATGGATCAATACTGGACAAAGTCCAACGGTCTTTAGATACATCGACTGGTTACTGACAGTTCCATTACAAATGTTAGAGTTTTACTTTATACTAATGGCAGTTAGAAAAGTTCCATCAGGAATTTTCTGGAGATTGCTAGTTGGTACTTTAGTGATGCTTATCGGTGGTTATGCCGGAGAAGCGGGAATGATTAACGTCAACGCTGGTTTCTTCATTGGTATGGCTGGATGGATTTACATCTTATACGAAATCTTTGCTGGTGAAGCAGGACAAATCGCTAATAGGATGAAAGGTCCAGCTGCAGGAGCATTTAACTTCTGTAAATGGGTTGTAACTATTGGTTGGTCAATCTATCCTTTAGGCTATTTATTTGGTCTAATGATGGGTA
>MDTE01143125.1_pt1 | contig 13218 bp, 12 predicted proteins | sample 811231 | NCBI WGS metagenome assembly MDTE01 (sample SAMN05326651, study PRJNA326480) | marine metagenome | isolation source: seawater | place: Indian Ocean: Red Sea | collected 2010
AAATAACCTTTTTCCAATATTCTGCTATCTCTTTAAGCCCATAGTGCTCGCATAAATAAACTAGGCTTAATATGTCTTTTTTAAAACAACTTCCTCCAAAACCAGGCCCAGGGTTTAAAAATTCTGTTCCAATCCTTGTGTCTTGTCCGATTGCATTTGCGACTTCATAAACATCAGCTCCTGAAGCTTCACAAATTGCTGAAATTGAATTTATGGAACTTATTCTCTGGGCTAAAAAAGCATTTGATGTTAACTTAGACAATTCACTACTCCAAAGATTAGTTCTTATTATTTTTTCTTTTGGTACCCACCTTAAATAAATATTAACTAAAGCCTCAATTGATAATTCGTCTTCACCTCCTATTAATATCCTGTCAGGTTTTTCTAAATTTAAAATCGCAGTACCTTCTGCAAGAAATTCAGGATTAGAAAGTACTGAAAAAGTTTTTTTATTTTTAAAATCTTTTTCATCATTAGATGCAAATAATATATCTTTGATGGTTTTTGCTGTTTTAACCGGAAGCGTACTTTTCTCAACTACTATGGTGTAACCCTTAGCATAGCGAGATATTTTTCTAGCACATGATTCTACCCACTTTAAATCACTTGTTTGACCAGCTCCTAACCCCTTATTTTTAATTGGAGTATTCACTGATATAAAAATCATATCTGCATCTGAAATAGCCTCTTCAATTTTGCTACTAAAAAAAAGGTTTTTATTTCTAGTTCTCTTAATTATTCGATCTAATCCTTTTTCATATATTGGGAGCTTCGATAAATCCTTGTGATTCCAACTTCTAATTCTCTCTTCGTTTCTATCTACAACATTAATTTTTATATCAGAACAATGATCAGCAATAACTGCCATGGTGGGTCCTCCAACGTATCCGGCACCAACACAACAAATTTTTTTTACTTTGAAATTATTCATTTTAATCAACACATTTTGATATCATAAATGATTAGCTTGGGTTTATAAGATTTTTGAAGTAATTAATAGTATTTCCCAAGCCTAAATCCAAAGGTATCTCAGGTTTCCAATCTAACAATTCTTTTGCTAATTCAATCGAAGGAATCCTTCTAAAAGGCTCATTTTCATTATTTTCCTTAAAAATAATTTCAGAATTAGAGCCTATTTTATTCTTTATAACATTTGCTAGTTCCATAATCTTTATTTCATGCGGGTATCCCAAATTCATTGGATTATGAAAGTTTTTATTCCTTAATAAGAAAAATGCTTTGATTAAATCATCTATATAGCAAAAACTCCTCGTTTGATTACCATTACCATAAATAAATAAAGGATGATTAAGAATACAATTAGTTATGAAAGTATTTACGACTCTTCCATCTGACATTGACATATTTGGACCATATGTATTAAAAATTCTTGCAATCCTTATATTTAAACCATATTTTCTATGAAAGTCATAACAAATAGTTTCTGATAATCTTTTAGCCTCCGAATAACAACTTCTATTACTAGTTGTTTTAACATTCCCATAATCAGATTCCTTAATTGGTAATTTTTCTATCTCACCATATATCTCGCTAGAACTAGCCAAGAAAAAAAGAGCATTTTTCCTTAAAGCGTAATTAAGAAGATTTAGAGTGCCTTGAAAAATAATATTAGATGTTTCTATTGGATGTTGATAATAATACTTTGGTGATGCAGGACAAGCAAGATGCCAAATGACATCAATATTTGTATCTTCATCTATTTGATCCAAAATAGATTTATTAAGAAGTATAAAATTCGGATTTTGTGAGAATTTATAAATATTTTTGTTAGAAACATTCAGGAAATTATCTAGACATATAACATTTTCTCCTTTTTCCAATAATTTATCTATAAGATTTGACCCTATAAAACCTGCACCTCCTGAAACCAAATTTACTATTTCTTTATTAGAAAACATTTTAAACTTAAAGACAAACTTGTAGAGGATAAAGATTTCTAGTGTGATTAGAGGCAATTCCAATTTTCCAATCATTAAAATTTATATTCTGAATTTGAACTTTTAAACCAGATTTTCTATTAAGAGCGTAATTATAACTTTTAAATAATTTCCAATTTTGCAAACCATCAAATATTGAGCTTTTTTCCCATTTTACTAATGACTCCTTTAAAACCCACAAATCTAAAATTTGAGATCTAAGTAAGTTTTTATCAGTTGTTTTATTTTCAAGAAATTTAATATCCTCTAAAAATAAATTTTTAAAATTACTTATACTTTTGATTTGTCTATCTTCTCTTTCAACGTCAATTCCTATTTTCTCCATACACCATGCAACAACCAACATATCTTTACAATGACTGAAGCTTATGTGACCATAATTTGATGGTAATTGAGGGGAAAGATGAGGTCTTGCATTCAAGGGGATATCCAATGGATCTTCATGAAAAACTTTTGATAAAGCATATCTCACATAACCCCTAGAATGAATATATTGATAAGCCATGCTATCTGACATTTGATTAATATATCTATGTTCATTTTTGGTAATTTTTTTTAGTGGCAAATCATTTCTAAAACTCCAAATTGCCAAAATATTATTTTTATTCAATCTTAAAAAAGCTCCATAATATCCCTAATATCCCTTTGGATTTTTATTTAGCCACTGCCATCCATCACGACACATTTCCTCAATATTTCTTATAGGAACCCAATCTAAAATTTCAAGTGCCAAAGAATTATCAGCCACAGAAAAAGGTATATCCCCCTTCCTCTTTTGACTAAAAATTACTGGTATTTTACATTTATTAACTTTTTCAAATATTTTAACCAGCTTTAAAACAGAAGTCCCTCTACCAGTTCCAATGTTTATATTAACAATTTTAGGATTAGAAAAGCAAAGCATCTTAATTGCTGACATATGAGCCTCTGCCAAATCCAAAACATGGATAAAGTCCCTTATGCAAGTGCCATCTTCAGTAGGCCAATTATTACCAAAAATCTCTAAATAATTTTTTTCACCTGAGGCAACCATACATATGTGTGGGAACAGGTTATCTGATTTTGTTGTAAAATTTTCCCCTATCAACCCTGATGGGTGTGCGCCAATGGGATTAAAGTATCTCAGATTTGCTATCTTCCAATCTGATTTTGAGTTTTCATATAAGGAAAACAAAATTTTTTCAACTGTTTCTTTTGTTTGTCCATATGGTGAATTTGGCTTTATTAAGTCATACTCTTTCAAAGATTTCATTCCAGAAAAATCATAAATTGATGCACTACTACTGAAAACTATAGTTTTACATTGGAATTCATTCATTACTTTAAGAAGAGAAATAGTGCCCCCAACATTTACATCCCAATAAGATAATGGATTCAATGTCGACTCAAAAACTGATTTCAAACCTGCAAAATGAATAACTGCATCAATAGGACTTCCTGTCTCTATTGAATCCAAAAATATTGACTTTAATAAGTTTGTATTTCTTATGTCTCCACGAAAAAACCTCAACTTGCTCTCAAAATCAATTTCCTGCCTATAGTCCAAACTTTTTATTCTTTTTAACGGGATATCAGTACTATTTATATTTGAATCTAAAACTATAAGCTCGTATCCTGCATCTAACAAGACATAACAAGTATGACTACCTATGTAGCCGCAGCCACCTGTTATTAGGATTTTTTTCATGAATTATAATTCTGGCTACACAAAACAATAATATAATCAATATTTAACCCCAATAGATATAGTTAATAATATTTAAGACATAAGTAGAAATTTGCAATCAATTAAATCGACTGATAATTTCAATATTATCGTTAAGTATTAGTATTTAATTAATTAAAGATTAGAGAATGTTTTCCATTATTATTCCTACATATAATCAAGATTATCTCCTCAAAAAGTCCTTGGAAAGTGTCATAAGTCAAACTTTTGATAATTGGGAGGTTATTATTATAAATAATTTTTCTAATGATGAAACTATCAAAGTTTTTCAATCATTTCATGATAAAAGAATTAAATTAATAAATTTCAAAAATAATGGAATAATTTCATCTTCCAGAAATTATGGTTTAACTTTAGCAAAATTTCCTTATATAGCTTTTTTAGATTCCGATGACATATGGTTTCCCAAAAAACTTGAAAAATCATTTTATCTTCTTAATCAAGGTATTGATATTGTTTGCCATGATGAAATTTGGTTATGGTCTGACGGTACTAAAAAGCTAGTAAATTATGGTCCCGAAAAAAGATCTTCATATAATAACCTTCTATTTAAGGGTAACGCAATATCAACTTCTGCAATTTCTTGCAGAAAAGATTTATTATTTGAACTGAATGGATTTGATGAAAACCCCTTAATGGCAGGAAATGAAGATTATGACTTATGGATGAGAATATCAAGGACAGAAAAATATAAATTCAAATTCATTAAAGAGCCATTGGGTTATTACAGAATACACAAAAACAATAATAGTAAAAAGGTTTTAAAGCAATTACGTTCAGAAATTTATGTTATAAATCAACATTTTAATAATTCTAAAATTAGGTTAAATGCATTAAATTACCTTAAATTAACAATAAGAATTTCAAGAGCAATAGTTGGTTCAATTTTTAAAATCAACGAATTTATATATAAAACAATAATAAAAATTAGAAAGTGATTTTTAAATGATTTATATTAAAAAAAATTTTTAAATTAAATAATATGTACCCAGCTTTAATTTTTCATTCATTCGATAATAATCCAAATTCTGATAGTTTTTATGATATTAGCATTGAAAATTTTATTTCACTTATTGATTTTCTTAGTGAAAAAATAAACCCCAAAAAAACAATCATAACTTTTGATGATGGGTTTAAGAGTATTATTCCTGCTGTAGAGCACTCTTTAAAAAAAGGTTTTAAAACTATTGCCTATATTATTAGTGACTATATTGATAAAGATGGATTTCTTACAAAAAAAGATATTAAATACCTAAATAGTATTGGATGTACTATTGGATCACACTCTAAAAGCCATAGAGACTTATCAAAGGCAGAGGAGGATATCTTAATAATTGAATTATTAGAATCTAAAAAAATATTAGAGGAAATTATTGGATTAAAGGTTAAACATTTTTCATTCCCTTATGGCTCTCATAATAAATTTTCAATCAAAAAAGCTAAAAGTATTTATGAATTTAATGCTCTTTCAAGACCAAATTTTTTCAAAAAAAAATATATCATAGGAAGAATTTCTATAAATACATTAAACTGCAAAAAACACTCAAGTGTTTTGAAACTTTTAACTAAAAAGATATCCTACAAATATATAATTAGACTATTTTTGAGTTACTTTCTAAAAAAAATTTTACCCAACGAAACTTATATCTTTTTGAAAAATCTTATTACAAAGAATAAATCAAAAGATGTTTTTTCAAAAAATAGCTATGAGGTTTAATTCTTAAAATATAATATATCTGGCAATTTTGGTTGCAGATTCTTATCATTAAGGTTTCTAAAATTAGAATCTATTTTATTATTAGCGTAATAGATTATATCTAACATTATTGCTGGAAATAAAACCAAAGCACCGTAAATTGTAATTAAAGATCTTATATCAAAAACAAAATATTTAAATAGAAATATATTGCAAAAAAATATTATTGGAAGAGTAAAAATAGCATAATCCTCATGGAATAATAAAGCTCCGAGCCTACATAAAATCAATAGAAAAATATTCTTTTTTTTCCTCTTGATTTTTTTATTTGATTTAATTTTTGTGCCATTACTTTTTATTTTTTGTTCAAAAAATTTCATAACAATCGAAAACCAACCAATTGAAAATCTACTTAAAAAGAAAGAGGAAGCAATAACAGATAAAATGCCAAAAGGAATAATATATTCTCCTTCTGCTTTAAGTGCTCCGACAAAAATTCCTAATGATATTGAAATACCTACAACTTGATGCATAATGAGATCTAAATATTGTCCTCCTATTGAAGTATTTTTGTTTAATCTAGCCACTATTCCATCAACATAATCCAATAGATAAAATATTGGAAAACAAAGAGACCCCAAAAAAATAATCGTTTTATTTTGAGAACTCAACAATACACCTCCCGAAATTGCGACCAAACCTGAAGTTAAAGATAAAGTATTAGCATCAATATCAAGTTTGTAAAAAAAATAAGCAAGAGGATTAGCAAAAACGAGGAATATTTTATCCCTAAAGTCTTGATATTTATAAAATCTTAAATCAATGGCTTCATTAATTTCCTTTCTATATTTAATCATTTTCTTATATGTGTAATTAAAGATGAATTATTTTTTGGGATAGCCCCCTCCGCATTAAACACCATTCTAATAGTTTTTAAACAAATTAAAAAATCTAGGAATATTGAAGTATGTTTTAAATAATAAACATCATAGCTAAATTTCCTAATGGAATCATTAATGGATGCTCCATATGGAAAATTTACTTGGGCCCATCCACTTAATCCAGGTCTTATAATATAACGTAGTGAATAATTTGGTATATTTAATTTTAATTCTTTATCAATTTCTGGCCTTTCTGGTCTTGGACCAATAAGGCTCATATCCCCTTTTAAAACGGATATCAATTGAGGTAACTCATCTATTCTTGTTAAGCGAAGTATTTTTCCGATTTTTGTTATTCTTTTATCCCCAATTTTAGACCATTGAGGACCTCCTTCTTCAGCATTAATTTTCATTGTTCTTAACTTAATTATTTCAAAATTTATTTCGTATTGACCAGTTCTTATTTGTTTATAAAAAATCGGGCCTCTATCCTCAAGAAAGATAACTAAACCACATATCAAAACTATAGGTATAGATAAAATAGCTAGAAACAGGCTAATTAATATATCTCCTACCCTTTTTATTCTAAATTGCATTGAGGATTTATTAATACCTAAATTTTGTATAAGAAGATTCTCATCTATTAAGTCAATAGGATATCTCAAAAGAAATTTACTACACCAATTTTCAATATTAACTACGTTAATCCCTTTGTTTTTGAGATTTTCTAAAGAGAACACAACATCATGATTTAGTTCTTCCAGAGGTTCAACAATAACTCCTTTATAGGGAAAGTTAAAAGGATCTATAAAATAACCTCTAGGAAAAGGTTTAATAATTATATTTAAATTAAAATCATTTATTTCTTTCTTAAATTTAATAAGTGTTTTATTAGACCCTAGAAATAACCAAATTTGGCTTTGATATTTTATTCCAGAATAAATAAAACTTAGTAAATAGTTTATGAGACTGCATACTATAGATAAATAAAAAACAAAATAAATATTGTACAAATGTAAAAATCCCAATTCGAAATTTAGGAAATTGAGAATTTTTAGGGTAAAAATAAAAAATAAGGAAATTCCCAGAGTTTTTATAAAGTTGATTCCTATTGAGATTAATTTACCTAAATACTTATATTTCACATAATCGTAATATCTATCAAAAACATAACTTAATACTATCCATTCTATAAAAATTATGGAAAATTTTAAATAAGTTAAATCTAAATAAAATACATTATTTGAAAATAAGAATAAAGCCAAAAAAATTAAAGTATCTATTATAAGACTTTTTATTAAAAGTTTTCTTTTAAAAATCCAATTCATATTTCTCAGATGAAAATTTTGATTTGCTTTTATAAATTTAAATAAAAATAATTAGAAAAAATACCATAAAATCAATCAATCTTTGATGTTGGTATTTTAATCTTTAAATTACAAAATTAGTTTTAAAATTGTCTAATTAATATTTTTAAATTATATTATCTAAACTTATTAAGTATTATGTAATTAATATAAAACGTATTTAAATGAGCAATATAAGCGCGAAACCAAGTCCTCATTATAATTTCCTTTTTTTTAAAAAAAAATATAAAAATAATTTTTCTCGAAAATTTATTTTTTTTCAAAATGGAAGACAAGCTATGTTGTTTGGTATAGAAAAGTTAAAGTTAGATAAAAAGAAAACTATCCTTATACCTGGTTATATTTGTTATTCATTCGTTGAACCATTAATAAAAAAAGGTTTTAAAGTTGAATATTATGATGTAAATGAAAATTTTTCATTAGATCTAAAATATTTTAAAAAAGTAGTGAAAAATAAAAATATCTCCGCATTAGTTGTCGTACATTATTTTGGGTTCTCAATTGACATTCAAGAAATATATAATTTCTGCAATTCTATAAATATAGAATTAATTGAAGATTATTGCCATAGCTTTTTACCTAGAATATTTTCTAAAAATAACAAGACTTTAAATACTACCAAAATTTATAGTTTCAGAAAAACCATCCCAATCACTGATGGAGGTGCAATAGAAAATAGAAATTTTCGTCATACCAATATTTCTTATAATAATTTATTAAGCCCTGCTGAGTTTGTTTTTTTGGTTATGCGATATTGTGAGTCATTGATAAACCGTATTGCAATAGTAAATTTGTATTGTAAATCTTTCCAAAGTTTTAAGAAAAAAATAAAAAATATTAAATCTATTTTTAACAAAGAGATTTTCCATGGTTTTGAGATAATAAGTAGAAATCCTTCATACATGCTAGGGAGTTATATTAAAGCTGATAAATATCTAAATAAAATATTTTATAAAAGGAGGGAAAATTATAATTTTTTATTTAAAGAAATTAAAAAATTAGATTTCAAAATAGTTTTCAATAAACTATCTGATCATTCAGCTCCACAATTTTTCCCAATATTACTTAATAAAGAAAATAAACTTTTATTTGAATATCTTAATAACAAGGGCATAGAAACAATAAAATGGCCAGATCACGAGATTCCCAAAATAGTTTTAAGGAGTAAAAAGAAGTTTAAGAATAGCAACTTCTTTAACGAGAACATCATCTTAATACCTGTTCACCAAAGTCTTAGCAAAAATAAATGTAAAAGAATAGTTGAAGTTTTAAAGTCATTTCTGGATAATGACCATCTATCAAAATAATAATTTGGTTTACAATAATATTAAATTATCAAATAAGTAAATAAACAATGATAATAAAAATAAAAGATAGATGGTTAATAATTAATAAAAAAAATGATTTATGGTTTAATTCTTTAAAAGATTTTCCAGAATCAACTTACTTAAATGATATTGAATGGGCAAATCATTTAGAAAAATTTGGATGGAAAACTTTAAGATTAATAAAAATAAAAAATAATCCTCAAAATTCCAAAACCTTGATACAAGCTTTTATAAAATTTCTACCTTTATCTACTGCAATAATTTGGATACCTGGAGGGATAATTGGAGACTTAAGTAATATTATGGGATTACAAGAAGAAATTAAAAAAATCTTAAATGTACGTTTTTGTATTATTAGAATAAGATTTCCACAACTTTATAGCTGCAGAAATGAAATAGAGTTAATGAAATATAAATGGCAAAGAGCCTGGATCCCATTTACAAGTAGATTTAAGGTTTTATTAAAGTTGGATAATTCTATAAAATTAACGAGGAAAAAATATAGTCGAAGTTGGTGCAGAAGTCTTAAAAAAAGTTCTAACTTTAAATTAAAGATAGTTCCAATAAAAAATTATGAGATAATCGCAAAATTATATAAAGATATGAAACTAAATAAAAGATTAAAGAAAAATGATATTTATTCTGAAAATGAATGTAAGAGTATTTTTTATTCTTTTAAGAAAAAATTATTAATATTTGGAGCAAAAGACGAACTTAATAATATTTGTTCTATAAGAGGCGTGATAATCAGAGATGGAGTATTACATGATATTTTTGCCGCCTCAAATAAATTAGGAAGATTATATTCCGCTTCACATTTAATACTTGATGCCCTAATAGAAAAAGGAACTATAAAAGGATTTACTGAATATGATCTTTCTTATGTAGACCCTGAAAATAGTTTTGGAGTCTACAATTTCAAGAAAGGATCTGGTGGGACAGTTATTAATACTTTGGGAGAATTTGAATGGACAAATTCAATTTTTCTAAGAATTTTGATTAATTTATATAGTAAATTTAAGTAAAAAATAAAAATTATATTTATGAAAAAAAATAGCCTAAGTGAAATAAGCATATTAATGTGTATTTATAAAAATGATAATCCAAAATACTTAGTTAAAGCATTAGAATCTCTAAAAAAACAATCAATATTTTTTAATGAATTAATTATCGTTCAGGATGGTAATTCAACTATAGAGCTTGAGAACATAATAAAAAAATTTAAAAAACTAATAAAAATAAAACACATCTCATTGGATAAAAATGTTGGTTTTCCAAGTGCTCTTAATATTGGCTTGAGTCAAGCAAATACAAAGTGGATTGCAAGATTTGATAGCGATGATATTTGTGATATCAATCGTTTTAAAAATATTACCCAAATAATTAAAAATCATAGTAAGGATATTGATGTATTTGGTACTTATATGAAAGAGTTTGAGACAAGTATAGATGATCATAACAAAGTAAGATTTGTTCCACTTAACCAAAAAGATATACAAAAAAGAATGATTCTTTCCAATCCAATGAATCATATATCAGTAGTTTTCAAAAAAGATTTAATAAATAAATATTGTCATTCAAAAAATGAATTTTATCCCTTAATCCCAGGTTTTGAAGACTATGCGCTTTGGATAAAATTATTAAAAAATGGAGTAAGATTTAGGAATTTCCCAATTGTTACTGTTTATGCAAGAGTAGGAAAAGATATGCTTAAAAGAAGAGGAGGGTTTAGGTACATTATAAATGAAATAAGATTCAGAAAATTTAGTTCTAAATACTTTAATATATTTGAAAATCTAATAATAATAATAATCTCAACCTTGAGAATCTTTATTTTTCTTTTGCCAATTTCTTTTAAGAAGAAACTATACAAAATAAAAAGATTATTTCTTTAAATATATTTAATTTTAAAACCAAATTTAAAAAAAATAAAAAATAGATTTTAAAATTTAATCATCTAATTTTATTTTGGATGCAATTTTTATTCAAATCAAATAATTTCAATTTTTTCTTAAATAATTCAATTACTTCTTCTAAAGATATTTTGTTGTTTATTGCAAATAGTTTTCTCATTAATTTGTAGTCTTCTTCATAGTCAACAGTTATTCTTAAATTACTTAAATCATAATAACTGGGGACATTTAAAAACAAGGTATTAAACCTATCCTTAGATTCATAAAAAATTGGAGTGACATGTTCTTTTTGTACTGTATCTAACTCATCAGATTTTATTCTAAGAAATGTACTCTTATTAATCAATTCAATGGCTGAACCAATTGGTATATTTTTTTTGTAGGAAATATAGTCTAACTTATTATCAATTTTACTTATTAAATTTTCAGCTAAATTTATACTTATTAATGGATTATCTGCTGTTATTCTTGCGAACCATTTAAACTCTTCTAAATTCTTTAAATCATAAAAAACTTGCTGATATCTTGAGAAAACATTTTCCAAATCACCTCTAATAACAGTAATATCTTTTCTTTTGCAAAAATTTTCTATTTCATTATCTGAATTTTGTTTAGATGTACATACGATGACTTCTTTTGAGAAATATTTTGCTCTATTAATTACTTCTTCTAATATCGTTGAACGACCCAATGGAAGAAGGACCTTACCTGGTAATCTTTTTGAGGACATTCTTGCTTGAATTATTGAAATAATTTCTTTTTTATTCTCATCATTCATTTTTTATTGAATCATAGCCTTCATTTCTAATGATATGATAAAAGTCTAATTTTTAAAATAAATGGCTTACAAAGTAGAAATTAGTGTTTTAATTTCAGCCTTTAACCAAGAAAAATATATTGCTAGATGTTTAAGATCATTAATAAATCAAACATTTAATCATGAAAAATTTGAAATAATAATAGTAAATGATGGTAGTTCAGATAGAACTTTATTTGTAGCGGAACTATTTAAGAGCCCGAAAAATTCTTTTATAAAAATAATAAATAATAAAAAAAATTTAGGATTACCTTCATCTTTAAATAAAGCCATTAATTTATCTAAAGGAAAATATATTGTAAGAATTGACTCTGATGATTGGGTTTCTAATGATTTTCTTAAATTACTTTATACTTATTTAGATAATAATAATTACATGGATGCTATAGCTTGTGATTACAATTTAGTAGATAAAAATGAAAAAGTTCTTGAGCGAAAAAATTGTTTTCTTGAGCCAATTGCTTGTGGAATAATGTTCAAAAAAAAGGATTTATTAGAAATAGGTCTTTATGATGAGACTTTTCATTGTAATGAGGAAGTGGATTTAAGAATTAGGTTCGAAAAAAAATATAAAATAAGCCGATTAGAGTTACCTTTATATAGATATAGAAAACACGAGAACAATATGACTAATAACAAGGATATCTTAGAGAAATATGATAAAAAACTATTTAAAAAACATGGTAGTATGAAAAAACAATGAACATAAAAAATACATTAAAACTTGGTTCAAGGATTATTACAGAAGGATCAGATCCATATATTATTGCCGAAATAGGAGTAAATCATGAAGGTTCTTTAGAGAAGGCAGAACAATTAATAAATCTTGCAAAAGAAGGAGGAGCTGATGCTGTAAAGTTTCAAACTTATAAGGCAGAAAAACTAGCTTCAAAGAATTCGCCTGCTTATTGGGATACCAAAAAAGAAAAGACTCAAAGTCAATTTCAGCTTTTTAAAAAATATGATAGTTTTGAAAAAAAAGATTATATACATCTCTATCATTATTCAAAAAATAGAAAAATTGATTTTCTATCAACTCCATTTGATTTGGATTCTATAGATTTTCTTGATTCACTAGTTCCATTTTATAAAGTTGCTTCAGCAGATATAAATAACCTACCTTTTTTAAGAAAAATCGCATCAAAATCAAAACCTGTCTTACTTTCTACAGGAGCCGCCAATACTTCTGAAATTGACTACGCAGTAGATATTTTAAAAACAAATGGATGTGACCAAATAGCTATTTTGCATTGTATTCTGAACTATCCCACTAATGATGAGAATGCATCTTTAAGCATGATTAAATACTTAAAAAATAATTATCCTGATTTTTTAATAGGCTACTCTGACCATACATTACCTGACAATAACATGCTTCCATTATTAACAGCTTACTCTTCTGGAGCTGTAATTATAGAAAAGCATTTCACCTTCGATAAAACACTTCCAGGTAATGATCATTATCATGCTATGGATAAAAAAGATTTGAAAAACTTTATTTCTTTATCATCTAAATTAAATAAATTATTAGG
>MDTE01202764.1_pt1 | contig 13218 bp, 8 predicted proteins | sample 811231 | NCBI WGS metagenome assembly MDTE01 (sample SAMN05326651, study PRJNA326480) | marine metagenome | isolation source: seawater | place: Indian Ocean: Red Sea | collected 2010
CGTGAACAATCACCACAGAACGGGTTGGACACCGATTCGATGAAGCCAAACTCTGCCCCGTCAAGGTTCCGGTAGGTTCGGGCGACTTGGCCGCGATGCTTGGGCGCCACCGGAGACAGCGAGCCGAAGCGTCCCTTGAGGCGATGGCGAATGTCCTGACCCGTGATCACATCGTCAAGCTGCCAAGCGTTGGTGTTGCCCACGTCCATGTATTCGATGAAGCGGAGCGTGATACCACGCTTCGTGCAAGCCTCCGCTATGGCCACGAGTTGGTCTTCATTGACCCCCTTTTGCACGACCGTGTTGACTTTCACGCCAAGGCCCACCGATCGAGCGTTGTCGATGCCTTCCATCACGTCCGATGGCGTGTGGCTGACGGTGTCTGCCATCCGCTGGAACACCTCCAGGTCCATGGCGTCAAGACTGACCGTGACGCGATCGAGGCCGGCTTGTTTGAGGTCGGCGGCATGACGTGCGAGAAGGGCACCGTTGGTGGTGAGAGCCAAGTCGAGGTCAGGGCCAGCCTTCCGAAGCATCTTGATCAGAGCGGTGAGGTCCTTGCGGAGCAGGGGTTCGCCCCCGGTGAGTCGAACCTTGCGCAAGCCTACAGGGAGCATGCTTTGGACGACCGTCGTGATCTCCTCGTATGTCAGAAGTTCACGGCGTTCAAGGAAAGGGTGCTCAGCACCAAAGTGCTCTCTTGGCATGCAGTACGTGCATCGAAAATTGCACCGATCCGTAACCGAAATGCGAAGGTCGTGAAGCGGCCGTTCATACCGGTCCACGAGGCGCATGATTTGGTCAGCCTCCCCGGGTTCTTGAACCTGTATTACAAGGGTTCATGGCGGGGAGTGGGTACCCCTTTGCATGGCCAGAGCGTGGACAAAGCGCTGGTCTCCCGACCGAAACGGCGGGAAAGGCAGCCTTGTTTCCGCCCTCAAAATCCGGCCGATTGATTCTATAGAACGAATCCAATGGACGCTCCCGCCTTCCAAAAGCCACGCCATTCGGTGGTTGGCTCTGGCGGCTCAATCCAGTCAACACGTCCAACTAGACAACATGGAGCATGCCGGCCAAGACACCGTTTCCATGCGCCGCTGCTTGAACCAACTCGGCGTTCGTATCGTCGACCTTGACGCTGATGGGCGCCCGCTTTCGGTCGAATCAAACCTGGACGATCAACCGGCTCAAGGGTCCGTTTCGTGGCGAATTGAAGGCGTGGGTCCGCACGGTCTGCGGCCACCCGTGAGCGTGCTCCATGCTGGCAATTCGGGAACGGCTCTTCGCATCTTGATGGCACTTTGCGCTCGATTTGAGGTACCGGTGATGGTGGACGGCGACGCCTCGCTCCGTTCTCGCAACCACGACATGATGGTCGCTGCACTGGAAGCATTCGGCGTCAAGGCTTCCCGAGGGGTCGGCATCGAGGGCTTGCCGCTGTTGTTGCAGGGTCCTTGGAAAGCGATTGAAACGCTGAGCTTGGACGTTTCGACCTCAAGTCAACCCACCACGGCGTTTTGTTTGGCGTCGCCTGCGCTTCCCGGCGACGTAAAGTTGGTTTCCTCAGGGGAGGGTGTTTCCCTGCGGCACAGCGAATTGACCAAATCCCTTTGCGTCTTGTCCGGTGCGGACGCCGCCGTTCACGAAGGCGCGTTGAAGCCGTGGACACCCACTCCCCCCGCAACCATCCTCATCCCTCCGGACGCCTCCATGCTGGCCTTTGCCTGCCTCTCGGCCAAGGTGTGCAGTGCGGACGTGGAGGTTGAGGCCCTCCCAACGCTCGACGACACCATTGGACACGAGGTGTTAACCGAACACCTGGAATCGTTTGGACTGGTGATGAGTGACGGTGTCCTTTCCTCGAAATCCGACGGAGCGGAGGTCGCTCTGGACCTTCGACATGCCAACGACCTCATCACGCCGGTGGCCGCTCTGCTGGCACTGGCGAGCGGTGGCAGTGTTTCAGGCGCCGAACACGCCGCGTACAAAGAAACGGACCGGACCATCGGGACCGTTGCCCTGTTGGAACAATTCGGGTTGAAGGCAACGTATCAAGACGGTGTGCTGAACGTTCCGGGCGGTCAAACCCCCCAAACACCCAGTGGCATGGTCGAAACCTACCGCGACCACCGAATGCAGATGACAGCACTGGTCTTGGCCATGGGGTGCAAGGAATCGGTTCTCATCAAGGGCGCAACCCTGCATGAAGTCGCAGACCCCGGAGCCATTCAGCGTTGGAGGGCGGTCGGTGTCACGGTAGAAACAGTTCTTCACGAACCATGGAAGTAGCACGGTTGTCGGGAGATTTTTCTTAACCCAGTGGTTCTTCAAAAGAATGGAGATGTCGAACCTTGAACGAGCGTGATGGGGACCCAACAGGTGCGCTTGCCCCTCAATCACCGCCCTTGATCAAGGCTCAAACAAAGCTCACGGTTTTGTTCGTACTGATGGCAATCTCGGGTGGGATTCTTGCTCAACTGTCCTATCAACAATTTCTGCCGGAAAAGACATGCGATGATCCAACCACCACCATGGAACGGATTGGAATTTCGCTCTTTGTCATCTCAACTTTCTTCGTTGGCTTCAACTTCATCGTCTTCTTGCTTCGGCTTGTGTTCGACCGTCGACATGCATTTTCTGCATTTTTGGCACTGTTGATTCATGTCGCAGCCGTGATCCTGACCTTGGTTGTGTTCGCAGAAGCTTTCCTTTACGACGCTGGATGCGGCGTTGGTCTCACCTAAACGTCATTCCCTTAACCGTGGCGACCAAAGTGGTGGTCCAGGCTGTCGATGGAGATTCGTAGCGCCGTTGGGCGCCCGTGAACGCAGGCCCACGGGTTTGGGATACGTCGCATGTCATCCAGAAGCCTTCGCATTTCAGGAAGGGTGAGCGGGTCGTTGGCCTTCACGGCCCCCCGGCAGGCATTCATGAACGCAATGTGGTCCTTCTTGCCTTCGAGGGTTTCGAGCGGTCCACCGTCTTGGGCCAAGTCTTGGAGCAGGTCCAAGAAAAACGGGCGGACTTCCTCACCGTCGAGCAATTGGGGAGAGGCGGTCAAACGCCACGTTCCGTTGCTGTTGTTGAGATGGAAGCCAAGTTCGTTCAAACGACCGTGGTGGGCGTCAACCAGAGCAGACTGACGAGCATCAAGGTTGAGTTCAAGCGGTTGGAGTCGCGTTTGTGGCTCCCATGCTTGGCCGCGATGGCGAAGACGTTCGTACCGGACGCGCTCGTGAAGAGCATGCTGGTCAATAAGCAGCAATTCATCCTCAGCCTGCACCAAAATGTAGGAGTCCGCAAATTGTGCCAGCGGTTCCATGTGGGGCAGGTCGTTGAATTCGCCTTCCAGGGGTCCTTCTTCGCCTGGACGAACCGTCGTTCCACATCCGGCATGACGATGCAAGTCGCGTTCAGCCGATGACAGAGCCGCCGCCATCGGTTGTTGTTCTTGACCGGGAAGCAGGGTCTGTCCGAGTGGTGAGGCCGAGACGGGCCGATCTTTGACGGCGGGAGCGGGTTCGTCCGCCGTCTGACCCACCAAGTTGAGTTGTTTGCCCGCTGCGACGGCCCATGCAGGCGGTTCAACTTTCGGTTGAGGGGCGGGTTCGGTCACCGTTGGCTCCATGCCTGCCGCTGAGGCGAGGGCGCTTGCAGCCCCGTTATCGGTTGGCGGGTTGAGGTAAGTTTCGACCGACTTGACCTGCTGCTGCGTTGCAAGGCCCTGCAGGCCGGGAATGCTTCCGGTGGCATCGGGTTCCGTGGGGACGGTCTCAAGGGTGTAGGTGATGGCCCGCTCAAGCCGCTCCAAAACCCGCCAGGAATGTCGGAGTCGCACCTCACGTTTGGTGGGATGGACGTTGACGTCCACCTCATCGGGTGGGCAATCGAGGTTGACAACGGCGAGCGGGTGCCGCCCTTGCATAAGGCGGGTTTTGTAGCCTCGGCGAATCGCCTGGAGGAAGGGGCCGGCGCCCACCGGTCGGTTGTTGATGAGGACGTGGATGTCGTCGCCCTTTCCTCGGGTGATGTCGGGCGTGCTGATCCAACCGCTCCAACGCTCGGCTCCGGGGGCGTCATCGTCGACGGGCGGTTGTTGAAGCGGGACCAATTCCGTGGCTTGTGCCCCCATGATGTCGTAGAGCCGGTCGAGCATGTTGTCGGTCGCCGGCACGTTCAGCAGCGTCCGCTGTTCCGTTCTGAGATGGAACGCGCAGCCAGGATGGGCCAGGGCGTGGTCGACCACCACGTCGACGATACGGGCGGTTTCCGTTTCGGGTCGCCGTTGAAAGGCCAAGCGTGCCGGCGTGTTCCGGAAGAGATGTTCCACGGTGATGAGGGTCCCGTCTCCCATCCCCATCGGCTGAATGGCCGATTTGACCCCGTCTTCCATCACGATGCAGGCCCCCGCCTCGCCGGCGGGTTTGCTCGAGATTTGCAGACGCGAAACCATGCCGATGCTCGCCAGGGCTTCGCCTCGGAAACCAAGGGATAGGATGGAGGCAAGGTCATCTTTTGTCCGGAGTTTTGACGTGGCGTGTCGGTCCAGCGCCAACGTGAGGTCGTCACGGTCGATGCCGCTTCCGTTGTCTTCAACGCTCAGCCGGTCAAAGCCGCCGCCCTCCACGGTGATGGTGATTGAGGTGGCTCCAGCGTCAAGGCTGTTTTCAACGAGTTCCTTGACCACTTGGGCGGGACGCTCCACCACTTCACCAGCGGCGATGAAACCGATGGTGGCCTCATCGAGTTGCCGAATTTTCTGCGGCTTCATGCCCCGTCCTCCAGGTCGTTTTTGAGCGCGTAAAGCACGTCCAAGGCTTGCCTCGGGCTCAACTCGTCCACGTGGGTGGTTCGCAAGCGAGCCAACGCCTTGGCTTCCTCAGGCGGCGTGGCAGGTGCCGCTGGGGCTGTTGTTTTCATGGCCGCTGCGGCGAAATATCCCATCAAACTTGCTTGGCCTGCATCCCTCGATTGCGGTGCGCCCTGTTCACCTGCACGAGCGCCACCCGCCTGTTGTTCCAAAAACGCGAGGAGGTCCGTGGCCCGTTCCACGACGTTTCGTGGAAGGCCTGCAAGGGCAGCCACCTGTACGCCGTAGGAATCATCGCAGGGCCCATCAGCAACGGTGTGAAGAAACCGCAGTTGTCCATCGCTGTGCGCCACTTGGACGTGAACGTTACACAGCCCTTCGATTTCATCCTCAAGACCGATCAGTTGATGATAGTGCGTGGCGAAGAGCGTCCGGGCACCGATGCGTGAACAGATGTCCTCCGTGACGGACCACGCGATTGAGAGACCGTCGAAGGTCGACGTGCCTCGACCGATTTCATCAAGCAAGATGAGTGAACGGTCCGTTGCTCGCTTCAGGATGTGAGCCACTTCAATCATTTCCATCATGAAGGTCGATCGCCCTCGCTTGAGGTCGTCACTGGCTCCCACACGCGTAAAGATTCGGTCGACCAAACCAAGTTTGGCGACCTTGGCCGGGACGAAACATCCGGCTTGGGCAAGCACCGAAACCAAGGCGACGGTCCGAAGGTAAGTCGACTTACCGCCCATGTTGGGGCCGGTGATGAGGAGGAAACTCCGCTTGGGGTTCATGACCACGTCGTTGGGGACAAAACCCGCTTGTGTTTCGAGGACGGGGTGGCGAGCTCCCTCAAGTTTGATGAGGTGCTGGTCGTTCATCTCGGGCTTGGTCCATCCTCGTTCCCGGCTGACGGTTGCAAAACACTGCAGGACATCGATGGACGCCACTCGCCGTGCGATGTCGGCGAGGGTTGAGGCGTGAGCCACACAGTAACTGCGGAGTTCGAGGAACTTCCTGTATTCGAGGGCCTTGAGCTTGGAATCGGCGGTCAGCAGGAGGTCGTCTCGTTCGACCAGCTCTTCGGTGGTGTAGCGAGAGCCGTTGGTCAGTTGTTGCTTGCGTCTCCAACCTTCAGGGACTTTGTCGAGGTGCGTTTGAGTCACCTCGATGTACCAACCCACCTGTCGATTGTTTTTCACCTTCAGCGACGGGATGCCAAGTTCTTCCCTCAACCGTTTCTCCAACGAGGTGAACCATGCCTTTCCTTCGCCGGTCACCGTTCTGAGTTCGTCCACCTCAGGGTCCACGCCGCTGCGAAGCAAGCCACCGTCACGCAACCCCAGCGGGGCCTCTTCGTTCAGGGTGTGCCGAACGGTGGTCATCATGTCGTTGAGTTGGTCCAACCCTTCGCTCAAATGCATCAGCAGCGGGTCTTGGCTGTCCCTGCACCACCGGGCAACGGCCGGCATCCGTTCCAGCGCATGAGCCGTCGCCACCAAATCCCGTGCGTTGCTTCGCTGGTAGGCCAGTTGCGTTGCGAGACGTTCCATGTCCCGTATGCCGTTGAGGGAGGTTCGCATGCCGTCCAACCTACGAGCTGAGCGGGCCAAGGTTCCAACCGCCTGGTGGCGTGTTTGAATGGCGTTTTGATCGCAAAGCGGGTGCAACAACCACGTCTTGAGCAATCTTCGCCCCATGGCCGTTCGGCACTTGTTGAGGCTGGACAGCAGGCTCCCGTCGTACTCCCCGGCGAGGGTGGACGTCAACTCGAGGTTGCGCAGCGTGGTCTGGTCGAGCAGCAGGTGGCCTTGTTCTTCAACCAATTCAACGTCCTGGAGCGGCACATCGGGTTGAAGATGAACCGTAGCGAGGTAATCGGCTGCAAGCCCCGTGGCCGAGATGGCAAGCGGGGCGTGATCGAGGTCCAGATGCCCCAAATCGGCCACGTTTAACATGGCACGGAGACGCTCGTCTCGTTTGGCAGGACTCAACTTGTGCTGGCTGACCATCGTGCTTTCCATTAACGGGAAAAGCCGGCCGAGGCCTTCGTCGCTGGCGTCTTTGGGGCTCACAACGAGTTCGCTGGGTTGCCATCGCAGCAGTTCGTCCTGAAGTCGTAGCATTCGGTCAGAGCCGGCATGGGTTGAGGCCCATGCCTTTCCGGTTGAGGCGTCGATCACGGCCAATCCAAGCGCATCGGTGCCAAGGACAACAGCGGCCAAAAGGGACTGTTCGTCCCCGTTGAGCAGCCCTTCCTCGTACAGGCTACCCGGCGTGTAAACACGAGTGGCCACGCGTTCGAGGAGTTTTGCTCCCGGGCGGAGTTCTTCCTCCTGCTCGGCCACGGTCACTTTGTACCCCGCACGGAGCATGGTCCGGAGGTGGTCCTCAAGCCCGTGCCAGGGAAAGCCCGCCATGGGGATGGGCTCTTCCGCATTTTTATCTCGAGAGGTTAACGACAGCCCCAAGACTTCCGCAGCCAGCGCTGCGTCGTCGTGGAAGAGTTCGTAAAAATCACCCATTCTAAAGAACAAGACGGTGTCTGGATGCTGTTCTTTGAGGTCAAAGAACTGGTCCATCATCCCGCGTTTGGTCATCGTGGAGGCCTCCATGGCTTTCGCTGGAATGATTCAACCACGACGAGGGCACATGAAGGTTCTCAACCAAGCGCTTGGAAGGTCTGTTTTTCGTGATGCCAACAGGCCCTAGTTGGCAAGGCGGAGTTGGCGGGCAACGTGGGCGATCATCATCGTCAGCATGATGCCACCAACCACCAGGAACAAGAGGTTGAGGAACCCTCGGCCACTCTCTATAGAGCCATCGGCTGTGGTGTCGATGGACCACTGGATTGGAGCGCCGTTGGCGTCGGTTCCGTGCACGTGGACAAACTCACCTTGCTGACCGACATCGGACACGTCCACGGGGACGTGCCTGCTCAACTGATGAATTTCGAAACCATCATCGTCGTAAGTTGCGATGGTGGTGGAGCCCAGCGCGCCGATGAACCAAACGGTACCCGATGCGTCGCTGACCACGGTTGCAGCGGGTGCATCAATGGACTCCACGTGTTCGTTCGGTGAAACGAGCAGGCTCTCCACCGTTCCACCAACGACCAGCACGTCGTCGGCCCAAGCCGTGCTGTGGAACATGCCAGCGCCGTAGTACTCCACGTTCCGCAACACCGGTGTGGCTTCGTCGCCGTTCCATGTGATCCATCCCAGTGCCGTTCGTGCATCGGGCGTCGCAGGGCTGGACCCGTCCGCACCCGAAGAACTTGGTTGGGTCCCAACGGCCACCCAAAGACCGTCGGCAAACGGTTCCACACCCACCCAGTTCACGCCAGCCGACGTTGACATGGCGGGTGTCGGGACGCCGCTGGCGAGGCCCCTGAAGGAGGTGTTGGTTCCTTCAGCGGTGAGGAGCAAGCGTTGGGTTTGGTCGCCGACGGTTCGGTCCGCTGCATCGAGGACGGTGAACGTCTCGCCGATCGCTGAATAATCGTATTTGATCAGCATTCCACCGCTGATGCCCATCACCTCATTGGCTGCAACAGAATACAACAGCTCTCCGTTTGGCATGGTTCGCATGAAGTTGACCTGACTCCCCAAATCGTTGCTTTCCGGGCTGTAGATGCCCGTGATCGAGCCGTCCTCGTGTTCGGTGAACATGTCGTAGCCAACGTCTGGCGCATAGACCAAGGCCGTGTAGGCGCCATCTGCTTCGCCGTATTCGATGTGCGTGACCAATCCGCCGCGGTGCAGAGCGTCCACGTTCACGATTCGGTCACCGACGAAGTGCTCCGTGGCATCGATGGCAAAAGCGCCCACGGCGACGAACACCGCAAACAACGATAGCGTGAGCCACTGGTGCTCGGATTCCTCCTCGAGGAGCCTTCGCCAACCATCAGCCATGATGTGTCGTGGAGCGGGCGCATGATGAAGACTTTGCTCGAGCACGGCCACGCACCTCGTCCGTTTGCATGGCCGACGTGTGCGGAGATATCATAAAGGGAGCATCGGTCGCAGGAGCGCTTGGAGGCAGACCTATGGCACGTAAACCCGCTGTGATGTACCGCCGCTTGAAAGGCCCAGCCTACACCCGTCGAAAGTACATCGGTGGTGTGCCCAACAACCGTATCCACCAATACCACGTCGGAAACCGACGTGCTGCGGAGACGGGGCAGTTCCAAGTCGTCCTCGAACTTCGTGCGGACAACGACGTTCAGATTCGCCACACTGCCCTCGAAGCAGCTCGTGTTGTTTCCAACTCCACCATCCGGAAGGAAGCCGGTGCACAGGGGTACGCCCTCCGCGTCCACACCTTCCCCCACCACGTGCTGCGCGAGAACAAGCAAGCCACCGGTGCCGGCGCTGACCGTGTTTCGCAGGGCATGCGCTGTGCCTTCGGAAAGAACGTTGGAACCGCCGCCCGCGTCAAGCGCGGTCAGCGGGTCATTTCGATTCAAGTCAACGCACCCCACTACCTCACGGCCCGAGATGCACTTCGCAAGGCCAGCATGAAGTTCCCTACCCCGTGCACGATCCGCCTCATCCGCGGACACGAGCACCTCAAGGGTCTCATTTGAGACAAGGACAACGCATCCGTTTCACCGGGCTTGGCTCGGTGAACGGCAGGTGAAACAAAATAGAACAGACGAGAGGCTCGGTTGGGTGATGGTATGCGTGTTGCCGTGCTGAAGGAGGACAACTGTCAGCCAAAGAAGTGCAACGATGAATGCCAGGTGTTCTGCCCACCCGTCCGCAACGGGCAAGAATGCATCATCATGGACGAGAACACCGGCAAGCCTCACATCTCGGAAAGCCTCTGCATCGGCTGCGGTATTTGCATCAACAAGTGCCCCCACGACGCCCTCATCATCGAGAACCTCCCGAGTGAGCTGGAAACGGACATGATTCATCGTTATTCCATGAACGGTTTCCGTCTGTTCAGGCTTCCAACGCCCTCCAAAGAAAGCGTGGTGGGCATCCTTGGTCCGAACGGCATGGGGAAATCGACGGCCATCAGCGCCCTGTCCGGGAGGATGATTCCGAACCTCGGTGATTGGTTGAACCAACAAGCGCAGTGGGATGAGGTCATCGACTCGCTGCCCAAGGGCGAGTTGCGGGACTTTTTCATCGCCGTTCAGGACGGCAAAATACGGGTGGCTGTCAAACCGCAAAACGTGGACCGCCTCCCCAAACGCATCACCGGCACGGTGGCGGATTTGCTGTCGAAAGTCGATGAGCGAGGGCTGCTCGACGAGACCACGCGCTCCCTCGGTATCGACCACCTCATGGACCGAACCGTACAGCAACTCTCGGGCGGTGAACTGCAACGCATGGCCATTGCCGCCACCATCCTTCGGGACGTTGACGTCTATTTCTTTGACGAGCCCTCCTCCTACCTCGACATCCACGAACGCATGCGCATCGTCCGCATCATTCAGGCGCTGGCGGAAACCAAACGCGTGATCGTCATCGAACACGATTTGGCCGTGTTGGACGTGTTGGCCGATTTGATTCACATCGTTTACGGCAAGAAGGGGGCCTTCGGAATTTTTACACCAGCACGTTCCACACGACAGGCCATCAATTCCTACCTCGACGGGTTCCTCCCTGAGGAAAACGTCCGCATTCGAGACAAACCGATCAAATTCCTTCGCCATCGCGACCGGTCCGGAGAAATTGGGACGCCGGTGGTGTCCTGGGGTGGCCTTGAGAAGCGCCTGGGTGAGTTTAAACTCACTTCCGGTGAAGGGGCCGTTCATCGCTCCGAAGTGGTGGGCGTGGTCGGCTCCAACGGGACAGGCAAATCCACGATGATCAAAATCCTTGCAGGCGAGCATGAGTACGACGCAGGGTGGGTGACGGCAGAGGCGACCATTTCGTACAAGCCCCAGCACATCGACGTCGACATCGACGGCTCCGTCCAATTTTGGTTGGACAGCGAACTCGGCCCTCGCTGGAGGAGTGGAGAGTTCAACGTGAACGTCATCAAAGCCCTCGGCATTGACCAACTCCTTCCCAAGCGCGTCAAGAAACTCTCCGGTGGTGAGCGGCAAGCCGTCTCCATCGCTCTTTGCCTGGGCAGGGAGGCTGACCTGTACCTGCTGGACGAACCCTCAGCCCACCTTGACGCCAACGCAAGGATGGAGGCGGCGAAGGCAATTCGAAGAACCATGGAGGCAAACGAAAAATCAGCGTTCGTCATCGACCACGACGTCTACTTCATTGACATCGTTTCAGACTCACTCCTCGTCTTTGAAGGTCAAGGCGGTGTGGAGGGTCGTGCAACGGGCCCGTACAAGTTGCGAGAAGGCATGAACCGATTTCTGTCGGGTGTTGATGTCACGTTCCGCCGGGACCATGACTCGCGCCGTCCGCGCATCAACAAGAACGAGAGCAGGAAAGACCGGGAACAACGTAACAGTGGTGACTATTATTCCTACGATGCTTGATTCACGCCGCTTGCACCGTCGCTGCACGGAGGTCCGTCCATGCCCGTAGGTCTGCCTCCACGAGGCGGTCCAATGGGACGGACGCGCGGCCGACTCTCGGCCAGCGCCCTCACCACCTACCTTCGCTGTCCGCGCCAGTGGCTTTTGGGGTATCAAGTCGGTTTGCAAGGCCCGACTCGCCCCTCACAAATCCTCGGTGTGGTCCTTGAGGAAGCGTTCTGCGACCTGTTGATGATGCACCCGCCCGTCGTCTCCAGCCACGAGGAATTGTTGGCCTGGGCAACGGCTCAGGTGCCCACCATGGCGACCTCAGCTTACGAAAAAAGCGAGGCGGCATGGAACGACGTCCTCTGGAAGTCCGACCCGACGGACTGGGATCGTGTAACAACCGCCTCCATCGAAGACCGCCTGATGGGCGGTCTCAGGTTGTTCATGAGCGAGGTTGAAGCGTGTTTTGCAGCATCCGGTGGGCCCTACCTCGAACAACGCAGGGCTGGCGAGGTTCCGTTCGCCGTTCCTGAACCCTGCCTCGGGGCAGCACCCGTTTACCCTCTCCCGGAAAAGGTTCGAGATGTTGGATTGCGCTCGTGGACCCCGCCAGCCTCGCCCACATGGTCTGAGGCGGAGTCTGCAATCACGTGGCACGAGGCTTGGGAGTGCGCCCGACCTTGGTTCAAAGACCCACGGGTGCATCAACCACAGCGCCTTTACCATCCGGACGGATGGGCTTCTGGCGAATTGGACATGGTCCTTCGATGGGACGGCCACGTTCGCCTTGTCGACATCAAACTGGGAACGCCGCATTCCGCGTTCTCAACCTCGCTTGAACACCAACTACGGTTTTACGCTTGGTTGTGGCATGAAACTCATGGAGGGGACATCGTGGACGGCATGGAAGGGTGGTACCTCGAAGCCGGTGAGCGGGTGGGTTACTCACCGCCCCGCCGGGACGACATGGCGAAGTTAACAACCACTTACCAAGCGCACTACAAAGCGATGCAATCCCATGATGCCGGCGTTATGGCCTTCCCTGCTCCTGCTGAAACAGCCTGCGATGGGGAAGCCGCAGGTTGCGGTTGGTGCAGTGTCGCACGGACGGATGACGGTGCGTGGTCGGTTCCGGAGCGATTCGAGTGGATTCGCTCACTACCTGAGGTTCGCATGCGGCCGCCGTACGCACCGTTGGGTGAAGTTCAGGGTCGCGTGGCGGTCACCGGCCGCCTTACCGGTGCATGGGGTCCAATGCCGAATCATTTCGCTGAACATGTTCTCGGGGCCGTGCTGGTCGTGGGTCAGCAGCACATCACGCTTGAGGAAAGTGAACCCGGCGCTTACCCCGATCTTCACGACCTCGTGGAGCAGGACGTGCTGCTTTTCGATGCGCTGCCCGGCGTCTGGAGAGATCAAGCACGGCTCTACGTCGACGCCACCACCCGAATCGAACAACGGTCAACGGTCAGCGACGATGACATGCCGGCCACCACACGCCTCGGTCTTCTTCGGACTCGCGCCAACGTCAAAGGTCACGTGCTGTCCATTCGTCAGCGCTCAGGTGTTCGAATCGACGGGAAACCGTGGAGCATGGTGTCGCTGATGTTGTGGGACGGGTCCCACGTTGCGGAAGTCGTGGCGTTCGGTGCGAGCATCAATCAGCGGTTGTTGGCGATTCGTCCGGGCGACGGATTGGCCATGACGGGTGTTGAACTTGGGTGGCGTTCAGGCATCCTACAACTGCGCATTGACAACCGAAAAACTCGGCTCGAAACCTTCGCTAACCGTTGAGCAGGACCCGAGAGTGAGCCTTCAAAAGGTGTGGCCCACCTGTGGCGTCCATGCCCGTTCAAACGGCGAATCAAGCGACCGATGAAGTCGGCCCTTACCGTCGCATGTCGGCCAGCCAGGCCAACACCTACAAGGCCTGCCCGAGGCTTTGGTTTTACCAGAAGGTCTA
>MDTE01112713.1_pt1 | contig 13217 bp, 10 predicted proteins | sample 811231 | NCBI WGS metagenome assembly MDTE01 (sample SAMN05326651, study PRJNA326480) | marine metagenome | isolation source: seawater | place: Indian Ocean: Red Sea | collected 2010
GGACCAACGATCCATTCGACTGAGTTATAAAAGTGTGTCAAAGCGTCCTGTATGGCGCCACCACCATCCTCACGTCGGGCAAAATAAACATCTCGATAGGCTGGTCGAAACTGTGCGAACGGATGGCCCAGAACAACACGCACTTGCAGGGGGTTGCCAAAACGTCCCGAGTCAACCTGTTGCTTCAGTCGTTGCAGGGCAGGGTGCGCGCGCTGTACGTAGCCGACAGCGGCAACCACCGAATTTGCGGCAACCGCTTCTTGCAATTCCACAATACCAGCCGTCGATGTACTTAACGGCTTTTCGATCAGCAGATGACACCCAAGCTTTGCCAATTGCACAGCAATAGGCACATGGTATGGAGCCGGTGTGGCGATGACGGCTGCTGACCAGCGCCCATGCTCGATTGCCGTCTCCACAGTGTCGAATGCGGCTGACACGTCATACTGTTCAGCGATCTTTTTACGTAGTGACTCATTCGGTTCACAAAGGGCCACCTCGCAACGGTCTGTTTTCTGAAAACATCTTAAATGACGCTCGCCGATGGAACCGACGCCGACCACCAACAGTTGAATAGGTTCTTCTGGCATTCATCGTTCCCTTGTTCATCATCAATCCAATTGAAACATCGGCTGGAGTTCCCAGATCTTGGGAGTATTGTCTGCTTCGGTCTCCATAATATCTGCCATGTAATCCCACCACTTACGCACAATTGCATGATTCGGCAAATCGTCCATCGTATGGCCATCGGCACGCCACAGCACGGCAAACAGCGCATGCGATGATTCATCCAGGTAAATGGAGTAGTCACGGACACCAGAGCTAGTTAATAACTCAGACAATTCCGGCCAAATTTGATCGTGTCGACGCTTGTATTCCACTGCGCAGCCGGGATTGAGTTGCATGCGGAAAGCGATTTTTTCAGGCATGGAAACCTCCAAGAATTCGAAGCCCAGAAGCATGTGAAACGAACTCAACTAGCGTTGTCATCCTTTGATGGAAGCACAAAGGATGAAAGCCACCCAGACAACTATTGGAGATTAACGAACATGCCGCCGTCAACCAGTAGTGCGGCACCGGTGACGTAGCTGGCCATATCCGATGCAAGAAACGCCACACACGAAGCGACGTCTTCGGGATGGCCGATGCGTCCCAGGGGTATTCGCTTATGAAAGTACGCTAGTTTTTCTTCGTCCGACAGGTCTTCTCGATTTAAATCAGTGAGGATAGCACCGGGCATGACGCTGTTACAGCGAATGCCGAAAGGTCCGAGCGCAATAGCACACGATTGCATCAAGGAATGAATGCCCGCTTTGGTGGGCGTATAATGAGTCTGGAAGGCACCGCCGACCAGGGCGCTAATCGAACTCGTCCCCACGATCGCTCCTCCCGTCCCTTGTTCCTTCATCTGCCTGGCAACCGCCTGCGTAATATAAAATGCACCGTGCAGATTCACGTGTAGGGTCTGTTCCACCATTTCGGTAGGCATGTCCAAAAAACCGTGCATGGCACAAATGCCAGCATTACTCGCCAAGACGTCGACACCACCCAAAGACTGCACGGCCGACTCCACCAGTTGTCGCGATGTTTCCGGCCGGGCAATATCACCCTCCACAGCCGTACAAGTCCGTCCCAAACCTTCGACTTCATCCACCACTTCTTCGATAGCCGTACGTTTTCCATGACCATCGTCATTGGATGCTAAATACCCGATGACGACGTCACAACCTTGACGCGCCAACTCGACAGAAATAGCTCGACCGATGCCTCTGGAGCCTCCTGTTATGATTGCTCGTTTGTTTTCCAATAACATCGCGGATCATCCTTTAGTGAGATTTGCTGCCGGGTTGAGGCAGCTTGTTGGTGTTGACGTAGCTGGTGATGCGATCTCCCCAGCCGTTGATGACTCCCTTCAATTCATCTCGCTGTTCACTGGTGCAATTGCGAAAGGCTTTACTCTTGGACGCGAGGCTTAAAGCGCCTCGACATTTGTCGATAATTTCAAGTTTTTCTTTTTCACTCCCGCTTTTTCTCATCTGTTCGTACTCAAATCGAATCGAATCGCCCAAGTCCTGCATGATAATCTGTAGCCCATCCCCCGCAGACGTTTTGGGATCAGCTAACTTGTTAGTCAATTGGCTCAAATTCTTGCGCGCCGTTCCGGCAATACTCACCTGTTCTGTGTCAGGAACTTGGCCGCGCTCTAAGACTTGGGTTGCGAATTTGTGCAGTGCTGTCTTTTTGGATTTTTTGGCTGCCATCATCAAGCCCACGACCCGGTCCACTATCATGGTGGCCGACTTGGTGTCTTCGTGGGGCGCCGACAAGTAGTCCGGTCGCAAATAAACTTCGGTTAAACGGCACAATGGATTGGGAAGCGTGCTAAACTTGTGCTTGGCAATTTGAAAAAAACTATCAATCCAGGTGGGACCTTTGGCGACCGGCTCTCGCCGCTGACGCCTTTTTTCGTTGGCTTGTTGTCGTTTCAAATGAAGGTCACCGTTGCGTTCTTCTAGTAATTCCCTGAGCTGATTCTCAGCAGCTTTCGTTGGCTTTAGCCATTCCCATTGATCCTTGTCGTCTGCGTCGGTGCCCAATCCCCAAGCATGACTTGTCATTGTCTTGGCGTCGGCCGTATTCCGATCAAACACCCAGGTAGGTGGTTCTCCCGGAGGGCGAGGTGGCAGCGGCACTTCGCTTGCTATTGCGCTGGAGGCATCCGGCAAGGTTCTGGCCGCGGCCGGTTTACCAGTTTTCTCCGTGTCCGTTTTCGTTTTTAGCTGATTCCAATTGGCAAGAGGCTTGGCGGCCAGTGGCGCCAGTTCCTCGACAGGTACCGTTTCGGCAGGTGTTTCCTTGCCGAACTGAGGCATCTCGATCACTTTACCGTCGGTCGTTTGCAATTCGCGGACGAGAATTTCGCGAACTTTCTTTTTTTCGGCAACGACACAGACTTTTAGTTTGGCCAGGGGTTGAGCCTCACCGATTGATTCGCCTTTGATGGAGAAAAAGTGAACCACCGTACCGTCACGGCAGTTGTAGTTGTTCCACTCTCCACTCGGCACCTTTGCCTGGACCAACTTTTGGGCGATTCGCCGGGAATATTCGGAGCCTCTCTGGGAAAAATCGAGACAATATCGGTTGGAACCGGCACACACAATCACCACGGTGGGACCGTCGGACGGAGATCCTGGTGCATCGTTTTTCAAACTAGTGTCTTTCGTAGCCATATGAAGTCCTGACCGATGAGCCAATTCCGCAAACCGTTGAGGAGGAAGCCGACCTATCTATTATATCGTGACTGCCGCCGGCTTCGCAGGCGGACAGATCCTGCAATAATAGGGCCAGCGGTAGTAGTCTCCGTTTCCTAGTTTCACGCGTGGGATTGTGGAGTCAATCACCTCGGACACATTGGACTAGCGGCCGCGGCTTTGGGAAGATCCGGTCTCTCCAGTCTTGAATATAACCCAACCCTGTTGCAGGTACTCTAGGTCTCATTTTACTCACATTCAGGAAATACGAACCGATCATGTCGACTAACCCGCCGTCTAAAAAGATCCTCTTTGCAAGCTACTTTCAAGAACCGACGTTCGAATCTGAGACTCGGCGCCAAGCTCGAGAGCGGCTGGGACAAATCCTGCCGTTGGAACCTTACTCACAAGACAAGTTCACAGCTGAGGACGCGCCGGGCGTCGTTGCCGTGTTGGCCAATTCAGTCTATTTTTCGCCAGAGTTCTATGCTGCGGCAGAGGACTTGCGCGCCATCTCGCGCTGGGGTGTCGGTTTTGATAAGGTCAATGTTGACGTGGCTACGGAACATGGTGTTATCGTCACTGTCGCTCCGGCTCACATGGATACCGTTGCTGAATACGCCATTACCCAGTGGCTGGCTACCATGAAACGCGTCTACACATTGAATTCTGCATCGCATCAAGGCGACTTTGATTTGCGAAAGACATTCGATGTGCAAGGTTCGACGTTTGGCCTGTATGGTCTGGGGCGTATCGGACAACAAGTGGCTCAGCGTGCTAAACCAATGTTGGGTGAAACCGGTCGGCTGTTAGTGTATGATCTGCGCGATGACATTCACGAATTGGCCCAGCAGTTCGGCGCCGAGGCCGTCTCTGACTCCGACGTGTTGTTCGAGGAATGCGACACGATTTCTTTGCACGTGTCGGGTGACACCACGATCGTGGGTGAGGACCAGTTGAGGAAAATGAAGCCACATGCCTCGCTGATCAATCCGTCACGAGGGAACCTGGTGGACGATCAAGCCGTCCACCGTGCGATTGAAGAAGAGCAGTTATACTACTATGTCGTCGATGACCCCGTGAGTGGTCCCCGCGAGATCCATCGTGGTCATCCCCGTATCATCTGTACGAATCACAATGGAGGTATCACTGTCGAGTCCGTGTCGCGTTTGGACTCGATGGTGTTTTCGCAGATCACAGATGTTCTACAAAAACGAGTGCCTCCTCATGTTCTCAACACTGCCGTCCTCGAGCATCCTCGAGTTAAGTCGTATTTTAAATAATGGTGTGCTCGCATGGCACACACCAACCAAAGAAACGTTAGGAATTGACACACATGGCTCACTCTATTCTTGAAACTCTCCGTGCGGGGAAACCATCTGTAGGATCCTGGTTGAATCTGGGTTCGCCTTTGGCAGCCGAAGTGATGGCGTCGGTTGGCTATGCCTGGCTGGCAGTGGACACGGAACACACGGCATACGATATGGATCTGACTGTACACACCTTTCGAGCGATCGAGGCACGCGGCGCCGTTCCCATTGCCAGGGCGTGGGATCACAGCAAAGAAACTATCTCTCGTTTGTTGGACGCTGGTGCCTGGGGTTTGGTGTTTCCTCATGTGAGCACTCCGGAACAAGCCGAATTTTTGGCCAAAGCGATGCGTTACCCACCACAGGGAACCCGCTCCATCGGCACCTCCCGTTGCCGGCTTTACGACCCGAATTATCCTGAAATCGCTAACGATCAAGTATTGTGCATTCCACAAATTGAAGACATGGAAGGCATCGAGAATGCTGAAGCGATCGCGAGTGTCGACGGTATCGACATCGGGTTCTTAGGGCCAGGAGATTTGGCCATGTCGATGGGAGTTGCCCCGGGCCACGCGGATCATGAAGCTGCCCTGCAACGATTCCGAGAAGGTTGCCAGCGAGTAGGTAAGCCAAGCGGCATTCCTTTGGGAGATGGTGTGTCCGCGCGACAACGTATTGCCGAGGGATTTCAGTTTATCGATGTTTCGAATGACTTTCGGATGTTGGAGTTGATGTCGAAACAAATGCTCGACGAAGCGCTTTCTTAGCGGACTTGTTGGCGGCCACGACCAGAAGGGGAGGTCGAGGTCATGAGGGTTTAGAAGAGAAAGCGAAGGGCGTCGGGAAAGGTCCTCCGAGAGATGTTATCATAAGCCAGGTCAACAGAGTCACTCGCCCTGTGGCCATAGGTTCAAACTAAGATTGTGGCTCAATGACTTGCACAAACGACAACGTACGAAGGTTGCTATCGCCAAGAACGGGATGGCTTATCGGCATGCTCGTGTTCTGCGTGATGCCCTTTCCGTATGCTGTGGCGGAGCGGCCAGCCGTCGTAAGCCCACTTTCACCACAACAGTCATTGCAACACATCGAAATGGCACCGGGACTACTGGTCGAACTGGTTGCTCATGAACCGTTGATTGTCGATCCTGTAGCACTCTGCTTTGACGAAGATGGCCGTTTGTGGGTCGTCGAGATGCGTGATTATCCACACGGCCCACCTGCAGGCGAACCGGCCCGCTCCCGAATCTCGGTGCTTACCGACAAAGACGGCGATGGGTTCTTCGAATCGGGTTCTGTCTTTGTCGACGAGCTACTCTTCGCCACGGGCCTGCAACCGTGGAAAGGTGGTGTCTTTGTGACGATGGCTGGACAAGTCGCTTATATGAAGGATACCACAGGAAACGGAAAGGCAGATCTTATCGAAACGTGGTATACCGGATTCGCCGAAGAAAATCCGCAACTACGAGCGAACCATCCTCGACTCGGCTTGGACAACCGAATCTATGTTGCCAATGGATTGCGTGGTGGAGAGATTGTCGCTGTACAGCAACAGGACTCACAGCCGCTATCCATTAGCGGGATGGATTTTCGATTTGACCCACGCTCCCAAGAATTCGAAGCGGTTTCTGGTGCCGGACAGTTTGGGATGACGTTTGATGACTTCGGAAACCGTTTTGTGTGCAGCAATCGCAATCCAGTCATGCACATCGTGATGGAAAACGAGTACCTGACTAAAAACCCTTTGGTCAGCGTTCCGACTGTCCGCCACGATGTTGCTACGGCGGGTGCCGCGTCACGCGTTTTTCCCATCACCCGATCTTGGACGACATCCAATTTGCACGCCGGGCAATTTACGGCCGCTTGTGGCGTGCTCGTATACCGGGGTGACTTGTTGCCACACGATTACCACGGGAACGCATTCACGTGTGATCCCACGGGGCACCTGGTGCACCGAGAGGTCATGCATCCACACGGAGTCACGTTTACCTCCCAGCCAGCTCGAGAAGGCAAGGAATTCTTCGCTTCGCGCGATGAATGGTGTTCGCCGGTCAACCTGGAATTGGGGCCGGATGGTGCCCTGTATGTTGTCGACATGTACCGAGCTGTGATTGAACATCCCGATTGGATGCCGGAAGAGCTGCGCGATCGTTTGGATTTGCATCTGGGAAACGAGCACGGACGTATTTATCGAATACGATCCCAAGTCACCGATCATTCTCGCTCAACACCAGAACTCAGCACGGCAAAGAATACGGAACTCGTCCAGTACCTGTCGCATCCCAATGCCTGGTGGCGAGAAACTGCGTCCCGTCTGTTATTGGAACGAGACGAAGCTTCTGTCCACGAGAGTCTGCGGAAGGTCGTGCGAGAACAGCAATCCTCGCTGGCAAGAATTCACGCACTTTGGCTACTGCAGGGACTCAGGTTGCTGAACGAGCAACTGCTGTTTGAAGCCAGTAACGACGAGGACCCGCGAGTCCTCGAGCAGGTTGTAGCACTGAGCGAACCGTATGTCCAATCAAAGGGTCGTTTGCGAGACAGGATAAAATCGTTCTGCCAACATGACGATGCTCGTATCCGGTATCGAGCCTTATTGGCCCTAGCACCAGTTTCGCTTGTTTTTTCAGACTTTGTCGACGAGTGGGAGATGCGGGCTGCGCTGATTGCCGTGGGAACTCGTGCCGGCGAAGTCTTGGCCGAAACGTTACGGAATGCTGCAGAAAACCCGACAGAAAAAACGAATCGTGCTGGGGACCATGCCGAGTGGACGATGCAGCTTGTGTCGTTGGCGGCGTCGACGAACGACGAAACACAGCGATTGGATGCTGCCAGTGTGCTGCTGGCGGAATCATCTTCGCGTGCTGCCGTGATCCGTTTCCTACATGAACTCACGCGGCATGGAATTTCCGTGACGTCGTTTCGTGACAAGCTCAAAGCCGATGAACAGCGTGCCTTGGACCAGCTATTTGCAGAAGCACACGATGCTGCCGCCTCCCAAGAGGCGACAACCGATGAGCGCATAGAAGCCATCGGTTGCCTGTCGTTGGACAGGACCGCACGAACTTCGAAAGTTCTAACAGAACTCGCGATGCATGAGGCCGACCCGGAATTGCGTTCGGTTGCCATCGACGCCCTTGCTGGCCGAACGGACCTGTTTCCTTGGGAGCAACTGTTGTCTGAGTTTTCCACCGAATCACCGCAAATACGTCGTCGTGTACTGTCGGGTGTCTTGCGCAGCAAAGATCGCATTGAATTGCTGATGGAACAGATCGCGCGTGGTCGCATTGCCAGTTCTGAATTGGAATCCCATCAAGTCAATCAGCTCGTCCAACATCGGGATTCACAGATCAAAGCACGGGCCACGGAACTCCTGGCGGCTGCCGTACCGCAAGATCGTCAACAAGTGTTGGCTGAGTACCGCAGCGTGCTGAACATGTCCGCAGACGCGCAGCGAGGTAAACAAATCTTTAAGAAGCATTGCGCTGTGTGTCACAGAATTGACGATGTGGGAGTGGATGTTGCCCCGGATATTTCTGATTCACGGGTGAGAAGCGGCGAGCAATACTTGACTGATATTCTCCAGCCTAATCGCGCCATCGATGCGAATTATGTCGACTACAGTTTGGTCACCGAAGACGGCCGGATTTTCCGTGGTATCATTGCGACGGAGACAGCGACATCCGTCACATTAAAACAACCCGAAGGAAAAACATACACGTTCCGGCGGGATGAGATTGAAGAGCTTCGATCCAGTGGCACTTCGTTGATGCCAGAGGGCATGGAAAAACAGATATCGCACCAAGACATGGCCGACCTGATCGCGTTTATCAAGAATTGGCGGTATTTGGATGGCCGCACACCACTGCGTGGATCTTCGCGCTAAATGCACCGTCGATCAAGTGAGTGCCGCGCTTGCCTGCGACTCTTTCTCTAACCACCCTGGAAGTTGAGCTGCGTAACTTTGAGCTTCAGCAGCAAAGTCGACTCCAACCATTTCTTGCCAGGCTTCGATCAACCGTCGATATACCGGTCCGGCTGAACCGTCGCCCACCTGTTGACCCTCGAAATGAGAAGCATGAACGGCACCGAACGGTGTCGAGGTGCAGAAAATTTCGTCCGCCTGTAACGCTTCTAGACGCCCCAGATTACATTCGTGTACTTCGATGTCGAGCGAACGTGCGATGTCGATGATGGCACCACGAGACACTCCGATCAGGATGTTGCGCGGTTCGGGAGTCAACAATGCGCCGTCACGCACCAGAAAGATGTTCCAACCGGGACCTTCTGCCAGGTATCCATCAGGGTCCAGCATCACTCCGAATACGTTTCCCATACGGGCGCCTTGCATGATGGCCATCTGATAGTGCATGCGGCTACGCGTTTTGGCTCTGGGATCGAGCAAGTGATTGGGGATGGCATGTTGTGCGACGATGGCGACTTGGACGCCATGTAGGATCTTTTCTGCCATCCCGCCCACGTGCGAAACCAAAGGCCAGCAGTTGATGGATACCGTCGGAGCAATCCCTTGGGGAAAAGCTGGACTGTAAACTCCCAGTGGTCCTCGGGAAACGTTATGCATAATTTGCCAGTCGAATTCGTCAGATTCGGTCGGTAAATTTCGCTCCAACGTTTCCAAGCTCTGTTGCTTCATTTGCTCGATGGTCAGGCCACAATCAATTTCTAGCAGTCGAAGTGAATCGTACAAACGATCAATATGTTCGTCCAACCGGAACAGTTCTTGGCGATAGGTGCGTGTCATTTCGAAGGCCATATCTCCGAACATCAATGCCGAATCAAAAATCGAGACTCGTGCTTCGGATTCGGCGACAAATTTACCGTTCAAATAGACTACGCGGTTTGCCATCATACGTCTCCATAACGATTTAATCTCAGACCCAAGCAAAATCTACCATATAGCTCACGAACGCGGTCCGCAAGCAGTAGAAAGTGAAAAACTGTGGCAATGAAAACGAGGCTTTAGGGGAACCACTTTGAATTTCAAATTGACCAACTATAGAAAGGTAGACCAATAGTCGCCTGTCTCCATTGGGATGGCTCGTGGCTGCACAAGTGAGTCGACGGTGCTCATCGTGGGTTTGAGGTGTTTTTCAAGATTCTGAAGGATAGTGTCCCATACCACTCACGTGGGAAACCTTGCTTTTGCTCTGGGGACTCTTCAGGGATTCGAATGGCTCCTCCTACTTCTTCTTAAGGATGTCAATGAGAGATATTTCCACTCAGATTCTTCGACACTACGCTTCCGCAGAATCATACGAAAAGAATATGTTTCCACAGGGACACATTGCCAGACTTCTGGTTGATTTGTCACAAAACCAACAAACTAGATTCCCAAGGCCTGCCAGATCCGTTCATCATCAAGTCCATCGGCGATAAACGCTGCTCCCGAAAAATCATGATGCCGGCTGTGTTCTCCGGGAACAGCCACCGCCATGGTGCCGGCGGCTACTGCAGATCCGCAGCCGTTTTGACTGTCTTCGAGTACCATGATGTTGCGAGTTGGCATTCCCAGTTGTTCGGCAGCAGTCAGGTAAATCTCCGGATGAGGTTTGCCGTTTTTCACATTTTCTGATGTCAGGACGAATTGAAATCGTGGGCGAATCTCAAATTTGTCCAGGATAGGATCCACGTTATTGCGACGGCTACTGGTTGCGATGGCCAATGGGACCTGATGAGACTGCAAGGCGTCAAGTAATTCCCAAAGTCCTCTCATCGGGACCAGATCCGTTTTAATCAGTTCGGCAAAGATCTGATCGGTTTCGTTGCGAAGTTGTTCAACGGTGTCGGACAATTGCCGCCGTTCGATCATGATGGCCAGCGATTCGTCACTTTTGCGGCCCATCATGTCATGAAGTAGGTCGTCCGTCAGTTGTTTTTGGCGACGTTCTAGGATCTGTCGGGCCGTTTCGGCATACAGGGTCTCGGTGTCGAACATCAGACCGTCCAGATCGAAGACGACTGCGACAAGGGATGAAGTGCGTGTTGTGTTCACGGTATCGGGGAAGTGTGGTAGGTGCAACAAATGTTTGTTGGGAAGCGAACTTTCTAGTCCTAGTCCGCACGATCGTTTGTGCAGTGAAGCATAACGTTGGTGCAATAGCCTGCCAATTGGCAGCATGCTCAGGGGGCTGTGGCGAAACCGGCCGCTGCGCTAGATTTAGGATACAGCTGCCCTCTCTTTGCTGCAGTTAGTAACAGTAATCTGGAACGTGATTTCGACGAACCGTCGTGGGTCGGGAGCCTAGAGCGCGACTTGGTGTCGCGACTCGACCAGATTCATCAGACCACCCGCCCGCAGCATCCCCAGTTAGGTGCGCGCATCGCGAGTTACGAGCTGGCTGCACGGATGCAGTTGGAGGTGACTGATGCGCTCGATTGTTCTGATGAAACGCAGAACACGCTCGATATGTACGGGATTGGCCAGGAGGTAACCGATTCGTACGGAAAGCGTTGCCTATACGCGCGCCGCTTGGTGGAACGTGGTGTACGGTTTGTCCAGTTGTTTATTGAAAGACAAATCTGGGATAACCATACGAATCTGGGACCCGGCTTGAAGGACGCTTGCTTGAAAACGGATCAACCGATTGCCGCGCTGCTAAAAGATCTCAAGCAACGTGGATTGCTCGACAGCACGTTGGTCGTCTGGGGCGGCGAGTTTGGCCGGCTACCGATTGCCCAGTTGCCGGAGGACAGAGACGTTATGAAAGCAGGGCGAGACCATAATAAGAACGCCATGGTTACCTGGATGGCGGGTGGTGGAGTCAAAGGAGGAATCACGTACGGTTCGACCGATGAACTTGGTTTCGCGGCCACCGAAAACAAGATCACCGTTCCGGATTGGCATGCCACGATCTTGCACCAGTTAGGCATGCACCACGAGGAACTCTATGCCATACGCAATGGACTGCGTGAACGATTGACAGGCGTCGAAGAGGCACACGTTGTGCACGACATTCTGATGTGATACCTACCCGATGAACCTCATTGGGGAACTCGCTTATCTACACTGCCGTCGACGATGCTACGAGGGCGTACTGATTCTCATCTTATCATTGAGATCTTCTGCTTATTCTTTAAAGACTGGTGATGTGAGACGAGGCTATCGTCTAATGGACATGCAAATAAGTGAAGGTCATCGAGCAGCACAAAAATTGCAGTTGTTAGCGATAACCGCCGTTATCTGGGTCATCCTTGGGGGGAGCAAACTAGCAGGTGTTAGTGAGAGATATATGAATTTGAATTAGCAAGTTGCTAGGATAGCATCCAACTTGTGCTTTGGCCTTTGCCAGTTCAATGTTTCACTATGAGCATAGCTGTTTAATTTTCCAATGTTCTCGGATGGCGATGGTACAATGAATGGTGGTTAGGCATTACGGGGAACTGGTTGTTACGTCATTGAAAAATTGATGGTGTGATCCTAGAAGTGGGTGATTGTCGGATTGGAAAGCCGTCTGTCTACCTGGACATACTTGAGAGAGTGGATGGGGACAGTTCGATGTTCACCTCCCAATTTTGAATTCTCGGACGGCGAAAGTAATTTACGGTCCGAAGATCAATTGTTTAGTGAGTGAGGAGTTGTACGTGCTTGTGGTGTCGATGTGTATCTTCTGGATTGCGGTAGTAGCAGTAACTTATCCTTACTTTGTCTATCCATTTCTTCTTTTGTTGATTCGTCCTTTTGTGGTTGATCCGGCGAGTCGGCTGGATGATTCTTATCAGCCGAGCGTCTCGATCATCCTGGCTGCCTATAACGAGCAAGATTGCCTAGCCGCAAAGTTGGAGAACTGCCTCGGGCTCGAATACCCTGTCGAGAAATTAGAAATTCTTATTGGATCGGACGCTTCGAAGGATCATACTAATCAGATTGCAGAGTCTTTTGTGTCGCGAGGCATACGATTTTTTTCCTACCAGAATCGACGGGGGAAAATGTCGGTTGTTAATCGTTTGGTGGCCGAAGCGACGGGAGAAATCTGTGTTTTCTCTGATATCTCCGAACTTTTTGATCGAGACGTCATTCACAAACTGACGCGTCATTTTGCAGATCAAGAGATTGGTGCGGTTACGGGAAATCACTTATACAATCTGGAAAAAACAGGATTGGGGTTAGGTACTCGATTTTACTGGCGGTTCCAACGATTTTTACAGTCGATCGAAAGTCGACTTTCCACCATCTGTATGTGCGACGGTACGATCTATGCAGTTAGGCGAGAGTGGTATCTGCCTCCCGTGAACAACACGATTAACGACGACGTGGCTGTACCTCTGGGAATCATCCTCAAGGGAAAGCGGGTGATTTTTGAAGCGGAAGCAATTGCCCGAGGGAATGTTTTGCGTCAGACACGGCAGTTTTTTCGCCAAAAGATCCGTAGTCAATCGGGTAAGTATCAAAATTTTGTCAGGTTTCCTCGGATGTTTTTTCCCTGGCCGTTTATGCGATTTTGGATTTATTGGTCTCATTCGGTGATGCCGGTGTTGGTTCCCTGGTTTTTGTTGGCTCTGCTCATTTCCAACGTGACTGTGGTCCGGACAGGAGGATCCGTTTGGTTTAGCTATTTCTTGGCGCTGCAAGTCACGTTCTACCTTACAGCCGTTTGGGGTCTTTTGGCCAATCAGCTCAACTGGTACCTGCCGGTGA
>MDTE01127385.1_pt1 | contig 13217 bp, 13 predicted proteins | sample 811231 | NCBI WGS metagenome assembly MDTE01 (sample SAMN05326651, study PRJNA326480) | marine metagenome | isolation source: seawater | place: Indian Ocean: Red Sea | collected 2010
AAGGTGGGTTTTATGACTGGGACTAAGTCGTAACAAGGTAGCTGTACCGGAAGGTGCGGCTGGATCACCTCCTTTAAGGAAAAATCAAAGGTTACTGACCTAGGTCAAAAATACTAATCCTGTTTTAATCTTTTTTAATTGAGCATGACCTTATTTTAAGGGGAGCTCTTAGAAAGTTTATTCAGTAGTAGATAGTATTGCGAAAACAAAACAAAGACAATAAACGTGTTTTTGTCACTATACAGTTGTTAAGGACAACTATTTTGTGGGGCTGTAGCTCAGCTGGGAGAGCACCTGCTTTGCAAGCAGGGGGTCAGGAGTTCGAGCCTCCTCAGCTCCACCACTAACTTACTTTAATATAAAATCAAACTAATTATTTATAAATTTGACAAATGGAAAGCAAAGCTTTGGTGGATGATAGTAGTTATGATTTTAACATCAATGATGAACATTTTAAGGACTTCATCCCCACTCGCCCCTTTTATATATACTTTATTTTAAGTTAATTTTTTCACTGAAAAACTAATTCATACCATCAATTAAAATATGAATAATATTCATAAAATAAATCAATTAATTAAATTTTTAAAAGAAAACGATATTGGATTATCATCAACAGAAATCACTACAGTATATAGAGAATTTATATCTCAAAATAATAATATAAACGATTTTCTATATAATAAATTTGGTAAAGATTGGATCTTCTTAGAATATAAACTTAAAGAAAAAATCGTAAAATATCTTACAAACATTATTGCACAATGAAAATCAAATACTTTTCTTAAAATATAAAGAAGTAGAAATATAAGATTTTATTTTCTCTTTAAAAAAAGTTTTAATAGATATTTGTTTATTATACTCAGGAGTAATATTAATAAAGTTATTATTTGATGCAAAACTTTTTAAAGTCTGAGGGGTAAAAGAATTTATATGTTGTAGCGGCTGTAAAGAATTATTGGAAGGTTTCCAATCAGGGGAATTCAAACCTTTTATTGATTTAAGGGAATTAGGTACTGATATATTTATTATCCCACTATTTTTCAATATTCGTTGAAATTCTTTCATAATTATAGAAGGGTCGTTTAAATGTTCAAAAACTTGCTCCGTATTAATAAAATCAAAATAATTGTCTTCACACTCTTTTATATTCTTGATTATTTTCACACCATTTTTTTGAGCAAATTTTATTCTTACATCTGACAATTCACAACCATACACATCAAATCCCAATGCTTTAGAAGCAATACAGTAATGCCCCCATCCCATACCAAAATCTAATACTTTAATATCTCGAGGTTTTCTATCAGGATAAAAATATTTAACCCTCTTTGCGTTTTCAATATAAGAGTAGAAATGATTATAAGAACCAGATTCTCTTTTATTCAAACTAGATTCAGCATAAATTAAAATTTCATATAAATATTCCAATCCTTCTTCATTAAGAACATTTTTTTGCCAAACCATAGAACAATTTAAACAAACAGCATACTCAAGTTTTTGATTTTCAAGGTTTAAATCTTTTACATTATCTCCATAAAATAATTGTAAATAATTAAAAATATTTTCTGACGTGAAAAATTCAGAATTTAATATTTTTAGATTTTTAGATTTACACGAAATACATTCGTTTCTTGAAATAAATTTTATATTCATTATTTTTACTTATTATAATTTTCATAACTAGTTTCATACAAAAAAAGTTTTCTAGATTTATATCCTAATAATATTGTTAGAATTAAACCAAAAAATCCCATAGCTTGAATTGAAAATTCGATACCAATCTGATCTATCATATATCCTCCTACAATCAATCCAATAGGGAAAGCAAATATAGCAAGTTGCCTTATCCCCATAATTTTACCAATCATCTTTTTATCAGTAATGGTTAAAATAAGCATAGCAAACAAAATCGTAGAAATAGAAGTAGACATTCCAAATAAAATTAATAATCCAAACATAATAATTTTAATAGGAAATAAACTTGTTGTAATCATTAATAAATGCCAAATTATCATAAAAAATATCAATACTTTCCCAGGTCTATAACTAAAAGTGTCTGTAGTCATAAGTATTGACCCTAATAATGAACCTAAAGCAGAAAAAGCAATTAAGATAGCTAAATCATTTGCATCACCATTAAGCATATCTTTACTGATAAATGGTAAAAATGCGTTAGTTAATGTTAAGGTTGTTAAATTAGCTAATGCTGCAAACAGCATCAAGGATATCAAAATTCTATCTTTTTTCAAATATTTAATACCATCCAAAAGTTCATTATAAATATTGATTTTCTCTTTAATAATATTATTTATTTTAACTGCAAAAATTATAAATACTGCAATTAAGTATAAAATTCCAACTAAAATATATGCTATTGAAACTCCATACAATGAATATAAGGCTGCTCCTATCAAAGGGGCAATTATTTTGGAAGTATCATAAGTAATACTAATTAAAGCTGTTGCATTCCTTAAATTCTGTTTGGATATTATTATTTGAGTTACTGCTTCTCTAGATATGCGATCAAAATTATGAGCCATCCCATAAAAAAAAGATATAACTATTATGTTTGTAACACTTAAAATATCTTGAAATGAAAGAACCATAAATATTAATGAATGAATAAACATATATGTCCTAGAAAGGATCAGAGTATACTTTTTGTTAAATCCATCGATAATTCCACCAATTACAGGTGCAAAAATTGTACTAAAATACCTCACTGCCCCATATATACCTAATAACAATCCTGAGTTCGTTTTAGTTATTATCACCCACGGAATTATTAAAATTTCAATGTTAGAAGCAAAACCAAGTAACAAATCAGAAATCCATAATTTTCTGAAGTTCGCATTTTTAAGTTGTCCTGGTAAATACATGTCTGAAATAAATTTAATTGATTGAATTAGATATAGATTTAATTAATATAACATCAAAAAATAGAATATTGTGATAAATATACTTTTTACTTATAATCATTTTATATAATCAAAAACTTATTTGAAAAAGAGGTATATCATGTCAGGCAAAAATGATTTTTATTCAACATTAGGGTTAACTCCAATTATAAATGCTGTAGGGAATCAAACAATTTATGGGGGATCTACCCCATCTGGAGATGTGAAAGCTGCTATGGAAGCAGCTGAAGATAACTATATAGTTATGGAAGAATTATTTCAAAAAACAGGAGAATATATAGCTAAACTATTGGGAGCTGAATCTGGATATGTAACTTCAGGTGCTGCTGCTGCTATCACTTTAAGTGTCGCGGGTTGTATGGCAGGGACAGAGCCTGAAAAAATTGCTACTCTGCCCAGAACTGATGGTATGAAAAATGAAATATTAATTCAAAAACCTCAAAGATATACTTATGATAGATGCTTTGAATTATCTGGTGCCAAATTAATAGAAGTCGGTAGTTCAGACCACTGCTCAAAAGAAGAATTAGAGGCAGCTATAAATGACAAGACTGTTGCGATTGCATATTATGTGCAACCAGATAATTGGGTATCCAAAGCAGTTTCAATAGAAGATGCTTTAGAGATAGCACACAAGAATAATATCCCGTTAATTGCTGACGCTGCATCACAGATATACCCTATTGATTATATGCTTGAAAATGCTCAAAAAGCTGATCTTGTATGTTTTGGAGCAAAATACTTCGGCGCTCCACATTCAAGCGGCATTGTTGTCGGTAAAAAAGAATATGTGGATAAAGTTAAAGCGCAAAGTTTCATTGCATACCAATTAGAAGGTAGAAGTGCTATGGGAAGGCCCATGAAACTTGACAGACAGGAAGTTATTGGAGCAGTTGTAGCGCTTGAACAATGGCTGAAAATGAATCATGAAGACAGATTTTCTGTAAATATAAGAAAACAGGAAGCCATTGCTGAGCAAATTAATAACATACCTGGAATTAACTCTGAAGTAACAGAAATACCAACATTTATTAAATATTCACTTAAAGTAAATATAGATCCTGATGTTATGTCTGCAAAACAATTAGCAGAGGAATTGGCAAATGGAAATCCCAGAATTATGGTTGCACCTCCTGAAGATCCTAATGCTCATGTAAAATCAGATATAACAGCTGCTGGACACGGAATTGAAACAGGTAACAATTTCTTGTTAATTAATACTTCTGAAGTAAGTGAAAGTCAGGTAATTCAAATTGGTAATAGAATAAAAGAAATACTATCAAAATAAATACATGATATTGAAATCAAAAACGCATCAATTATTGATGCGTTTGCGAATGAAGTATATCAGTGCAATTTACAGGTAGAACACCTGATACTATGATTACAAATTTTAATTCATAGAATTTATAGCATCTAAATATAAATTTACTATTCTTTCAGAACTATATCTTAATTTAGAAATTTCAGAAGATTTAATAAATTTATTTCTCAAATCTTGATTTTCAATTAATAGCTTAATAGCATCTACCATGTGTTTCTCGCTATCCATTGGAATTAAAATTCCTTGTGCACCATTATTCAAAATTTCTTTAGGTCCTGTAGGGCAATCTGTTGCTATTGATGGTATTCCTAAGCAAACTGCTTCAATAAGTGAATTAGGAGAGCCTTCAACTTGACTGGCAGTAACAAAAACATCAGAATTTATCATCCATTGAATTGCATCATTTCTAAATCCTAGAAAGTGTACATTTTCTTCAAGATTTAGTTTCATACTTAATTTTTTTAATTCATTTTCTTCAGGACCATCACCTACAATAATTAATTGCATATCATGAACTTTATTAATCTGGTACAAAGCATTAATCAAAATGTCAATTCTTTTAACTTTGTTTAATCTACTTACTGCAATAATTGTTTTTTTATGATTCGAAAATAATTTATGAAAATTTTTATCTTTTTTAATTTTGATATTTTCAAATTCACAAATATTTTCAATTGCCTTTAATTTGGGTTTTGTTGTAAATTGTTTAATTTCTGCAATCCCTGCATGAGAATTTGCAACTACCATATCAGCATATGAATATAAAATCTTTTTTATAAAAAAAAGTAATTTTGCTCTTAATTTAGAATGCTGTAATCTTAACAAATTATATGAGGAAATAGATTCCCTGATAATAATTTTAGTATCAGTGCCAGAAATTTTTTTTAACAATGACACCAAGCCACCTGCCTGAAAACATATTATAGAACCATAATCATTACTTCTAAGAATTTTATATAAATAAAAAAGACTTTTTATATGGGTGCCAATCATATGGTTAAAATTAAATAATTTAAAAAAACTCAATTTATCAGTATTTGATTGATTTAAAAATATTCTATTTATTTTAGGATTTAAAGTTTGAGTGATAAATTTTTTATCATCATAAGTAATTACATCAACTGAGACATTTTTTTTATACATTGCATTTGCCAAGGCAACTAAATTTTTTTCTTGACCTCCATATTCTATTGCTGGAAAAAACAGCCCTATTTTCATAGCCAATTTACATAATGATTTTATAAGATTATTAACATAGTACTTAGAGAAAGTAGTATATTAAATAGTATTAAAGTATATTTTATATTTAAATAAAAATTATTAAATCATGTTTCAGATAAAAGAAAAAATTGTAGCAAACAGAAAACTTGTAAAAAAAATAAAAAACACATTGCTTAAATTCGGATACAATACAGAACATTTAATTAGGCATGTAATAAGAATAGAATGTAAAAATTTAATCAACAATAAATTACCAAATGACATGTCAATTTTAGAAATTTCTGAAAGTGAGTACTGGAAATCAAATTTACAGTATAAAAAATATACAAGTGCTAACTACCCTGAGTTCGATGTATGCGAAAATCAACTTGATGAAAAATTTGATCTTATAATTGCAGATAATGTATGGGAACACTTAAAATATCCTTACAAAGCATCAAAGAATATTCAAAAAATGCTAAAAGATAACGGGTATTTCCTTGTTATAGTACCTTTTTTAGTCAGAATTCACGCAGTTCCTATAGACTGCACTAGATGGACAGAGGATGGGCTCAAATATCATTTAGAAGAAACCGGATTTAATATCAACAATATTGAAACTGGCTCATGGGGAAACAAAAGTTGTGTAATATCAAATTTAAAGACAAACGATTCTTGGACAAGAGTGGGGTTTTATTCTAATTTAAAAAATGAAAAGAATTTTCCAGTGCAAATTTGGGCCTTAGCAAAATATAATTTTTAAATTCCTTACTATATCAATTTAAGAAAATATTTTTAAATATTTTCTTTGAAACTCTATAAATCAAATGATATTTATTATTTGAAGGAGCAAATCTATCTAAATATTTAACATTATTTATATTATTAACTCCAGAAAAATTAATCATGTTATTACTTAAAAGTACTTTATTTATATTAAGGTCATCTAAAATTTTTACAGTTAATTTATTGTAGTCATTTATTCCTCCAAAAGGAAAAGCAAAAACCTTTGAAAGATTAATATTTAATTTTTTTAAATATTTCATATTATGGTTTATTTCATAATACTGCTCCTCTTCTGTTAATGAAGAAAGTACATAATGATTATATGTATGGTTGCCATATGAAACATATTCATTATTAATTAAATTAGTTTTATTTGATATTAGATTAGTTTTAATTTCCAAATCATGAAGATTCAGAAATTGATCTAAATAAGTATCTAACTGTTTTGAATTGAATTTAAATGATTTTGATTGTCTATAAAAAGTTTCAAAATTCCATTTTACAGACACATGTTTTGAATAAAATTTATTAAATTCATTGAAAATCTTTGGGTTTCGTAATAAATATGCTATTTTTTCTCTCCATAAAACTTTTCCGTTTAAAGTATTACCTATTAAAAATACAGTACTATGTATTTTTTTTTCAATTAGTGAAGGAAGAATATCTTTAAAAAGATTAGAATATCCATCATCGAAAGTAATTGCCATTTTACCTTCAATTGTTGAATCAGCAGAAAATAAATCATCTAACTTAACCAAATCATAAAATTTAGACAGCATATCTATATGTTTGATAATATTTTCGGGAGTTACATTATGTATAAAACTATCACGTAAAGTATTTTTATCACTAAATGAAGAATGATAAATTAAAACAATATTACCTATATTTTTTCTTTTAATGAAATCTAACATACTCTTGTAATTAATTTATTTTTTATTAAAAGTTTAATCAATATTAAATTTTTGTATATGTTTTTGAATTTTTTCAACTCTATTATTCCATGAATATTTCTTTGCCAAATTCTTAGAATTTTTTGAAAGTTTAATCATCAAATCAGGGTCAGAAGATAATAATTTAATTTTATTAATTAAATCTTTAGAATTATCTGGTTCAAACAACAATATACTCTCATTATTTTTTAGAATTTCTCTAATTGAAATTAAATCAGATGCTATAATAGGTTTCCCGGAAGCCATATACTCAAACAATTTACTCGGAGATGCGTATTTTGTAGTATGCACTTCTTTGCCAGTCATTGGTAAAATCAATATATCAGCTTTTTGATAGTATAAAGGCAAATCTTTTTGAGATTTAAAACCGAGTAAATTAACGTTTTTCAGATCATTTTTTTCTTTATACGATTTTATTTTACTTAAATCTTCACCTACTCCACCTATAATCGTAAAATTTATTTCCTTCAAAACTTTAGCCGCAGTTATTAATATATCTACTCCTCTATTAGGGATTAAACTTCCAACATAAGTAATATTTAATTTCTTTTCATCATTTCTAGATACAATTTTATTAGCACTAAATTTATCAATATTTACAGCACTAGGCAAAATCAATATATCATTAAAATCTATACCTAAAACTTTCGAAATATCTTCAGCTAATAATTTAGTTATAGCCAAAGGAATAAATTTTCTAGAATTTTTAAAAGCATCTTTGTAATATTTAATATATCTTTTCGAAGGCATGGCATGAAATTCTACAATTGCAGGAATATTTAATTTTGAAATTTTATGTATTGCAAATGGAAGAGTATGCCTCATATAAATCAAATCCTTATTATAATTCTTAATATAATAATTAACTAAATAATTTTCCCAGAGCATATTATTAATATAATTCAAACCTCTAAACATCAAAGAAGGAATGAATTTCTCCAAAATAGATAAGTCAATAAATTTAACTGTATTAATATCAAATCTATTACTCAAATTATAAAATTCAAATAAATTTGTACTAGCTCCTGAAATCTGATTAACTCTATATGGTTTTAATAAATTAACTTTAAATCCATATTCAGCCATAGCGTGGCACATATTCATAATTTGGACTGTGTTTGCCATTTCTGAAGGAAAGCGTGAATTTGATAAATATGTAATTCTATTTGTAATCATTATGTTTATTTATTGATTTATATATTTTTGTTTTCAAACAAAATGGTTTGTCTTTCTCGGTTTTCATATAACAAAGTAAAATTATTATTAAGTAAAAATTCTGTTGTTTCCTTATCTGTACTTTCTTCCAATAACCCTCTTTCAGGGCCAACATCTACAGTAATATATTTTATTTTATGTAAAAGTTTACTAGCACCCATTAAAATTTCTGGCTCAGCACCTTCAGCATCAATTTTTAATAACTTAATCAACTGATATTTTTCAGAATTAATAATATTATCCAATCTATCTACATTTATTGTTTCAATATCAATATAATTTTTAATTTGAAATAATGAAGAATCGGCAGTATCTGATTTCACATAGAAATCAAGCTTATCTTTTTCATTCCATAATCCTAAATTTAATATTTCTGAATCCGGATGATTTAATTTGCAAACCAAATATTCTTTCTTTGATGGTTCAAAACCAATGTAACGAACATTAAGTTTTTTTTGCGTAAAAAACAAACCTAATTCTCCTACATTTGCTCCGCAATCAATAATAACATCATTTTCTTCAAATGTTATATTTTCTAAACAATAATTATAAATTAACTTATTAATCATTTCGTTAAATGGCAAATGGATTCTTACCGCTCTTTTCTTATCTGAATAATAAATATAATGCCCATTTTTATATATTTTTTTATATATTTGATTAAATTTATCATAATTTAATTTATATTCTCTTTTCAAAATTAAATTAATTATATTTCTGACGATACAATAATTTGTTCCTTCTAGTTTATCTATAAATAAAAAAATTAATTTAAATATATATTTCATGTAATCCAAATGAAAGTATTGTAATTTAATACAATTAAATAAATATTTGTATATTATAATCGAAATATGGTTATAAATTTAATAATCCTATAGAGGTTCAGGCATTAAAACAGTAATAGTAGGTAGCAGTCCTTTTTGCTTATACGAAGCATTAAGTCAGGCAAATAAAGCAAATGAAGTAATAATTATTGAAAAATCATCATTGATCGGAGGTTCTTGGGCCCTAATAAATTCAAATAAATATGAAAATCTAGAAATTGCTCCTCATATTTTACCTGGGCGAGAAGAAAGAACAATTTCACAATTTGAAAAAATTAATAAAATAAAATTACATAAATTAAATCCAAGCCCAATATGTATACTTTCAGAAAAAATTTACAAATATGATAACTACCCTTTTATAATTTATGAAATCAAAAAAATATTTAATAATATTTTTAGATTTAAACAAACAGCAAATAATAGACATAGAGAAAATGCGCTTACAGGAACTATAACAACTTTATCAAAATCAGAATATTTGAAAAATTCCTTATATTACATATATCAATACTTGAAACAAGATCTAGTTATAAAAACAAAATTATTTTTAACTAAAATATTAAATATAAATAAAATTGGAAAATATAAAATTAACAAAATAAATGATTATCAGTATCCTGAACAAGGAAGTAAAGAATTTATAAATAACCTAATTCACAGAATAGAAAACAATTCATATATAAGTTTAATAAAAGAAGAGGAAGTTAAATTGTTAAATATAACCAAAAACCAAAAAATAACAATTGAAACAACTAACCTTAAAATTTCATGCGATAAGATTGTCCTTACAGGTCACTCCGATATTAAAAATGTTTACATAAATAATAAGTTAATTAAAATCAATTACATTGATGAGAATATAGGGTTATTTTATTTAATAATAAAAGATATATCTAAACAAAAATTTTCTTATATTCATCTCTTTGATAATAAGATTATGAGATTATCAGATATTACACAGTATAGTGACAAACCTAAAAATTTTAATGGAAAAAAAATTCTAATAATTCAAATAAGTCCAATAGAAATGCTGAGCTTGAAATTAAATAACAAAAAAATCAACTACGAAAATTTGTCAGATTATATTCATTTAAAATTACAAAAATTAAAATTAGTTTCAGAAGATAGTTATATAGAAGAAATAATACCAAATTCATTTATGAGTAAAAATGTTGAGTGGGATAAAATTGATTTTACAAATCACTCCAATGTAAAAATAATTACCCATAAAAATTTAACTAATGCAATAGTAAGTAATTATAATGAATGGGGAAAAAGTTAAAAATTTATTTTATTCCTGAAGATGAATATCCAGAACAAATATAATCTGTATTCACCAATTTTCCTAAGATATAAATAAAAGGATAAAACAATATTGATGTTAATATAAATATTAGAGCAAAAAGTTTTGAAGATAAATTTTGATTCATAATATGCCTAACAAATAATACTGAAATAGTTTCAGTCCAAGAATTTCGTTCAATTACTTCAACATTATTAAAATCAGACAATAAATAAAATATTCCATATTTAGTGAATCTGTAAAAATCTTGAGGTCGATCAACTAAAGGGAAAATAAATGGTACTGTAAGGATAATTTTTCCTCCCTTATTCAGGGCAGAATAAATATTTTCTATTGCTTTAATGGGAGTTTTAATTGCTTGTAAAACTTCAGGTATAAGTACAACATCGTATTTTTCGCCAGAAAAATCATAATCGCAAATATCAGCTGAAATATCAGGTTCATAATCAGGATTAATATCAATAGTTCTTAAATGAAAATCATTTTCAACACTTAATTTTGATATAAGCGTATCAATTCTTCCGCCTGCGCCAACTAATAATACTTTTGAACCCGGTTTAACATTTATTAATTGTTGCGCTATATATTTATTAAGATTTTTTCTACTAAATATTTTTGACAGATATACAAAATATCCATATATATGATAAATGATAAATTTCATTTAATAATTATAACCCAAGAAATATATTTTAAATAAAGAATAATAACAACAAAGAATAATTTTAACTTATACTATATATAAAAATATTTCATTTAATAAGTAAGCATATTTTTATTTATTAACAATCAACCTCAAGACACTTATATTAAATATTTGTAGTATTATTTATAATTTTAACTATGATAAAAAAATCAATATTAACATTAACAGTTTTATTTACTTTAATAAATTTTGGGTGCAATCCTTATATATATCCTCAATATGAAAAAGATATCGATAAAGCACCAGAGTTAATTAAATTTGATATGGAAATGTCAATTTACAAATCAAAAGTATGGGTACCAATTAAAATATTTGAACTAAGTAAACAAAACATGCCTATGCCTGCCGATCAAGAAGCATTAAAAATCAAATCTTGTGTTTCAAAATGGTCAGGTAAATTTTTAGAAGAAACAATTGAAAATGATATGATTCATATTGAATCTGTATATAAAAACACATACAAATCAAATGACGCAGACTTAAATAAAGCAATGCTAGCTTATCTTGCTACATTGATAGAATTCTCCACATTTGTTAAAGATAAATTCCAAAACACTGAATACACAACCGAAAATCCAGAATATTCTTGGGAAAATGAAATTTTAAGGATTGATTCAAGTGATTCAAAAAATTCTATATACGGTAAATTATACGATGCAATTGAATTATATGGAGCGCTACGAAATTATAATGTTGGACCTCTAGCCCAAAGTTTAACTAAATTCCAAGACCACTCAACTCAACCAGTGTTATTAAATGATATGAAAAAACTTGCTATAGAAATAACAGGGGTCAAATCACTGAAAGATTCAGATAATGTTGATTATTATTTTTATGAAACTAATAAAGAATATTTATTAAACACTGATTTATGTAAAAAATAAAATAATTCAAGAATATTAAGAAACTCATAGATTAATTCACACTTTATAATTATAATAACTTTTCGATATAAATTAATGAGTGTAAAAATTGAAAATATTCAATTCTTTAAAATCTGTAAAAGGCAGAGACAGAAATAATAGAGTCGTAAGGCGAAAAGGCCGACTGTATATAATAAACAAAAAAAACCCTAGGATGAAAGTACGTCAAGGTTGAGTCGAATTAATACAATAGGATTAATCGGGATGGGAGATATGGGTCTTTCTGTTGGAATAGCTCTATTAGAATCTGGATTAAAAGTTCTTACAAACATTGATGGACGAAGTGAAAAAACCATCAAAAATGTAAATTCTACTAATATTAAAACCGTCACTCAAACTGATCTAGTGAAGAAAAGTGACATCATACTATCAATTATCCCTCCTGAATCCTCAGTACAGGTTGCAAATCAATTAAGTAAATTATCACAATTGATATCCGAACCTATTACTTATGTAGAATGCAATGCTATTTCACCAAATACAACAAAATTTATTGAAAAGTCATTTATGACAAAAAGTTTTAAAAATAGCAAATATATTGATGGTTCAATAATTGGTACTGCTCCAAATGTTCGTTACAAGCCAAATTTATATATATCAGGAAAATATGCAAATGAAATTGAACCCTTAAAATCTAATGCATTCAACATAATAAATTTAGGAGTGAATCTAGAATCTGCATCTAGTATTAAAATGTGTTACGCGTCTCTTACAAAAGGGACTAATGCTTTATGGGTTTCTTTGTTACTACTTTCAGAAAAACTGAGTATATTTGATGAACTAATTGTAGAATTAAATTATAGCCAAAAAGAATCTTTAACAAAAATGAAAAATCAAATCCCTAAACTTCCTGCCAAATCTGGAAGATGGATAGCTGAAATGCGTGAAATAGCTAGTACCTATAAATCTCAAAACTTACATCCCGGCTCATTTGACAACTCTTCTTATATATACAATTTAATATCTACAATGGAAAATAAGAATATACAAGATTTGCCTGATATTATCGACAAATTAAATAATAATTAAATAAATTTAATTTCTTTCATCCCACAT
>MDTE01083430.1_pt1 | contig 13216 bp, 12 predicted proteins | sample 811231 | NCBI WGS metagenome assembly MDTE01 (sample SAMN05326651, study PRJNA326480) | marine metagenome | isolation source: seawater | place: Indian Ocean: Red Sea | collected 2010
TCCAACTCACCACAGAGTTCGGCTACCGTCTCCAGGCTAATACCGCGCAAAATACTCCGCGGACTCGGGCTAAAGACCACGCCTTCGCGCGCCATCAAAAAATTGGATCCACCAGTCTCGGTTATATTACCGTCCAGATCCAGACAGAGCGATACTGCTTTGGGGTCGACCAGATGAGTTTCCTGATCGGCTAACCACCAATGCATCCGACTGCGGCATTTAATCTTCGGATCGACACAAACCGGAGGTACTTGGCGAATCGAAGGCGTAACAACGTGGGCTCCTTCTGAAAAATAGGACGACCATAGCGAGAATGGCAGCGGGAAAGTATGAATACATAAAGTGGGTTCTTGTTCTCCCGCCATCCCCGCAGCACCCGCATATACAGCGAATTCTCCGGGAGAAATAAAGAGCACCACCGCCAATTCTGCATCCTGTCCGGCCAGAGGGCGGTTGTGGGCAACCAATTCTCGACAGATCGCCATTGTTTCATCAGGATCGATCCGCGGCTCTATCCGCGCATAACGACAGGAGCGATAGAAGCGGCGCACGTGATCTTCCAATCGATAGAGTTGACCCTGAAAAGTCCGCGCCAAGTCGGTCACTGTCGCCCCAAGAACTACCGCTGCATCGTAGATTGCAATATGGGCCTGTGATGCCGGACAGATCTCGCCCCTTATATAAACCAGACTTTCATCACTCATATTCTCTCTCCCAGTTAGTGCACTATAGAGAACTCCAGCCCCTGCTAACGCTTCTTTAAATTAGAAAAGCTGGTTGAAGGTTATATAGACTCCGGTCTTGCCATCGGCCCTGCCATAATCAGCACGTACAACCGTACTCTGCCAGAGGAATCGCAGTCCAACCCCCCGACCACTACGCCATCCTTCCAGCGAAGGTCCATCCCGGCGTGCATATACCTGACCCCCATCGGCAAAGAGCAAGAAGCCCAAATACATCTGCTGCCGCCGAGATACTCGTAGACCGCGCCAGCGCAATTCTCCCGTAAATAAAAAACGGCCCTCCCCACGCATTCGAGCTGCAGCCAGACCACGCACCGTGGAACTCCCACCCAGTTTGAGCTCTTCGTAGAAAGGCAGTGCTCCCAACACCAAATCGGCGTTGGCCCGGTGAGCAAAAACCAATCCGCGAGCCAAAGGCAGAAAGTGACGATGTTCAAAACCAATCCGCATGCCGTTGAAATCGCCGCCGCCCCCCAGACTGTACTCGATCAAAATTTCTTCAAATAAACCGCTGCGGCTGTTATTGTAATTATCTCGCGTATCGTACTGCAGAGCAGAACGCAAGTGCAACAACACACCTCCTCCGGCTCCGAGTGGATCTAGTTCGGCGAGGATACTCCCCTCCTTAGCATTGGGCTCAATCGTCCGGCTGCCCAACTCGATACCGCTGCGCCATCGCCATGAACCGAACATTTGGCGAATGACCAACAAGCGAAAGCTAGGCGCCACTTCGCGGAATGTGCGCTGCTTTGTACTATAATTCTGGATAGCAGAATCGGGCAATGCCCCGAAATAGTTAGCCTTTTCCTGTTTTTCGAAATGCAATTCAGCTTCAAATCGGTAATTTGGGATCAGACTCGGTGCATCTATGAGCAAGCGGTGAACCCATTTTCCACCGGTGGTAAAAAACGCCTGCCCACTGTATTTGCGGCGATATGGAATGCTCTGACCATCGTAGCCGAAGAAATTTACGCGTACTCCGTACCCCGTACCATCATCTGAACTGAAATTGACGATAGGAATAGCGGTGGGCTTATAACCAATGGTCTTGTAAGGCAACTCCTCAGCGTACAGGGGACTGCTGACTATTAGAACCAACCCCAATAGCAGCCACCGAGATATAATCCATTTCCTTCTCCTTTGCTCAGGCATACATCTCGCTGCAAACTCTACGCCGCCCACAGGTTTATATCGTCCCTTCGCAAAGGGTCTCCGCACATAATTGAGGATCTCCATATTGGGTCCATCTCCCATCGCGTATCCATTAATAGCGGTTGGTCAGAAGAAAGAGTTCGAGGCAAAATGCCAATATAGTTCCAGGGGTAGCCCCACAGCTCAAAAAACGACCATAACACCTTTGCAGTGGTCATTGGTACGGCCAATATACATAGGAGCTTCGCTGTGACCAAGAGTCTAAACAGTTTTTTCAGTACGCCAATCTCCGCAACCAACCCCTACACTATTTGCCGTCAACCGTCAGGACGACTGATTTGCACCATACCGCTTTGCAACATTCAAACGAGGGACGGATAGATGCCTGACGCTGATCGAATCTCGCATTGGCATCTGTAGGACTCGCCGACTTGACTTCGCTGTGTAGAATGGCCAAGTTGGAGAAAATTGCAAAAAATCAATTCGCGCAGTGCTCAATTTCCGATCTCATAAGGTGACCAATGCCATCGTTCTTTCAAACTAGCCCATCCTTAAAAGAAATCGTCTTCGCGCTCTCTCTGCTAGGATTAGCCGGCTGTAAGCTCGCCGAAGAAACGATAGATAGCGGTATCGGACTCGTCCGCGATTGCGGGGTAGAAAGTCTCGAAGATGTGGCCAATTTGCGCACCCTCAGCGATGAGTGCAAAATGGCACTGATCGAGCTATTACCAGAATTCGAAGACAATCTAGCCAATGCTTTAGTACCGCTGGGCAACAAAACCTTCGATGGCAAATCCGTCTTGTTCTTCGCCGCTGCCAACTCCGATGGATCTCCGCTTACAACTGAAAAATCCCAGCTAATTAAAGTAACCGCAATAAGCGCTGAGGCCGAAACGGTCCTGGATACCACCCAGTACGCACTGAAGAAATTGCGCGAATATTCCGGTCACAATATAGCGGTATCCGCCATCGTCGATTATAGCGGCAGCATGAGCGATGCTGATCTAGCCGATGCAGCCGAGATCTACCACGACCTCTTCAGCGCACTGCGGGAAACCTCCAGCTTCGAAGCCAACGTACTCTTCTTCTCAGATTCGGTGAGCGAAATGCAGCCCTTCACCGACGATGCGACAAGTATTCAGCAGGTTCTGCAGATGAACATCGATTACGAACGAGGTGGAACAGCGTTATTCGATGCTATCGGCACCGGTCTGACAGGGCTTAGAGATCGCGATGAACCAATCCGCCTGCTGGTAATAGCGACTGATGGTCTGGAAAATTTCAGCCAGGTCTATACCCGAAAAGACGCACTCTACACGCTGGCGCGCGAAGAGCGAATTCCAATAATCATTCTGGGGGCGTTGTTGGCCGATCTCTCCCTACTGCGACAGATGGCAAAGGAGACCAACGGGATCTTCATGTACAATCGCTTGTTTCTATACTTGAAACGCGACATTTCTCGCCTCAGCACTATGTTAGCCGAGTCCATAGCCTTGGAGTTGCGTCAGCAAGAGGAAGAATGGGAGCGAATCCGCATTGAAGCCAACGGCAAAAGAATAGAATTGCCGCTGCTGCGCTAAGATCTAATTCACACCGAATCCAATACTGACCGACCGACCCTACTTGCATCAATACCACTCTGCTGCACCATCCACACCACTGCGCCAAGCCCAGGAATCGTTCCCTCGACTGCATAATTCCGGTAGCGCATCGAGATGAGTTAAATGAGTGCCGGCTCTTTTGCCGGCGCGGTGATCTCATCCACCCGCTCCACTGCGGAGCGGATTTTGATCTTCACAATATTCAACAATTGGCAATTAGCTTATTCGATATAGGTGCCAAAATCCTCGGGCGGTGCAAATGCGGTATGGGTCTGGCGCAATCAGCCCCATGGCTTTGAGCAGATCCATAATACTCTCCGGAGTTCGCGCTTTACTATTTTCCAGACGAGCATTACTATTGAATTTATTATGCGCTTAACCCAATTCATACCCGCATTATTACTCAGCGGCCTCTTCTGCTCTCTCACCCAACCCGCCGAAGCCGTCACCACGTTTCGCGGCACCCGAACCTATCTTACCCTCCTTAACACCAATATCAAATATCCCCTTTTCTCCAAAGAATTCAAAGAGGCAGATGGCATTATCTCGGTTGGTGGTACCAAGGAGATCTGGCTCGACGACAACCAAAAGACACTCGGTTTTCGACTTAGCCGCGAGCGTATTCGCCCCAACGGATCTGGCTTGGGTCTGAGCCTGACCTACTGGCGCGGCACATTTAGCAACACCTCTTTTCTCTACCGCAAGCGCGGTGCGCAAAATTTCATCGCTAAGTATCGCAATCCCACCCACACCTATCTCTTCCTCGATCTCAACGGCATCTATATTGCCTGGGAATCGGGAAACAACGCCTTGGGATTCTACTCTCTGTTCAGCCTGATCGGCGATCGAGAACAATATTCGATCGATCGATATCAGCTATTGGGTAACGATCCGACTCAATTGGATCTCAGTTCCGATAACCGAGACAAAACTAGCCTGCGCTTCGGCCTTGGAATCGGCGGCCGCATCTATCTCACCCACCTCTTCTCCCTCTGGCTCGAAAAACGCTGGATTGTCGGCGAACGCTTCAGTGACGAACGAACATTCGGCACCGGTGGTCTTTATGAAGGAGGGCGACAGAAAACGCTATATGTCCCCTTTAATTCTATCGGTCTGGCGATCGGTTTCTAAGCCAATTAGCCAGGTCCCGCCAGGGCACCTCATCCCAAAAGCGTCGGGCAGCTCCCGATGTTGAAGGCAGCACAAACACCGCGGTACTCCCACAACCGAGAGGCTGCAGCCCATAATCGACCGCTCCTCCGCAAAAAAGCTGCCCTGCCCGCTTGCCATTAAAAACCAGTGCCTGGGGCTTGCAGCGCTCGATCGTGGATCTGAGTCGCAAGGGATCATAGGCGGCCTGCTCAATCTGGCTGTCAGCTCCAGACCGGTCTTTAGCCAGGTCGGTCAAGCCGATCCCATATTCCAGAACCTGAGTAAATTCGCTCGGTTTCAACACGCGAGGCGTCAAACCTATAGTAGCGAGTATCGGCCAGAACTTATTTCCAGGGCCGGCATAATAAGCTCCGGCCTCTGCCGAACGCCTCCCTGCTGCAGACCCGCAGAAAACAACCTGCAGCCCAGGTGCCAAGAGATCGGGCAAGACATCCGCCATTGAGCAGACCCTTAGGGCTTTAATACGGTGGTATAGATCTCGTGTTCAGTCTTTGCGCTGCCACTCTTCTCGCTGCCCCACCGAATTCTCCAGAACCAGGACCGAACCCTTTAGTACCCATCGAACTCTACTCTCGCCATCAGGCGTGAAATAAGCACCTCTGAGTACTAGTTCCTCGGTGTCGAGTTTCCAGGTCCCTGGAAAAGAACGGCGTCCCCCACTGGCCAACACCATGACCATACTCAAACTCCCATCGGGCTTGAGTTCCATACTAACCTCCACTTCACCGAGGGTTTGGTCCACCCCATGGGTAGTCCAAACACCCGTGAGTGCGGGCTCATCTTCGGACGCATTATTGAGTTCCGGTTCCTGAGACCTTTCGCCACATCCCAACCCAAAGAGCAAGACCAAGGCCCACCTCAATTGTTCATCCCTTCCAGCGGCCCCTGCACTGCTTCATCGCGCACTAAAACTGCCAGTACTTCCTCGCGCAATTCTTCTGGCAGGGCCTCGAAACCGATCTGCCCAGCCGTAGCGGGCAAATCGGTCCGACTTGGGGTCCACCCCTCCTGACCCCGACGCCACCTCAATACTGTACCCCCGCCCAAACGGACAAAATAGGCCCCGGCATCGCTGTAAAGTGCCGCACTCATAGTGCTTAGATATGCGGGCCACGCTCGCGAATAATCCGCAGCGCCAGTTCGGGATCGATCTGCACGATCATCTCCGGCTCAATTTTGCAATTGCCAGGCAGATCGTAGCCAGCCACCGCGCTGCGGGTGTGCCAACCCGCTAGCGATTGGTCAACACCATCCTCAGCAAAGCTCGACATCGGGCCACCGAAAACATCGTGAAAAACATTCGTGTATCCATCGACTACGCGCGGCGACTTGCTAAACGCGCCACCACCAGCCGAATTGACCATACCAATACACTTGACGCAGTACCATATGTCATTTAGTGTCGCAAAAGGGTCCAGCCCCCAATGCAGAGCGCGAATGTGGTTGGCGCCGGCATCGCGTCCAGCCAGATAGCCTTCTTCCACATCTCCATCGTCGTTGGTCACTGGGCCTTTACCGCCACCAGTCCCCGATGTGAAAACCAGCCCCGAAGGGGTAAAGGTCAACGAGCAGATTCTCCGTCCTTTTGGATCTGAGATCGTAGAATCCCTATCTCCTAAATCGATACCCACCTCGCGAACGCGATCGTAGACATCGAATCCTCTTTTCCAACTATCATGTAATTCAGCCATAGCATTTCTCCTTGGTTATGAGCTACAAGATAGGATCCTATTTACGAACGGACAAACGCCGCATTATTTACTTTCCCGCCACGACCTCGTACTTTAACTGTTTTCACTATCAGCAGACCACGTTCCGGTAAATGAGATGCAAATTACCGCCCTCCAAGCTCCAGACTCATTTTGCACAAAGATGCAAGGGATCGCTCAACGCCTAGCTACCTCGCGAGTATACGACCGTATTATACAGCGCGATCACACCCTCTGGAGACCCGAGCCCGACGAAATCGCCAACCGACTTGGGTGGCTGGATAGTCCACATCTAATGCGGAGTGAAATCAGCCAAATCTACAGCGTCATAAACAAAGTCCGCGATGCTGGTTGTACGCATGCTCTCCTCCTGGGCATGGGCGGTTCAAGCCTAGCCCCTGAAGTCTTACGCACCATCTTTGGCGTTGCCGATGGCTTTCTAGACCTCTCGGTTCTCGACAGTACCCATCCAGAAGCCATCCTGTCCAAGACTCGTGCTCTCGATCCTGCTCGGACGCTCTTTCTCCCCGCTACTAAATCCGGCTCCACCGTTGAGACGCTCTCCCTACTCAAATACTTTTTCAATCACACCGTCGATAGCCTCGGCCAGGACGCGGCTTCCCAGCGTTTCGCAGCTATAACCGACCCCGGTAGCGATCTTGAAACCCTGGCCCGCGAACTCAACTTTCGCCATATATTTCGCAACGACCCCAATATCGGCGGACGCTACTCGGCCCTCTCCTTCTATGGTTTGGTCGCCGCCGGAGCCATCGGCATGGATCTCGAACGCCTGCTTGACCACGCGCAAGAGGCACTCGACGATTCACAACCTGGCATTCAACTCGGCACCTTCTTGGCCGCCGGCCTTCTCACCGGCTTCGACAAACTGACTCTCATCGCCTCACCCAGTCTTAGCGCTGCCGGCGCCTGGATCGAACAACTCGTGGCCGAGAGCACTGGCAAAGATGGAAAGGGCCTAGTTCCCATCGACCTCGAGCCGGAAACAGCTATAGACCGCTACGGAACCGACCGCTTCTTCGCCTATTTACGCTACGACGAAACATACGATAGCCGAGAGCAGGCCATTGTGGATGCCGGATATCCGGTTCTTCGCCTCGACATCTGCGACCCCTACGATCTCGGCGCCGTATTTTTCCACTGGGAAATCGCAACCGTCATAGCCGGTTACTTCCTGGCAATCCACCCCTTCGATCAACCCAATGTCGAAGCGGCAAAGAAACTGACCCGTAAAATGGTCGATACCTATCAGCAACAAAGCCAGTTACCGGCACAAGACCCCGACCTCGTCGCAGATGGTCTTGAAATTTATGGCGATTTGCAAGCCAGTACTCTGTTTGAAGCACTAATGAGCTTTCTCGCCAAAGGTACCCCAAATCGCAGTTATATCGCCTTACAAGCCTATCTGCCAACTACCCCAACCATCACCGAAGCCCTACAGGATCTACGCCGCCGCTTGCTCGAGCACACCGGCCTGGCCACAACCCTGGGATTCGGACCACGCTTCCTGCACTCGACAGGACAACTCCACAAAGGCGATGGAGGCCACGGCCTATTCCTGCAATTTACCGCCGATGCGAAAGAAGACGCTCCGATACCCGATGCGGCGGGAGCGAAACAATCGGGGATCAGCTTCGACATCCTCGCCCAGGCCCAAGCCCTGGGTGATCGCCAAGCCCTCATTGATCAGAATCGCGCGGTACTCCGCATCCACCTTGGAGAAGATATTGGAGAGGGTCTTGCTCGATTGAGCCGCACCCTGGAGCTAAAGCCAGCTAGTACAGAGGAGACATTAAAATGAGCGATGCAGATATCGGTATCATCGGTCTGGCCGTAATGGGCGAAAACCTCGTCCTCAACATGGCCAACCACGGTTTCAAAGTTGCGGTTTTCAATCGCACAACCACTAAAGTAGACGATTTTATCGGGGGGCGTGCGCAGGGTAAATCCATCGTTGGCACCCACACGCCGGAATCATTCCTGGCCCAGCTCAAAAAACCGCGCCGAGTAATGATGATGGTCCAGGCCGGTAAAGCCGTAGACCGGGTTATCGAGAGCCTGGTGCCCCTGCTCGACCCAGGCGATATCCTAATCGACGGCGGCAATTCCAATTACCAGGACACGATCCGCCGAACCAGAGAGCTAAGCGCAAAGAAGCTGCTCTATATCGGCACCGGCGTCTCCGGCGGTGAAGAAGGGGCACTCAAAGGACCGAGTATTATGCCCGGAGGCAATCCCGAAGCCTGGCCCTATGTCAAAGAAATATTCCAGGCGATTGCGGCCAAAGTCGATAACGGAAGCCCTTGCTGCGATTGGGTCGGTCGGGATGGAGCGGGCCACTACGTCAAGATGGTGCATAACGGGATCGAATACGGCGATATGCAAATGATCGCCGAAGCGTATGCTCTGATGCGCCAGATTTTGGGTATAGAACCCGCTGCAATCGGTGAGATTTTCAAAGAGTGGAACCAGGGCGAACTCGATAGTTACCTGATCGAAATAACCGGTGAGATTCTCGGCAAAATCGACGACGAAACTGGCCGACCAATGGTCGATATGATCCTCGACACCGCTGGACAGAAGGGTACCGGCAAATGGACCGGGATCGATTCATTGCAGTTAGGAGCTCCAGTGACAGCTATCACCGAAGCGGTCTTCAGTCGCGCGCTTTCCTACCTGAAAGACGAACGCATCGCCGCTTCTGCGGTACTCAAAGGGCCTACGACCATATTCGAGGGCGACAAAGATGCCTTCATCGCAGATATCCGCCAAGCCCTCTACGCCGCCAAGATCTGCTCCTATGCCCAGGGCTACCAGCTTTTGTCTCTGGCGGCACGAGAATACGAGTGGGAGCTCAACTACGGCAGCATCGCCCTTATGTGGCGCGGAGGCTGCATCATCCGGGCGCAATTTTTAGGTCGTATCAAGGAGGCCTTCGATGCCGATCCAGGTCTGGCCAACCTGCTCCTGGCGCCCTACTTCAGCACCGCTATAGAGAACAGCCAGTCGGCCTGGCGCCGAGTGGTCGCCACAGCCGTAACCCTGGGCGTACCGGTACCAACTTTCTCCAGCGCACTGGCCTACTACGACGGCTATAGATCCGCGCGTCTACCTGCCAACCTACTCCAGGCTCAGCGCGATTATTTCGGCGCCCACACCTACGAACGTGTCGACAAACCCAGGGGAGAATTTTTCCACACCAATTGGACCGGACGTGGGGGAACAACGGCATCGACTACCTATAACGCCTGAGGTCGATTCCGCAGTGCTCTTGTGCACAACAATCAAGAGCACTGCGGCTATCTGCAATCCGAACGCAGCTATTGGACCGTTCCCGAAGGTATACAGACTGGGGCTCTCTCTCGCCGAAGCCAAGCATGCCTAGCAACGGGTTGGGCAAGAACAAGATCTCGCCCAACCTCCATTCTAGTATCTGGACCTACAGACTAATATCCACGCAGACTTTTTTGCCTCCCGAGCAATGATCTACAAACGGATGAGCCCTTAGGAGCCAGCCAGCGAGGATTGGACTATACTCTCGCGAAACCAACTAAATTAATTGGAGGCCAATCGGCTTTATAGACCCTTGATTCTACTGGCAAATAGGCAAGGGAAGCACATTTCTAAATTTGCACTATATTATAAACCATCTAGATGGTTTTCAAAAAATGAATAAAATATCAATATTGAACATTCTCCTGGTAGGAAGCGGCGGTTTTCTCGGCTCTGTTCTCCGCTATCTAGTCGGATTATCCACTCAGCATTTGGCCCGTTCCGCCTCTTTCCCCTATGGTACACTAGCCGTCAATGTATTGGGCTGCCTTATGATCGGCTATCTAGGCGGCGTAGCCCAATACCGCAATATAGGTACTCCCGAAATACGCTTATTTCTATTCACCGGTCTTCTCGGTGGATTTACAACCTTTTCTACTTTCGGCTACGATACATTCAACTTGGGCCGCAATCTCGATTTGCCGATTGCTTTTCTCAATATTTTCTTGCATATCGCCCTTGGTCTCGGAGCAGTTTTCACGGGTTATATAATTTCACGTTAGGTTCTTAGTGAACTAAATTTTTCCAATATCCAATTTTTTTCTACACCTTTATCCCCAAAAAAAGGAAGGTATTCAACAACATGCCGAATCTCTCCACAATTCTAAGCGATGAAATCAGGAGACTGGCCCGCAAGGAAGTACGTGCCGCATATAACCCACTACAAAACCAAGTGCGAGACCTCAAAAAAACGCTGCGCCTACAGCGCGACACCATAGCCAGCCTAGAAAAAACACTCCGTCAACTCACAGCCAACGCCGCCAATACCCCAGGTAAAATCACAAGCGCAGCAGATTCCGAAGAGACTTCGCAAATCCGCCTGAATCCCGCTTCGATCAAGAAACATCGCAAGCGCCTCAAACTCTCCCAGGGGCAACTTGGCAAGCTGCTCAATGTCAGTACCAATACCGTAGTGCGCTGGGAAGCTGGCACCTCAAAACCCCGTACAACCCATCGCCCAGGTATCGCCCAACTCCGAACTATGGGCCTACGAGAAGTCAGAAAACTGCTCGAATCATAACTATCTTTTGCAATGAATTTTCTTACTCCCTGGCCTGAACTACGCTGCAGGCCAGGGCTTTTTATTGCCAGCGGGCCAGGTAGGCTGTCATTCGTTGCTGCAATTCTTCGTTGTCGTGCTTAATTGCCCCTTTGTGGACGATCCGCGCCTTGCGCAAAAGCATTTCCCGTGTCGCTTGCCGACGCGTCTCCGCCAAGTCCGGCATTTCCCGAAGAAGTTTGTCCAATGCATAAACCCTGAAGCGATCCATCGCATAATGCGCTTGTGACAATTGATCGGCGTGGCCACCGTATTTGTAAATGAGCTTTTCTTCGAGATAGACGACTTTGTAATAACAGGAGATCCGCAACCAGAGTTCATAGTCCTCGCAAGCGGGCAGGCTCTCGTCAAAAAGGCCGACGGCTTCGAAGACCGCGCGGTCTATCACGATTGACGAGGGCGACATCATACATAGAGGCAATGCCCGGAAAAAGATATCTCCACCGTACTTGCGGTGATGCTTGTGGGGATTGACCCGCACGCCATTGCGAATCCAAATCTCATCGGTATGACAGACTGCTAGCCCACTTTCATCCAGCGCTTGCTGCTGCCGTGCCAGTTTGCCGGGCATCCACTCGTCGTCCGAATCGAGCAAGGCGATCCACGCACCACGTGCAGCGAGGATTCCCCGATTGCGTGCGGCGGAAACCCCGCGATTTTCTTCCATAATCACCACTTCGACCTGAGAGCCGAATTCATCGGCGATTCGGTCGGGGGTTCCATCACAGGACGCGTCATCGACCACAATCACTTCGCAATCGACTCCCTGCTGCCCTATTGCCGACCGGATTGCTCGCCCAACTATGTCGCGTCGATTATAAACGGGAATAACAACAGAAAACATCGCAGCTACCGATTAGAGCGACCAGAAAGTGAGGCTGCCTCGGCCAGTTTTTCTATCACCATTTCCGCTGTTATCAACTCGGGTAGTACCAAAGGATCTTCAATACGACCTGCGGGAAAGATCACATAGAGAGGCACCCCCGAACGCCCGAAGGCGCGCAAGAGCTGGGTGATCTCGGGATCGCTATCGGTCCAATCGGCTTTGACCAGCGCCACTTGATGCATCTCAAAATTCTCGCGCACTTCTTGCTGTGCCAAAACCGCGCGCTCATTGACCTTACAGGTCCAGCACCATTCGGCTGTAAAGTCGATAAAGACCATCTGCCCATCCGCAACCAGACTCTCCACTCGCTCCGGACTGAAAGGCTGCCACTCCAACTCGTCTGCAGATGATATAGAGATATCATCTAGCTGCTGCTCAAGAGCAAGCAATGGATGGAGAAAGAGAGCGTAGCCTCCTAAAACGAGTACCAGTGCCAGCAAACGGGCTATAGTTTTCGAACGAGCGCTATGCTGGATGCTGCCCCACTGCCCCCATATCCTACAAGCCAAACCCAAGGCGAGCAAGAATGCCCCCATCCATACCACGGCTTCAACTCCGATTTGTTTGCCCAAAACCCAGAGCAGCCAGAGAACCGTGGCCATCAGCAGAAATCCCATCAGCTCTTTGAACCATACCATCCAGGGCCCTGGCTTCGGCAAATTTTCAATCCAGGCAGGCTTGAGTGCCAGGACTGCATAGGGCAGTGCCATACCAACACCGATCGATCCAAATATCACCACGACCACCAGAGCCGACTGGACAAAGGCAAAACCGAGTGCACTTCCCAAAAAAGGCGCGGTACAAGGCGTGGCGAGAATCGTCGCCAGTACGCCGTTAAGAAACGAACCCGTCACCCCCCCTCGTCCACCTATTGGAACCCCGAAATCACCACTGGTCCCGGGCAGCAGGATCTCATAAACCCCAAAGAGATTTAGCGCCATAGCAAAAACAAGGGCACTCATCGCCATAACAAAGCCCGGGTACTGGAACTGAAATCCCCAACCGATCTCCTGGCCTCCGCTCTTGAGCAAAAGGACGACCAACGCCAGGACTAAAAAAGTAGCCAAAATACCGGCGCAAAATGCCCAGCCCAATTGCCTGATCCGCCCCGCCTCCTCTCCGGCCTGCGAGACAAAACCAAGTACCTTCAGCGAAATGACCGGCAATACGCAGGGCATCAGATTGAGAATGAGTCCCCCCAATAACGCGAAGACAACATAGACCCAGAACGACAGAGCATCTTCAGGATCTTTTGTACGGAAATCGCGCTGCAAAATGCTGGGTTCCGCTCTGCGCGGAGCAGAGGCCAGATCCAATACCAA
>MDTE01070885.1_pt1 | contig 13214 bp, 8 predicted proteins | sample 811231 | NCBI WGS metagenome assembly MDTE01 (sample SAMN05326651, study PRJNA326480) | marine metagenome | isolation source: seawater | place: Indian Ocean: Red Sea | collected 2010
ACCACTGCTTCACTCGAACCGGCAATCAAACCAATGAGCGCACAGATAATGCCGAATTTAATCCTCATGAGGTAGCTTCTCCTTGACTTAGCAGGACTCAATGAGTGTATTGAATTTATGACATTTTTAATATAATAGATGTGAGAGTACAAGCAAAGTATTATTCTACCAACCTTCGATCGCCCCTTCGGAGCCCCGCAGATCCACTGGATTAACCCCATCTTGGAACGACTCTTTTGGCTCCCCTCCAATCGGCCTAGAAGCGAACCAAAGGCCTGCTTCAACACGAATAAATTCATGGCCACCGGGATAGACCGACGCTCTTGCTTGACAAAAATTTATATGAGTCTAAATTATTGATCTTAAATGAGATCTACTACATTCTTAACTTTGGTACGAGGTGCAATTTGACTCAGATAAAAGCAACCAATATCGTTCGTCATGAGGGACATGTGAACCGTGATGAACGCGAAACCTTGCTGCGGCAAAAAGGGGCCCTGCTCTGGCTCACCGGTCTACCGAGTTCGGGTAAGAGTACCATCGCCTACACCGTCGAGCACGCTCTGATCGCCCGACAACACCTAGCCTATGTTCTCGATGGGGATAATATCCGCTTCGGGCTCAATAAAAATTTAGGATTTTCCGCCGAGGATCGGGCAGAAAATATCCGCCGGATCGGCGAAGTGGGAAAGCTCTTTGTCGACGCTGGATTCTTAACCCTGGCCAGCTTTGTCAGCCCCTACCGCCAGGACCGCGATGAGGTACGAGCCCTCATGGCCGAAGGGGACTTTATCGAGATCTTTATCGACACCCCGGTCGAACTTTGCGAGGAACGTGACCCCAAAGGACTCTATAAAAAAGCCCGTGCCGGTGAAATTCCCAACTTTACTGGAGTTTCAGATCCCTACGAACCGCCAGAAAACGCCGAAATGATCATCGAAACGGCGGGTGGAACCCCCGAAGAAGCCGCAAAACAGATCATCGGTATGCTCGAAACCAAAGGCAAAATCGCCCCCCTCCAGGCTTGAATAAAGAGCAAGCGTCGATTATCACCAACCAGGGAATCCTTTGATTCCCTGGTTTCTCTTTCACCCAACGACGCAATGGACCCCATCATAAAAAAAACCCTCCAGGTTCTGTTTAGTTTCGGCTTGATGGCCCTCTTCCTCTATTGGGCTTTCACTGGAACAGACCCAGCCGAATTGTGGAAATCCATAAACCGGATTTCTATTGGCTGGATCGCAATAGTATTTTTAACCACCCTGGCCACCATCGCCCTCAGGGCCTGGCGCTGGACCGTTCTGATACGCCCCTTTGCCCCACAAGTCGGCAATATAGATGCTTCGTTAGCGCTGATGATCTGTTATGCGGCCAATATAGTCATTCCCCGTTCGGGCGAAGTCCTGCGTTGTGTCAGCCTAAAATGGACCAAAGGGACGAGCATCAGCGCTTTGATGGCCACCGTGGTGATCGAGCGGATCCTGGATTTGATTTGGCTCATCGTCTTTGTCGGAGCTGCCCTAGTCCTGCTTCGAACCCGTATAAACGAAGCCTTTCCCTGGATGGAACAGGCCAGCCTGCTGGTCTTAGTCGGATCTACAATACTTTTGCTTGGCTTGGGTCTGATCTCGGTCTATCGCGAAAAAGCCCTGGAAAAAATCAGGCCCTATCTCGAACGACTATCTCCGAAACTCGCCGAGAAAATAATCGACCTGCTCACGACCTTCATCGTTGGCCTATCAGCCCTACAGCGGCCGACCGCCTATCTCGAAATTTTCCTCACTTCGATCCTGCTCAATATCGGATATGTCCTGATTATTTACGCGACTTTTTGCGGCATGGAATACGATCAGCTTTACGATCTAGATTGGAAGGCTGCGCTGGTCATTATGGCGATTTCATCTATTGGCGTAATTGCCCCAACTCCTGGAGCGACTGGTTCTTACCACTTTCTCTTCTCCAAGGCTCTGAATACACTGTACGCTGTGCCTCTCATTCCGGCACTCGCCAGTGCCACCCTGGCTCATGCCCTGGCTACACTGACCTATCTCGCCATTGGCGGCCCAGCCCTGCTCTGGCAGTGGCTGGGCCAGCGCAAGCGGCAGAACCAGTCAAAAGATTAGGCCGCAAAGACCTAACCCCCCTCAGAATTTTCAGGTAATATATCGGTAAATTGGTATTCATCGACGTACGAACCTACGTACACAGATAACTCGCCGGGATCCCAATGGTTGATATAGAGCACCCTGTCTTCTGCTCCAGCAAATGACCAAGTGACAAATTCTTCGCCCTGACCCTCTCCATTCTCGCGGTACAGACCCGTTTCACTCCCCTCACTGGTGTAAGTCTGCCCTGCAAAGGAGACTTTTTCTGGGGGCTCTCCTTCCGCTCTGATAATCGCCGCAATATCCCCTTCGAGTTCATCGATGCCGATCTCCCGGGTAAAGCTCCAATAAATCTCCCCTTCATCATCGGATCGCTCGAGGAAATGAACAGCCCCCTCCGACCGCAACTCCCACTCTACGGTCTCTTCTCCTTGGTAGTCGAAGGTGCCAAATCCCGTAACTTCCCAAGTCTTTAAATCGTAGTCCACCAAGCACCCCACTCGCATTGTTGAGAGAGTTAAGGATTGGGAGGCCTTTTCTTCATTTCTGCGATTACCAAAGCGCATTTTCATCCTCTGTCATCGTTTCTATGTTCAGCCCAGTTGAAGCCCACCGAGCGAAGTCCGATAACTCATTCCCAGGCGATCCATCGCCTGCTCTGCCGCCAGCAAGCCGCCGAAGACCGCTTCTTCGTACAGCGGCAAACCACTGGCATCGCAGGAACCGAAGAAGATCCGATCCATCGCCTGCCGACGCCATTCTGCTTCATCCCCCCAGAGGTCCCCTGGCCGAGGACGCATCATTCCATGCCCCCAGCGGTAGAGATCGACCCGCTCGAGGACATCATCGATTTCGGGATGAGCTAGCCGCAAATCGGCCACTATTTGACGAGCCCAATGTTGGTGATCTTTGGTCAGTAGATCGCGACGGGCCTGGTGAAGATCTTCGACAAAAGGCCAGTAGTACACCAGTACTCGGCCTTCTGCACCCTGCTGATGATCGGCAACCACATAACCCAGCGACGGGCTCTCATACAGTACATTATCCCAGGTCGACGTTCCTGATTCGAGCCGCTCTTTGAGGAAAATTGCCGCGACCAACCAGGGACTGTACTCGATAGAGGCCATCGCTTGAGCCTGGCGGGAAGGCAAATCGGCAATTATATAGGGGGCGGCGTGGAGTTTGCCAGCATAAACCAGGGTTTTGCTATTCAGGATCTGCCGTTCTCCCGACACCAGATCGACCACCCCCAATCGCACTTGCGATTGATCTTCGGCCAACTTGGCCACCAAGCTCCGTCTCCGAATCTGGTCATCGTCCAAAGTCCGAGCCAGTTCTTCTACCAGATGCCCATTGCCCGCCGGCCAGGTCAGAGTGTCGGAGGGATAGTCTTGCGCTAGGCGTTTATCATAAAACCTACAGGCGTAGTAGTGAATCCCCGCCCAGGCCGAAATCTGGCTCGCCAGAGCACCATAGTCATCCCTGCAGGCGTGATCGACCAGCCATCGGAGTTCCGAATTTTGCCAACCCCCATCGTGCAGGTACTGAGCCATGCTGATCTGATCCAGGTACCGCAGACGGGAATCGGCAGTGCTGTATTGCATCGGCATCGCAAAACCGCGCCGACCGTCCTGCCCCTTATACAAGGCCCAGCGGAACATCTCGTCTTCGAAGCGGGAGTATTCCCCGCGTTCCCACTCCGATGCGCCGACTAAGGGATTCAGTCCTTCTACCCAAGTTCCCCGATAAAAGAGGCGTTCTCGGGGCTCGCGCAATAGCGCTTCTGGAGCCACTCTCGGCCTGCCCGCCGCGTCATATCCTTCAATAACCCCGATATCGAGCAGAACTTCGTGAATACAATCGGCTTCAGAGGGAGGGATATTGATATAATGGGCACCCCAGGGAAAACGCACCCCTTGTGAAAACCCCGAGCGACTGGTCCCACCCAACTGATCGTCCATATCCAGAAGCAGAATCCGCTCTACTCCCGAACGACGCAGCTTCCATGCTGCGGCCAGACCGGAAACTCCCCCGCCGAGGACAACCACATCAACCTGATTAGAATCGGCCGCAGCAAAATCGGACCAGCGGTTTGCTTCGCGTACGAGATGCCCAGACGGCCTGCCTTCGTTGACGATACGCCCGGGTATAATCCGATCAAAGAGCGGATCCGTCCTGCACCCGGACCAGGCGGATAGAGTGCCGGAGGCCGCAAGCAGCCTGAGAAACTTTCTGCGACTGAGGCTGCTCATCCCCAGCAGGGCGTCTTAATTATCTGCTGCCATTCTGGCTTTTAGTTTCGCCAGAGAATCGTCGACTTCTCCGGCCTGACTATCAGCCAGAGCCTTTTCTATTTCATCGTCGACCGAGGTATTGGCCTCACCCATTTCGGTATACGCTTCTGCCAGCGCCTCCTGCTCCTCAACTTTTTCCTTCATCCGTTCGAGCATCGCGACGGTGCCCGTGGAATCGACATTGGCTAGATGCTGGTTGATTTTGCGAGTGGCATTGGCGGTCTTAGTCCGTGCCTTGAGAGTTACCAAATCGTTTTCGTAAGAGGAGATCTTGGATTTTAAGTCATTGACATTGGCCTGGAGTTTTTCGGCCGTTTGCTGCTGTGCCTGTGCCTGGCTTGAAGTTTCGTTGTGTCGAGATTGGGATTCCTCGACCCGGGTCAGCGACTCGCGGGCCAGCCGATCGGCATCGGCCTCTTCCATCTGACCGCTCTGTGCCTTTTGCACCAGCAGCATGGCCTTGCGCTCGTAGTCGACTGCGCGCCGACGATGATCCTCCGACTCGCGATTCAAGCGAATCGCTATCGCCTTGACTTCGGCCAGGGCCTTGAGGCTTTCCTGTAGATCCTTCTTGAGATCACGGATAGCCTGTTCACTTATCTTGATCGGGTCTTCGAGCTTGTCCACCAGGGAGTGAGCTTCTGCCTGCCCCGTTTTAAACAAGCGCTGAAATATACCTGCCATTTGTATGATCTCCCCTATTTTGCGACGAAAGAGAGTAATTCTTCGCCATTCTCTGCAAGTCCAAGACTGAGCGCACTTATGGTGCTATCCAACTCGTTCAGATCCAGGTTCTCCAGCGCCAAAGTATTGCGGTAGAGCAACGATTCGCCGTCCTCGTTCAGCACAAAGGCTCCAAAAACCAGATCGCGATTCATCTGCAAGATCCGCTCGTAGACCTGCGCATTGGCCCCGCTATCAAACTTCAAGATCAATTGCTCCAGCACCAGCACCGTTTCTTCGCAATCGATAACTAAATTCTGGACTCCTCTTTCCTCGTCGTTGACTATGACGATTTCCTCTTCGGGAATCTCCTTATCAATCGCCAAACCAAGTTCAAGGACAAAATCCTTGACCATACTAAAATCAGTCATCCACTCCTCCGCTTTTCTAAGTACTTCGGTTATTTCGCTCTGAGCTTAGAGACCTCTCTAACTCCTGGTAAGCTCGAGTCAACTCGGCGCAAAGTTCATTGGCAACCTTGCGCTTTTCCGAATCCTGCGAATGCCGATCCGGATGATAGCGCTTCATCTGTTCTTTCCAGGCAGTCTTGACTCGGCTTAAATCGGATCCATAGGGAATCTCCAGATTCGCATAGTAGCCCTCAAGCACTGGATCTCGGTCCGACGAGGCCTCAAAAGACCCCTTATCGCAGCCGTCATACCCGCGTTTTGTCGAAGAGTGATCCGAGCCTAGCTCCGTCTCATCGACACTCCCATACGCTCGCGCAATACGGTACATTCGGCTGAGCAAATCCATTAGTTTCAACTCCCTTTTCGGGAAGATAATCGAGCTAGTGGACTTTGTCCAGTCCCCTAGTAGGCGAGCGAAGATACCGCCTTTTTGATCATCGCCAGAGCGGCGCAGAACATCCCGATCAACGACATCCCTACGCCAAACCCCACGCTCAGCACCATCGCATAGCGCCGCCATTCCTGCTTGCCGTACTTATTCCAGAAATAATGTCTGGCCAGGAGCGCACCGATAATTTGCGGTATCAGTGCATGTGGAATTCCATTGACACTCTGGACATACCCCCAGATGAGAAAGATAGGCATTCCAGCCAGTGCCAGTATGGAATAGGCTCCCAACCCAAAACAGGCGCCGAATATGATTATCTTCCATTTTTTGCCATCTATGGGGTGTCCGATATCCTCATCGATATAGCCATCGCCATCATCGTCAATCAGGTTGGGCAGTTCTTCGTCAATACCAGTCGTATCACCAGAGGTGTAACTAAGACCCATGTCTGAAATCTGTTGCCAATCCAACTCCCCACTAAGCCTATCTCCCTCCCTCTCCCACTCAATATGAACTTGCGTCGCGGATTGCTGAACAATCCTTTCGACAGCGGAGGCCACATCCTCGCTACGCCAGAGCTCTTCGGGAACCCCCTCCCCATTGACCGACAAAAGTCGATCTCCCACTTCAATGCCCAATCGCGCTCCCAACCCTTTTTCGGCTACCCTGCCAACGCTCACCGTTTCGTAATCGGTCCACATATTCACAAATGCTGTGTCGGCTTGAAAACTTAGCCCCAGACTCTCCCCAGGATTTCGCTCCACGGCCCTATGCAGAACTTTCTCATTGCGGTGCAAAACGGCAAAAAGAGAATCCTTACCCTGGCGCAACAATCTTTCGACCTGGCCAGGAATTAGAGCTTCATCCCATTCTTTAAAGCGAATTTCCGCCCCATTGGCCGCTATCAATCGGTCGCCGGATTCTATTCCCAACTGGCTTCCGATCCCATCAGGTTTCACTCGATCTACCATCAGCGCTATATTGAGATCTCCATCGTTGTCCTTTCGATCTCCCGTAAAGCGCAGATCTTCCCAAAGGACCTCAAAGAGCAATGGGCGATCAGATGATCTTTGCAAAAACTCACCATCAAAAGTCGGTAGCCGATCGACTTCGAAATAAAAGTCGACCGTATCACCCGGTGCCAAATTTATTTCGGCGCGAAAATTGGGATTGGGCGTATCTATCGCCGTACCATTTGGAGGCCAGATCAAACGGGGAATATCCGGATGATCGGCGAGTCCCACCGCTGCCTTGGTCTTCCGAGCTACTTCGGGAATCGGAGGCGGTTCACCGCCCTCAAAATTGGTGTAGAAATACCCACTTTGAGACCAAGGTTCGTATTCTCGTTTAGCCGGATCAGGAACTCCGAGATCGCGCGTGGTTCGAGCTCTCCAGTACCACCACCGGCCATCTTGCAAATTACTGGGGCTCCATACGGCATGGCCCCCCGGTACCACTTCGCCTTCCAATTCCTCGCCAGCCCGCCACATCTTGCTATACATCGTACTCGAAAGATAGAGCGCTTGATCAAAAGCCCTCAAAGGCCACATTAACTGCGCATAGGGGTAGCTTTCGGAGGGGATCGGCGCCATTCGCCAGAGAAAAGTCCAGTACATCAAACTGACCGCAAATACAATCGGCAGCATGAATAACTCAGCCTTCAAAAGGCTGGTAAATTTCATACCCGTCAACTCGACGACTCTGAACCCTTCAGCATGCCCACCAAAATTTCGCGCCGGAAAGGGCACGAACCATATATCGACACCGCGAAATCCGGTCATAAAACGAATGGCCTCGTCGACATAAGGGATTGAAATCTCCTTGCCGACCAGACCGTCTAAGCGAGCGCTGACAAAGGAGAGAATCGGAGCATAGACAAAGGCTATCAACACGAAAATCACCAATAATCCGGTGCTAACCAAAGTCGGGAAGAGTACCTCTGCTAGAATGATCGGATAAATCGCCGCAACGCAGAACAGCGAAGCACAAACCCATAAATTGAAGTCTCCACGCCCCAGATGCTTGAGACAATACCCCTTGACTTCGGCCGGATGTTGACAATCGGAATGACTGCAAACCGAAGGCTGATCCGTATTCTCTAGTTTGAGCTTTTCCTTTAGTTCGGCCCGTTTCTCTCTCCCGATAGTAAAAAGCTGGTAAAAACTGATAAAAGTCACCGCGAGGGTGATACCAATAGAGAAAGCACGCCAAAAATCAATCCCGGTGGAAATCTGGGTACGGATGGTATCCGTCCCGACCTGCCAACGCGGCATATAGCCTAGTTCGTGGATAAATGGGCTGGCAACAGTGTGTAGCATAACCCCGGCAAAAGATCCTACGACAGACCAGAATGGCATCAGCAACCCGCTGAAAATAGGTCCTAAATGCAAGGTTATACCCAGTGGGGTCGCATAAATCGCATTACCGAAATAGGGGGTGAGATCCCAGAATGGAATCGGCAGGATTTCTACTTTGCTACCCCAGAGGCCGGTAACAACAGGAACTCCCACATAAATCACACCAAAAACCGCACCAATTGCCGCGCCGATGCTGAATACCGGCCATTTCCAGGTCTCATTTTCGGATCCAGAATCCTCAGCCAGCGCCATAGCAGAAAGTGCCGACATCGGCGCAGTTGGGAAGGGCAGTTGTTCACGATCTGAAGTGAGCCTAAAGAGCATATAGCCCGAGGTGAACCAGGCAATTCTGCCCATGATCGTACCAATGACCAGGAGTAGAATTGGATACGCCCAATCTGAGTGGATAAAGGTGCGTTCGGTGATCGCTTCGGAATCGGGTGGCGGCGCCCACCACCAGGGTAAAACCTGGGAGATTCCGAATTGTTCGGCTTCAGCAGAGCGCACGAAATACTGCCGCCAGAGCAGATCTAAAAATGCACCCTCTTCGCGTGCGACCAGTGCCGAAGCAACGTAAACAAGGAGGTAAATCTCCTGCCGCTTGAGCGAAGTGAAAGAGCGCTTGGAAACTTCCAGAAAGAGGATTACGGTCACCCATTGGGCAGCCGCGCCTATTCCTCCACCGGTGAAAAGGCCGAGAAACATCTCACCTGGGGTCATGATCAGCGAAATGAAGAGAACGCCGATAATTGTCCGAATCGTAAAACCTTCTTCGAAACGATCTGGAGCTTCGAGCAGGGCGCGGTACTCTTCAACCTCTTCCCACTGGCGCTTCTTTCTTTCCGCCCGGCGTTTATTCTTTTCGTCGCTCATAAGCTCTTCTCGTCTGCCACTGGCTCAATCTCTGATTCGGCGTTGCTCAGAAATTCCTCCGCAGTCTTGCGATGATGGACCCTGGCCTCCTCATTTAGGGTATGCCAGAGCAGAAATTCTTTGCGCAGCCCATTGATGAATCGATGGTTGACCCGTTTCCAGAAAGTATCTTGACCGCTGATTCGTTGAATGTATATCTCTACAGTATATACCGACCGCACTGAAGTCGGCAGAAATTCGAGCTGCATAAACTGACTCACACCCATATCGAAAGGTGCCAACCAGAGCAGCAATTGAACGGCATAGGTAGGCCCATCTTCTCCCTCTTCGACAACTACACCTACCTTTTCGGCATAAAAATCCCCGATCGATTCTTCGCTGTAAGCGCCGAAATAATTTGCCAGGAAGCCACATAGACCTTTCACTTCCCGTTCACCAACCATAAAGGGGAATTCCATCTCCCAGCGATCACCGTCCGGGTCTGGCGGGACCCACAGGCGAACCGTATCGGGTACCGCTGTCCGAGCTGCAATCCTGGCCGGGTAGAGCGTAGAGAGCAGCACCACCGCCATCACGATCAGCGATGAGACGATCGCCGAAAACGATGAATAATTGAGATTCATGCCTTGAAGCATATCGAAAGCGATTAAGACCTTACCCAGACTCTGACCGAGAATATAGCCCAGCGTGACCCCCATTATCGCGTACACACAGGCTTCAGCGACAAAAAGAAGGGCAATATGCATCGGTGCTAACCCGACAGAGGAGTAGATGCCGATCTCGCGAAAACGTTCGTACACCGCTCCCATCATCGCATTGAGTACGATCAAAGCAGCGATGAACATCGGTATGATAAGTGCACCCAGGCCTTCGATATCTGTCCCATCAACTGAGGTATAAGAAAAAACTTTGATTGCGGAATCACCTGGATCCTTAAGGCCAGCAAAGAGGGTCATCGCCAGACGCAGGAGAAAATCCTTGATCATTTCCTGTGTATCAGCACCGTCCTCCAGCTTCACTGCTACCGAACGCAGGGTCCCCCCTGAATCGCGCAAAAGCTCATAGGGCAAGACCAGCACATTGTCGGCTTCGAGATGAACGAAGGGGCGAATTTCCTGCGTAGTCTCCTCCAGACTGATTTCCATTTCGTCTTTACCGCTCGGCCCGAGCGCCTGCGAACTTGACATCTGGAAATCCGCCGGAGTCAGCGATTCATTATCGAGATCGTGGATCTCATTAAAACGCTTGGCATTGAAAATTCCCCTCACCACCAAATCTCGACCAAAGACTTGTACCTTCGTTGTTCCCACTTCGGAGTAATCGATCCCCAGGGCCTGGGCCATTCCCTCCGACATCAAACAACTCAGCTCGTTGTCGCTGGCAAAAAACGAACCTCCAACCAACGCCGAATTAATTCCTGTAATACTCACCTCATCAGGAGTTAGTCCCAGCATTCCCGTGGCCCGCACCACTGAGGTATCGCCAAAAACTTCGATATATTTTTTCTGTTCTTCGTCAAAAGCTATATACCAGTTTCTGGGCACCACCACTCCCTCGGATCCGAAGTGGGAGTGGGTGAAATCCAGCGTCGGACTATTGAGTGCATTCCAATTCCGGTCTCTTATCAACACCCCTTCGTACGCCCCTTCGTGATCCATCTCGAAAGCCCAATAGCGGATCTGAGAGTTGAACGAAGTGAAAGAGAGAACGGTAAAGGTGAGCAAAACCAGGGTCAGCAGAGTCAAGCCGGTCCGGAGTTTCCGCCTTCTCATATTGGAGATACCGAGCATAAATGCCGCATAACTGGCACTAGCTCGACTAATATCGGTCTCGTGTACATGAGCTTCGCGGGTCTGGTACTCGCGCATAAATCGATTGAAACGACCGCTGATCAGGGACATGACAAAAGCCGACATAGCCATGATTGCAAAAGCAAGCAGGATCACCAGCGGATGGGCGATTGAAAAGGCAGGATGAACCTGTGAAATAACGACCCAGATCAGGAGCAGCAAGCCGCCAAATCCCATCAACTGCCTGCGAATATCCGCGGCCGAGAAAAGAAGCCTTTCACCCAAGAAAGCAGTCGGGATCACCAGGGCGAGAAAAAAGATCATCCCACTGATGACATCGTTAAGCGTATCTTTCACTTCTGGATAAGCACGAGTCGTCACCCCTAAAGCCGCTCTGACCTTTGCGACATAGCGCTCCCAATCCCTGACCTCTTGAGCTTTTTTGGCCTCTTCGATCAAGATCTTGCCTTGATGGTGTAAGCGATTCAGACGCTGGTTTTCAATTGCGTGTTCACGCATCGTGCGCAACCTAGCCTCGTTCAGTCGCCACATATCCTCTACTGCAAGCATACCGGTGCGCATCAATGAATCGCGAGCCAGCACATAGCCTTTTCCTCGGGCTTGATCTTCTGTTTCACTACTCTCCCCATTGAGTAAGAGCACCCGGTTATCGATGATCATTTTCAAACCATCGTCTTCAGCCGCATCCAGCGAGCCAAAGAGAACTCCGACTGCTTCCCCATCACCGAATCCTCTTGCCAACCCAAACTGTCTGGGAGCAACCCCACTTTTATCAATTACCTTGATTCCCGAAAAAGCCTTGAGATAACGGGGATCTATTAAGCTGTAAAAGGCTTGAGAAACACAGGGGAAGAGGACTATGGTCATTTCAGTAGGCGCCCAACGGATCGACATATTGAGCATCCAACCGCCAGCTAGCCCCGTGGTCTCGACCTTTTGCAACCCCCGCGTAGAGAGGTCGGGCGCGTAAATTATATCCCCGGTATCCGAATCGATCTGGTAGGCGGAAACCGGATAGGCCTTGGTCTCAAGCCCACTTATACTGACTTTTCCCTTTTTGTCGGTGAGATGGTACCCCGCCCAACGCACGCCTTTGTGCGATTTCTTCCACGGTGAAATAACCACCAGTGCATCCCCAATCGCCCGGTCGGGGACCTGACTGCGGCGAGGGAAGGCGCGAATCGTTACATCCAACGAGCGCATTTTGTCCTTGAGCACCGGACCAAAATCTTCGAGATCAGAAAAGAGCGCGGTATCATTGAGTGCCCGTGCAAGCATTGAATTGAGCAGTGCACTCTGCCGTTCGAGATTGGCGAACTTCATCCGCTCAGGCACGTCGAGCGGGGTATCCATCAGATAGCGTCCGTCGTTGACTGTCACTAGGGAAAGCGACACGATACCCGCCGCCAGAGTCTGCATGCCGCTTGCCGAAATACCGCCGGGCACAAAAGTCGACCAATCCATTCCGCGGATCGGACTGATCCCATTGACCAACGCCCGCTCCTGATTCTGGCCCAAAAGTAGGGCTTCTTCTTCAGCATAGGTCGTAAAACGACGACCGAAGGGCACGAAGAAGCGCTTTAGATCATAACTGAACGTATTGTTCCACAGCCCAAGTTGATCGGATTGGCTGGTCAGATCGAGACAGATGAAAAGCTTGGGATTAAAAGGCTTAGTCATCCGCTCGGCGTAGTAGGGATGGGTCCTCGCATGGCGATCGATTAGATCGACTAGCCCCTGTTGAGCCTGGAAATGCGCTCCGGTAGCCGCGAGATAGACCGTTCGCATCGGAGGATTGCGAACCAGATGCTCAGCCAACTCGAGCAGAGCGGCTACGCTGCTGGCCATTTCCGCGGCCGGGGCCAAAGCCGGCACCACAGACATCCCGTCGTAATAACTCTCGATAAGAATATTCTCGTCCGCGTATTTTGGATCCGTTCCCGGGATTTTTGCCCATATATTCCAGGCCGTCTTCCGTTCCCAGTCCATCCGACCTTTTATGAGTACCGAACTCGGGCTTTTTAAAAGCCGATCTTTGAGTCGAAGACCAGACTCACGGTCGATCCAGTATCGCGGAATATCCAGCGGCGCTGTCGTGTATTTGGCCGTACCCTGTTCCCCGGTAGTCTCCTCCGGCTCGATGAAGACAATCGCACGAGCCCCTAGCGAAGCGGGCTGAAGCCAGCGATGCCAACTGTTGAACTCCATCAGCACGACCCGCCCTTCCAACTCCAAGCCATTCAACTCATCCCA
>MDTE01162982.1_pt1 | contig 13214 bp, 10 predicted proteins | sample 811231 | NCBI WGS metagenome assembly MDTE01 (sample SAMN05326651, study PRJNA326480) | marine metagenome | isolation source: seawater | place: Indian Ocean: Red Sea | collected 2010
AAACAATTTTAATATGTGTAGATCATGAAGGGGGTAGAGTCCAACGATTAATTCATGGATTTGAATTATTGCCAAGCTTTGAGAATATATCACAAGACAGTAATAATAAAGAATTGAGTTATGAAATAGGTAAAAAAGGATCATATGATTTGTTAAACGTTGGTGTAGATATAAATTTTTCACCAGTTATTGATATATATGGATCAAAAAATAATGCTTTGCTCAAAGATAGAACTTTTGGAAGTTCCATAAACAACACGATAACTTTAGCTAATGAATATATTAAATCTACTCTTTTAAATAAAATTATACCCGTACTTAAGCATTATCCAGGACATGGGGTAGTCACTGGTGATACACATATAGAAAAATGTGAATCTCAATTAAAATTAGATGACTTATTAGATGTTCATTTGAAACCATTTATTGAGCTATATAATAAATATAATATTCCTATAATGACTAGTCATATACAATTATCTAATTTAGATATGAATATTATAACCTATTCTAAATATTGGCTAAAAGAAATACCTAAAAAATTATTTCAATCCAAACCTTTCTTTATTAGTGATGACATAGAAATGAAAGCTGCACTTAAAAAGAATAATAAATCTCATAATCTATTATCTGCACTTAAATCTGGATGTGATATGGTAATAATTACAACTATGCAAAATGATACAGTTATAAAATCTAAGCAATCATATGAATATTTCAGTAAAAATTATTTGACTAAAGAAGTAATTGATTACTATGAAAAGATTTATAATAATAATAAAATAAACATATCTGTTATAAAATAATGAATGAAATTTTAAATACTATTGTGGGCAAAGAAATCTTACTACAGACAATGTTAATCATAGGTTCTGTTGTTGTTTTATTATTTCTAAAGAATCAAATTATACTGTTTTTAACTGGAATATCAAAAAAAACAAAAACTGATATCGATGATATAATATTTGAATCTATAAAAAAACCTACTACTTATTTTATTACTCTAAGTGGTTTATTTTTTATTTATTATATATTTGAACAACATTACAAATATTCATTTAAACTTCCACTCAGTCAACTTTTTTATGTATTGTTTATACTTGTAATTTCTTGGATATTAATTAGAATTCTTGATAATTATCAACAATCTAAATCCTATTTAAAAAACTTAGAACAGAATGATGACCCTAAAATAATTTCTCAAACTCATGAAATTACTATAAGAATAATAAAGATCATTATTATTGTATTAACTGTATTGATTATTATGCAGGAATTTGGTTTAAGTATTACTGGAATTCTAGCATTTGGTGGGGTTGGTGGATTGGTTGTTGGATTAGCAGCTAAAGATTTACTCTCTAATTTTTTTGGTGGTTTAATGATTTATTTTGATAGACCATTTAGAGTAGGGGAATTTATAAAATCACCAGATAGAAATATCGAAGGTATAGTTGAAAAAATTGGTTGGAGATTAACCGTAGTTAGAACATTTTCAAAAAATGTTCTTTATATACCAAATTCTGCTTTTTCAAGCATTATTGTAGAAAATGCTACTAGAATGACTAACAGACGTATTAATGAGATAATAGGGCTTCGCTATGATGATATTGATAAAATCCCAAAAATTGTTGATGAAGTTAGATCTTATCTTGCTAATCATAATGATATTGATCAAACAAACAAACCAATAGTTTTTTTTAAAAGTTTTTCACCATCTTCATGTGATTTTTTTGTATATGCATTCACAATTACAAAAGAATGGAGAGATTTTCTCCGAATAAAAGAAGATGTATTATATAAAATTTCTGATATTATCATAAAAAATGATGCTTCAATTGCATTCCCAACAACAACTATAGACTGGAAACAAGATAATTGATTATCTAGTTCAATAAATTAGAAAATTCTTCAATAAACTTACACTGATCTTTGATACTAGAAAATGCTTTAATATATTTTATTTTATAATTGGTATAAATTTTTAAATCTTTATCATTATATATCTTTAATATATCTTTCAAATCTATTTCAATTGATTCATGAAACTCAAATAACGTATCATTAATATTCATTTTAATTGATTTAAGTTTATAGGCGTTAATTTTTATTTTTAACTGGGTAATTAAAAGTAAATTTTCTAAAAACTCTGGTATGTTGCCGAATCTATCAATTAATTCATGTTTTATATCTTCTAATAATCCAACATTCTTACACATAGATAATCTTTTATAATAAGTTAGACGTGTATACACGTCATTAATATAATCTTGTGGAATTAATGCAGAAAATACCGTTTCTATTTCACAATTATCATTGTGTGTTTCTTCTATACCACTTTTGAGGAATTTAATTGATTTTGATAACATTTCTGCATACATTGCATAACCAATTTCATAAATTTGTCCACTTTGTTCTTCGCCTAATATTTCACCAGCACCTCTTATTTCTAAATCATGAGTTGCTAATTCTAACCCTCCACCCAAACTATCTATTGAATCTATTGCTTCAAGTCTTTTCATAGCATCTTTAGTTATTTTAGATTGATCTTTTATAATGAAATATGCATAAGCCTGAATGATTGTTCTTCCTACTCTTCCTCTAATTTGATGTAATTGTGAAAGTCCAAATTTAACAATATCATTGATAATAATAGTATTTACATTAGGTATATCTAGACCACTTTCAATTATACTTGTGCATAATAAAATGTCATATTTTTTATTTAAGAAATTATTCATTTCATTTTCAATTTGTTTAGATTTTAATTGACCATGAATTATTCCAATACTTACATATTGATTAATTCTTTTTATCTTTTCTACTTCATTCTGCATACTTTTGATGTCATTATGAACATAATAAATTTGACCGCCTCTTTGTATTTCTCTTTGTATTGCATCAGATATTATTACCTCATCCCATTCCATGATTGTTGTGTCTATAGATTTTCTACCACTTGGAGGAGAACTAATAATACTCAAATCTTTAATTTGTGAAAGAGCCGTATTCAATGTTCTAGGTATTGGTGTGGCACTTAATGTTATAACTTCAATATTATTTTTTAAATTTTTAATTCTTTCTTTTGCGGCTACACCAAATTTATGTTCTTCATCAATTATTAATAATCCTAAATCTTTAAATTCTACATTCTTATTTAATAAAGAATGAGTACCAATCATAATATCTATTTGTTTTTTTCTTAATTTATCTAGAATATTTTTCTTTGATAACAAACTGTGTAATCTAGATAATTTTCCAATAATTATTGGGAAACCATCAAATCTATCTTTAAATGATTTATAATGTTGTTCAGCTAATATTGTTGTAGGTACAAGTATCATAACTTGTTTATTATTAACTGCAGCAATAAAAGATGATCGCATAATTATTTCTGTTTTACCAAATCCAACATCGCCACAAATTAATCTATCCATTGGAACAGATGAATTCATATCTGAAAGAACTTCGTTAGTAGTTTTGTTTTGATCATCAGTATAAATAAATGGAAATTCATCACAAAACTTTAAATATTCATTGTTATTAATTTCATATTGATATCCATTTTTTTCCATTCTTTTTGATTGAGTTTCTAATAACTCAACAGCAATATCATTAATCTTCTTTTTTGCTTTAATTTTAGTTTTTACCCAATGATCAGAACCCAAATTATGCAACGGAGTATTTAATCCGGTATGTCCAACATATCTTTTTAAAAGGTTAATTGATGTTACTGGTATATACAAAGTATCCTGATTAGCATATTCAATTTTTATTAATTCTGTTAATCTTCCCTCTATATCCATATTTATTAAGCCTTTATATCTTCCTACTCCATAACTATCATGAACAATAGGATCATTTATCTGAAGTGATGAAATGCTGCTTATATAATCATCCAATAAATTTCTTCTTGAAGATGATTTTGGGGTTGATATTGACCTAAAACCAAAAATATCTTTTTCAGATATAACTGTTATTTTTAATTCATTATCAATAAAACCTTCATTTATAGATTTGTCTAGGAGACATATTTTTTGCTTGGATTCAATAAATTTATTATAAAAATTAATTTCTATATAATTAATTTTATATTTTTTTAAAATTTTTAATATTTCAGTTCGTAAGCTTACTCTATTAACACATAATAATACTTTATATGTTGTATTTTGTATGAATTTTATAAAATTAGAAAAAGGTTCTTTATAAGTATTATTTATAATGATTGAAGGTAGTTTTTTAATATTTAGATTAAAGTTTATTTTATTCTCAAGAATCTTAAGTGGTGATATTTCAATCTTATTAAATTTATTAACAATATCTTTTATTTTTTTATTATCTAAAAGTATTTTTGAAGGCAATAATATATTTTTTTCATATTTAATTTTTTCATAATAATTGTTAAAGAGATCAGTATATTTTTTGAATCCTTTAAGAAAATCTTTAGATGTAATAATAATGGTATCTTTATTATTTGTCATATCAAATATATTTGTAGATTTGTTATAAAATAAAGGAAGTAGGTTATATAAACTAGGATGATACATTTTATTAGTAATTTTTTCGTATGCTAAATCTTCTAAATATTCAGAATCAAAATATTTTTTACAGTTTTTCGTATAATTTGATATATTTTCATCTGTAAGATTAATTTCTGTTGTAGAACATAAAACAAATTGATCTATTGATTTTAATGATTTTTGAGTATTAATATCGATAGATTTTATTGAATCTATAGATTCGTTATCATATATAATTCTATAAGGTCCATCTTCGGTAATAGGAAATATATCAATAATAGAACCTTGTATCCTAAATTCTCCTTTTTCCTTTACCTCTTGTGTTTTAAAATAATTCATTTGTTTGATATTTTGTATCAATTCATTAAATTTAGTTTTTTTATTTATTTTAATAAAATATTTTCTAATTTTATCAATAGCAGGTATATTTTTTAATATTGCTGAATAGCAACTAATTGTAATATTATTTGAATTATTTAATATATGATAATAAGTTTTTAAACGCTCAGATAATATATTTGAATCTAGGTTTATTTCTTCGTACGGTAGAGCATCATAGTCTAAAAATTTATTTATTTTAGTTTTTTTATCTGAAAAGCATTCTATTTCTTTAGATAAAGCATTAATTTCATTATTATTATTTACCACTACTATAATATTTGTATATTCTTTTATAATATTTGCAATAAATAAGCTTGCTGATGAGCCATATAGCCCACCTATTTTAATATTATTAGATTTTTTTAAAATTATGTTTTTCATAAAAAAAAGCAGCGCACATATTGGCACTGCTTTTTATAATAATAGTATTTGTATTATTTTACAGTATTAAAGCCAAGAATTTCCCAATTTTGCATACCACCACGATACCATTTTATTTTGTGTGCTGGATAGCCATATTTTAATAGACTTTTAATATTGTTTGGAGATTGACCACACCACATACCATTACAAAACATAACTAATGTTTTTGCATGATCATAGTAGAACAATCCGTTTTGTTCTTTAGCTCCAAATTTATCAGTCATTATTTCTGCTATAGAAATTGGATCAGCTCCTTTTGCTTCACTCAGATGAGTCCACGGTATATTTATTGCACCAGGAATAGTTCCTTTTGCAACCCAATCAGGCGTTCTAGAATCAATTATCATAATTTCAGAACCATCAGGCATTCTTTGCCCTTTACTTGCCATAACCGCATAATGAATTATTTCTTGCTCACCTATTGTCTCAATACCTGGTCTTAGATTCATTGGTTGAATACAAAATGGAGGACAAGGTCTTGATGTTTTTGCGAAAGCTGGATTAACTGTATTTTTATTGTCTTGATTTCTCATAAATCTATGTGAACCTGCGCGAACAGCAGTTCCCATTTCATGAGAATATGGACCATCACTTTTAGAAATTCCGACAGGCTTACCTGCAACTACAGGACTAGCATTTAACGCAACCACTATAGCGATGAGACTTAATACTCCGAAAAAATTACTTTTCATATCTCCTCCTTATTAATTATTCACAGTCTGGTTCTTCATCATCTGCACTTTTAGTCTTTTCATCAGCATATATCATTTGTTGATATTTTATTTCAGATGCATTGACTCCAGTGAATACGAAAAAACATATAAATAACAGTGTTAATACTCTCAATATCATTATATTTTCCCTATGTTTCGTTAAACCAGCTGTGTCTAGTATTCTATACTACAGTATATATTTAATTTATTGAACAACTTTTGTTGATTATAGTGTATGTTTTATAAGGAAAATCGTTATAATCCTTACTATATATCCTTTTAATATGAAATTTTTTATAGCACAAAGATTATTAAGATCACAGAAAAATACTGGATTTATTTCAGTGATATCTAAAATATCAATAATTGGAATTATACTAGGCGTAGCTATGTTAATTACCGTACTATCTGTAATGAATGGTTTTGAACATGAATTAAGATCAAAGATCTTAAGTTTTACTTCTCACATTACTATTTATGACAAGAAAAACGATTCCGTTGCTTTTAATAAAGTAAAAGAACAAATAATTTTATCAGAAAATATACAAGGTATAGCTCCATACATACAAAGAGAAGGATTAGTTACATCAAGTAATAATACAGCATCAGTATTAATTAGAGCAATAGATCCTGAAAGTGAAAGAAATGTTAGTGCAGTTTCAGATAATATTATCATGGGACGATATAAAGATTTTAATAAAAATGAAAACGGTATTATAGTTGGAGTAGGTGTAGCAAATAAGTTGCTAATTAGTGTGGGCGATGAGATAAAATTATTTTCTCAAATTCGTTCTACTAATTCTTCTCAGGTATTAAACTTAAATAAAAAATTTAAAGTAATTGGAATATATGATATTGGATTATATGAATATAATAATTCATTTGTATTTATTAATTTAAATACAATTACAGAAGCTTTTCAAGGAAAGAATAATTTATCTATTGATGCATTTAGAGTTAAATTAAAAAAACCATTATCTGCTCCTTATGTTAATGCAGACTTATCTAAAAAGTATAATAATATTTTTGTTCAGGATTGGACACAAACTCATATAAGTCTTTTTACAGCTATAAATAATGAAAAGAGAGTTATGTTTATAATACTTACACTCATAATTGCTGTTGCGGCATTTAATATAATTTCATCTTTACTTATGTTAGTTGTAAATAAAGAAAAAGATATTGCTATTCTTATGACATTAGGAGCTTTTAAGACTACTATCATAATGATTTTTGTAATCCAAGGTTTATTACTAGGTGTAACAGGTATTGTTTTGGGAGTTATTCTAGGATTGATATTATCTCATAATATAGACGTTATAATAAGAAGTATAGAAAGTTTTTTTCAGATAAATTTGTTACCTGCAGAGGTATATCATTTATCAGAGATTCCAGCCATTATTAATTATACTGATATATTATGGATTATTGGGATAACATTTTTATTATCATTAGTCTCAACTATTTATCCTGCACTCAAAGCATCTAATATATTACCATCAAAAGTTTTTAGGACTTCGAACTAGATGTTAAAATGTAAAAATATAAACAAATATTATTCAAATCTCATTACTAATGAAAGACAGACAGTATTATCTGATATTAATTTAACAATTAAACAAGGAGACATAGTTGCATTGAAAGGACCGTCAGGAAGTGGAAAAAGTACTTTATTAAATATTATGTCTGGATTAGATGTTCCTTCATCTGGTGAAGTGCTTTTTCAAGACAAGATGATAACTAAATTTAATTCAAACAAAATGACAGAATATAGAAATAAAAATATTGGTATAATTTTTCAATTTTTCAATTTATTACCTGACTTCAATGTTCAAGAAAATATTTTGATGCCTTTATTCATATCAGGGCAAAGGGATGTACCTAGTAGATTATATCATATCCTTGATGAACTTAATCTTTCGCATAAAATTAACTCTCCAGTTAATACACTTTCTGGTGGAGAAGCACAAAGAGTTGCTATTGCTAGAGCTATTATTAATGAACCAGATATTATATTGGCTGATGAGCCAACGGGTAATTTAGATAAAGTAAATTCAAATGATGTAATTAATTTACTCATATCAACCTGTAAAAACATTAATACTTCACTTTTTTTAGTCACACATGATAATAATATATTAGATAAATTTGATATTATATTAACTTTAGATTCAGGAAATATTGAAACAAATTGATGTAAAATAATTAGTAGATCATAAAAATATTATTTATTTTAGATCGTTAATTTGTCTTTTAATTATTTTTTCTTTTTTTGAGTTGATTGTATAGATATATTTTCCATATTATATGCATGACAATATATCCTAATATAGATGTAAATATTCCTATTATCAAACATCCTAAGATTAAAGGTTCCCATATATTAGAAAAAGCATTTGAAATCCATTCAGTACTTAGATTGAATTCTTCATATTGAGGGTTTGTTCCAAGAATATAGTTACCAAACACATAGGCAAAATACATCATGGGTGGCATAGTTATTGGATTAGATATCCAAACACCTAACAGAGATAATGCAAAATTAGCTCTGAACCATATTGAAAACAATGCAGCTGGTATCATTTGGAAAGGCATTGGCATCCACCCCCAAAAAAGTCCTATAGCTGTGGCCGAACAAAACGATTTTCTATTAAATTCCCATAATTCTTTATGTAGCAATGGTTGTCCAATATATCTTAATATTCCATATTCTTTTACTACACCTTTATCTGGCATATATTTTTTAAAGAACTTCTTCATTTAATTTATTGTCTAACCATAAAATAGAGATTTTTAACTTGTAAATGTTTTATTATCGTATAATACTACATTTCTTTGACATTATTGTTAAATAAATCATGCGAGAAGATTATTCACCCAAAAAAGGTTCTCATATATACAGAAGACTTTTAGGCTACACATTACAATATAAAGTTATATTTTTTGTAGCTATTTTTGCAATGGCAATGTTTGCTGTTACTGATACGGCATTTGCGGCAATGATAAAACCTTTACTTGATGGAAGTTTTGTTGAAAAAGATCCTGAAACTATACGCATGTTTCCTTTATTCTTAATTTTATTGTTTTTAGTTAGAAGTATTGCAGGTTTTACATCTACATATGGTATGGCATGGGTTGGAAGAAATGTAATAAAAAACATTAGAAGAGAAATGTTTACCAAATTGGTAAATACACCAACAAGCACTTATGATTTTTCTTCTTCAGGAGAATTGATATCAAAACTTACATATGATACAGAGCAAGTAGCAGAAGCAGCTACTAAAGCTTTAACTGTTTTAGTTAGAGACGGTTTAACTGTATTAGGATTATTAGGTTTAATGTTTTATCACAGTTTTTATTTATCATTAGGGTTATTAATTATTGGGCCTATAATAGCAATTTTTGTAAAAATAATGAGTTCAAAATTTAGAGATATAAGTAGAGATATACAAAAGTCTATGGGATTTATAACCAATGTTGTTCAAGAATTAATAGAGGGACATAGAGTGGTCAAAATATTTGGAGGCGAAAGTAGTGAAAAAAAATCTTTTGAAAATGTAAATGAGAATAATAGATCTAAGCATATGAAATTGGCATTAATTCAAGGTATTAGTATTCCATCTGTACAATTTGTAGTTGCATTATTTTTGTCAGCAATTATATATATAGTAACTACTGATCAATTTTTGGAAACTATTAGTGTTGGAACATTTATGTCATTTATTACTGCAATGATATTAATGTTTGCACCCTTAAAAAGGCTAGCAGAAATTAATGTTGTTTTACAAAGAGGAATAGCTGCAAGTGAATCTATTTTCCGTCTTATTGATTCACCTTCTGAACGAGATAAAATAAAAGATAAAAATACTATAACTACTAGTGATAATATTAAAAATTTCACGACTATTGATTTTAAAAATATTAATTTTGGTTATAAAACCGATGAGATTGTACTTAAAAATATCACATTTAATATAAAAAGAGGTAACACTGTTGCAATAGTTGGAAAATCAGGTAGCGGAAAATCAACGTTAATGAATTTAATACCTAGATTTTATGATTTAGATTCTGGAGAAATATCACTAGATAATAATAATATTAATAATTATACATTGAAGGATTTAAGAGATCTAATAGCATATGTAGGTCAAGATTTGACATTATTTAATGATACTATAAAAAATAATATTGCGTATGGGTCGTTAGAATCTAAATCTATGGAACAAATCCATTCAGCAGCTAAAAGTTCAAACGCTCTTGAATTTATTGAAAAATTTTCTGAAGGGTACAATACCATTGTTGGAGATAATGGTGTTTTATTATCTGGTGGCCAAAGACAACGAATTGCTATTGCTAGAGCCATTTTAAAAGAAGCACCAATTCTTTTACTTGATGAGGCAACGAGTTCATTAGATTCAGAATCAGAAAAATCTATCCAAATTGCTATTGATGAATTGCTAAAAAATAGAACTACCATTGTTATAGCACACAGATTATCAACTATTGAAAATGCTGATGAGATATTAGTTCTTGATGATGGTAGAATAGTAGAACGAGGAAAACATAGAGAATTGCTTAGAAATAAAGGAGTCTACTATAATCTTCATAAAATACAATTTCCAGCCAGTTGAAAATTATGAATCTTTTTATTAATAATCTATTAAATGGATTATGGTTTCATAATCAAAACAAATTATTATTAGTATTTTTATTACCTATTTCTTTTTTATATTTTATTTCAATTATTACGGTAAAATTACTTTATCGTTTAGGTATTCTGAAAAGATATGTTTCCAAATTACCAATTATAATTATCGGTAACATAACTGTAGGAGGTAATGGCAAAACACCTATAACAATTTGGTTGACAAAATATATTACTGAAAAATATAAAATTAGAGTTGGAGTAGTGTCATCAGGATACAATTCTCAGACTACATCTCCTGTTTTAGTAAATAGCAATTCAACAACAAAAGAAGTTGGTGATGAAGCAATTGAATTATATCAAGCACTATCTAATATAGCGATTATTATAAGTGGTGGAAACAGGATAGATGCAACAAAAAAATTAGAAGAATTAAACAAGTGCGATCTAATAATACATGATGATGGGATGCAACACTATCGATTAAAATCTAATCTTACTATAGAAACAAACTCAAAAAATTCTAACGAAGTAATGAATTTAATTTTACCTGCTGGCCCATACAGAGATTTTAATATTGGCTCATTTTTAGAAATGCATAAGAATTATATTACAGTATCTTTTAATCAGAATGATAATAAAAATATTTATTCATTTAGTTATGATTTATTAATATGGGATTCTAAGACTAATAATGTGATTGAATTAGAAAAAATCATAAAATTATCTGAAAATTCTATAAATTTAATTACATCAGTTGCAAATTCTGAGAGAATTTTTAATATGCTTAAAAAATATTTTACTACTATCAATCATAGATCTTTTCCTGATCATTATAGATATAACGATGAAGATGTGAATTTTAAAAATAAAAATTTAGTAATTACAACTATGAAAGATTATGTTAAATTATCTGAATTAACAGATAATCAATTATATGTTTTATCTAATAAAGTTACACCTAACAATGAATTTATTAATTGTTTAGAAAAGCATCTAAAAGAATTTTTAATATAATATGGCTACTAAAATAATTATTCCAGCACGTTTAGATTCATCAAGACTTCCAGGAAAACTATTACTTAAAATTGGTAATAAAACATTATTAGAACACATCATCTGCAGATCAAAAAAAATTAAAAATACAACATTATTTGTCGCAACTGACAATAAAAAAATAGAAAATATTGCAAAATCACTAGATGTTGAATGTTGGTTTTCTTCTAAGAAATTTGAGAATGGAACACATAGGATTAGTTATTTTACAAATACTAAAAAATTTAAGACAAATGATATAATAATTAATATACAGGCAGATGAATATAATTTTTCTATACATGGTGTAAATAAATTAATAAAATATTTATCTTTGAAATCCTCACATGCTGTCGCAACTTTGATTTATCGTGATTCAATTAAAAAAAATTATAATAATATTAATAATGTAAAAGTTATAACAGATAAAAGTAATAATGCTTTATACTTTACTAGGCAGAAATCGCCACTTAATTCTATTAATAATTTTTATACACATATTGGTATTTATGGATATAAAATTAATGCATTAAAAATTTATGATAAATTAGAAAAATCAAATTATGAATATAATGAAAAACTGGAACAATTAAGATACATTTGGAATAATATCCCAATTCATTGTATATTATTAAATAAAAACCAATCAGTTAGTATAAATACAATAGAAGATTTAAATATCCTAAAAAAATGAAAAAAATAATTACTATTACAGGTGCAGCAGGCAATATATCATATTCACTAATATTCAGATTATTATCAAACCCTGTTTATTCCAATGATGTTAAGATTGCATTAAAATTATTTGATATTTCACAATTTTTACCTACATTAACAGGTATAAAATATGAGGTGGAAGACTGTGCTTTTCCGTCACTTAATTCTATTGTTACTACGGACAGTGCTGAAGAAGCTTTCGCTGACAGTGATTTAATTATAATGGCTGGTGCAAAACCACGATCAAAAGGAATGCAAAGATCAGATTTATTGCTTGATAATGCAAATATATTTAAAGATCAGGCTAAAATAATTAATAATAATTCAAAAAAAACTGCAAAAATTATTGTTGTTGGTAATCCAGCAAATACAAATGCGCTAATAGTAAATCAATTTACACCTAATATTCCAGATGAAAATATAACATCTTTAATGTTATTAGATCAAAATAGGTCAAAAAGTATTTTATCTAATAAATTAAATTGTTCTGTAACTTCAATTTCGAAATTAGTAGTATGGGGTAATCATTCAACGACACAATTTCCAAATATATATAATGCATTTGTAAATGATAAATCTGTTAGTGATTTAGTAGAAGAAGATTGGATAAAAAATGATTTTATCCCTAGAGTACAGAATAGAGGTGCTGAAATAATACAACATCGAGGTAAATCGAGTGCCGCATCAGCAGCATCAGCTATATATGATCATATAAATATTCTTATAAATGGTTCTAATGATTGGGAATCTATAGGTACAATGTCTAAAGGAATTTATGATATT
>MDTE01015287.1_pt1 | contig 13213 bp, 6 predicted proteins | sample 811231 | NCBI WGS metagenome assembly MDTE01 (sample SAMN05326651, study PRJNA326480) | marine metagenome | isolation source: seawater | place: Indian Ocean: Red Sea | collected 2010
CTGGCTCTTAGCCGGAATTTATGCTTCAGGAGAATTGGGAATGCTCGAAGGAATTTCTATTGCATTCGGTTTGATCTTCGTCCACCAAAGTGCTAGACGTTTTAGCAAACAGCAAAACAAGGTGATTCGGCACAGAGACCAGAAAGCTATGGTGGCCTACGCCAAGCGCATGCGACGTCATAAAATCAAAATGCAGCGAAGTGAATTACCAGTGGGTACACATTTGTTGTTATCTGGGATGTTGTTAACAATCAACGGGGTGGTGTATGACATTGGATTCCCTGGATGGATGACTAACTTGGTTCCTAAAGAGAGTGAAAGGTCGGTACGACCAAAATTGGCCCGCCGTGCAAATTCAATGAAGAGGGAGCGTGATGCACGTATGCAGAATCTATCCCCCGGCTGGTGGCTCAAGCGACCAAAGGAGGAGGGTTCGGATGTACCTGCAATGGAAAGACTCGTTGGACCAGTTGCATATCGTGGCCGTACACAGCAAATTCAGCGTAAATCAGGTCGTGCTGCAAAGCCATTGGGCCGTAGTAGAGGACAGAGGAATATCATGTCTACGAACCTCAGCCGCAAAGGAATTCCTCACAACACAATTAGATCGGAGAGACAATCGCGTGCTACCAGACAGGGTGGCCCTCGAAGACCAAGTTGAGATAATTCGATTGAACTTAGATTCCAAAGGGTCAAAGGCCGAATGGACAAGGGAGATGCATGATTGGTTCCAGAGGCGATTGGAAAGCGAGTCCAGAAAATCTGAATCATGCTCAAACTGTTTTGCAAGCTGTAACTGATAGCGGTACGTTGTATCGTGATGGTTTGGGAATGATTGCAAGTGAGAATATTGTTTCTCCCATGGTACAGAAAATCGTATCCAGTGACCTTCATGGAAGATATGCAGAAGGCCTACCTTACAAGCGATATTACCAAGGTTGTGGCGACTTCGATACAATCGAGGAATTGGGAATCAATCTCGCCAAAAAACTGTTCAATGTACCCTTTGCCAATATTCAATCTACTAGTGGAACGGTTTCTAACATTGCAGCATTGAAGGCACTCGCTAAACCCGGTGATGATATCACAGCGGTGTCAACAGCAGATGGCGGACATATCTCTCATGCGCGAATGGGTGCTGTCGGCTTACGTGATCTGAACCTCTCAACCTACCCTTGGAATGAGGATAGGATGGAGCCTGACATCGATGCCTCAGCAAAATTGATTCGTGAGGTCGCGCCAAAAATCGCCCTGTTTGGTCAGTCAGTATTCCTATTCCCTACTCCTCTCAAAGAGTTAGCAGATGCTGCACATGAAGTTGGTTCAAAAGTAATGTATGATGGTGCGCATGTATTGGGACTTATTGCAGGAGGTTGTTTCCAAGACCCTCTGCATGAAGGAGCAGATATCATGACAGGTTCCTCTCACAAAACATTCCCTGGGCCTCAGGGCGGATTCATTCTTTCATCATCGGAAGATGAAAAGTTCCAAAGAAAATTGAACAATGCAGTATTTCCTGGTGCATGTTCTTCATACCATCTCCATCATGTTGCTGGTAAAGTTGTAGCACTCTCTGAGTTCATAGAATATGGTGAAGATTTGTCCAAAAATACAGTGGCTAACGCCCAATCGTTTGCCAGCGCACTTGCTGCAGAAGGTTTCGATGTTTTAGCGGAGTCCCGTGGATACACTGCTTCACACCAAGTTCTCACAAGGCATGGTGAGTTAGATTCAGGAGCTGGTGCTAAGGCTGCTGATTTACTAGAACAGGCTGGTATCATTACCAACATGAATATGCTACCAGGAGATACGAAGGCAATGACCCCTTCTGGGCTAAGACTCGGAGTTCAGGAATTGACTCGTGTTGGAATGGGGACGGATGAAATGCAAGATGTAGCTCGATTTTATGCTAGGGTATTATTAGAAAATGAGGACCCTTCATCAGTAAAGAATGATGTCCGTGATTTCAAGTCGAATTATCAGGTTATCAGATACTGTTTCAACGATGAAAATCTAAGCGGATATCCATTGTGATATACATGCCCCTAATCGATGAATCAGAATCGCTTTTAGATGCAGAGTTAATTCTGGCTCTTCGAGAGAATTTTACTTACAGAGACGGTTTGATTATTGACAAAAATGGTCATTGCTGGTATAGGTGGCGTTCGGACGGTTTGGAGGCTTGGTGGCGAATCTTCGAGGAAACCATCGATGCCCCAATGGGCCGTAAATTAGCCAATTCTGCTTGTGACGAAGAAGAAGGGTTGTTGAATTCAGGTTCACTTGATTTCACAGGACTATTCCGAAGGAAAAAAACCACTCAGGCCATGGAATACCGGTGGTGGTTACATGGTTGGGGTAAGCCAAAAATAAATCCTCCAAGCTTTGCAAATAGAGGCTTGACGCCACTGTTTGCGGGTCTTTTTCAAGCAGATTTTGAACGAATTAATTCGAAGAGATACCGAATGCGCTGGGAGGAAAAATCTGCAGAGAACTGTGTTTTAAGTTTAGATGAGTCGGACCTTCCTGTAACTGCATCTAAACCAAGCGGCAAGACATACTCTGCTGGAAATTCATACGACATAAATGTAGAATCTAATTGGAGAATCGATGGCTTGCAACATCACCTAATACCTGTTGGAATTTTCACGAGGCTACAGCAATCTTGTGCAGGTTTGACTGCAAACATCAGCGAAGATGAAAGGAATTCTTGGCCGGTAATCAGTGATGGTTTTCTTGCAGTCGCACTTGCTGCAAAGCGTTTGTTCATAGCAGGTGAAGAGATATTTTTGGCAGCGGATGCAAATGGATGGTTGGATAGTTGCAAGTCCTTTTTTGGTCCGATGGGGATTTCTTATCCAGTTTCGGCCAAAGAACTCGATTCCAATGGCGGAATTGAATTGAAATTTACAGAAATACCTCTACTTTCACTTACTGCAGGATTTCTTGCTGGTGCGTGGGTTCGATGCGAGGGTAGGCCAGTAAAAGTTGCAATTCGAACAGAAGATGATTTCATATTTATTTCACTTCAAACTAGGTACGAATTAAACTGATTTTTCACCCACAGGGTGAGAGATTAATCAAATCATTCACCGTGAAGGTTTATTTGTAGAACTGTAGTCGCTGAGATAGCGTAGTGTGCGGAGAGTATCAACATGTCAATGTCACATAATCAGATGGCTTACGTTGCAATTGTATCAACTTTGATTTTCGGGTCTCTATTTGTTGGAGCATCCGGATTCTTCCAAACCAGTGAGGGCGCTGGTGATTTTGACCCTGCTGCTGAGGATGATTTGATAGGTGAGGGTTCCAACACTGGTCAATCTATGGACTCTGATGACGATGGTCTTGTAGACGCAGTCGAGTCCCAGTATGGCACTGATCCATTCAACAATGATACTGATGGAGACGGTATGGAAGATGGCTGGGAAGTTGAAAACGGATTGAATCCTCTCGACAACGGAGAATCAGACGATGCTGAGAATGATCCTAGCGAAGCTAACTCAGAAGGTGCTGAGGAGCAAGAAGAAGAAGATTCTTGGCCGGACCCTGATGATGGTCCAAAAGGAGATCCAGACCGTGATGGGCTGATTAATTCTGTCGAGGTCGAAGAAGGTACTAACCCTAGATTGGCAGATTCAGATGGTGATGGTCTAAATGACAAGTGGGAAGTAACCTACAAGCGTGTTGTTAACCATCCTGCAGGAAATTACACACTCTTTGACCCGCTTTCAGGTAACTGGAATTGCGTTGAACTGACCGATGCCATGGAAGAAACCCTGGAAGACCACTTCAACGGAGAAAACGGAGTTGAAGATTGGGATGACCTTTCAAATGCTGCTGGCGAACATTCCTGTGACCAAGTACTCGATTCAGACAATGATGGTCTTTTCAATCTCGAAGAAGAAGAATATGGAACCGACCCAACTAAGGCGGATTCTGATGGAGATATGTTGGATGATATTCATGAAATTTCCAATTCGACTATCATGATAATGATGGCGACTGGACAAAATTGTGGTCTGGATTTGCTAGACCCTGTCAATCGACAGGCACCATTCGCTGCTGATGCACTGGAGCATGGACTAGCATGGTTCAAGGAAGACATGGATGGAGATGGCAGGCTCAACGGTCCTTCTGATTGGGATACTGATGGAGATGGAATGCCAGATGGTTATGAGTTCTGTTTCTCGAATGTTTTGGAGCACCCCGGCTCAGGTGCTACAGCAGCTTCACAAACATTGGACCCAGCAAACAACTCCGATGGATATGGTGACTGGGATGAGGACGGAATGAACAATATCGAAGAATACCAAGTCGCTCTATCATTTGGCGAAGATAAATTCACTTCACCTTGGCATGAAGATACTGATGAAGATGGAATGCCAGATGGTTGGGAGGCAACTAACGGTCTCGACCCTCGTGATGGTTCCAATGGAGATATCGACTCCGACAGAGACGGATACGATGCTGATGGCGATGGTTCAGTTACATTTGACCAACTTGAAAATGTCGCTCTCGTAGTTGCCATTGATGTTGAGTTGGACGATTGGGTCAGTGCAAATCAAACCGTTGCAAGAGCAAGGATAACCCTTTCTGGTGGAAACCAGCAAGTTGTTCCTCTAGTTGCACCGGTTGAAGGTTACGTCTATTCAATCAATGTAGAAGTCGGCGATACAATTGAGAGTAGACTGGATGTTTGGGTTGAGATTGTTGAAATCGATGAGATGTTCACCAATTTAATGGAGTACAATGCTCGAGATTCAGATGGCGATGGAATCATCGATGGTCGCTCAACAGATCCATTGAATCCGGATACTGACGGTGATGGATTAAAAGATGGAATAGAGGTAATTGGCTGGGAAATATTGGTTGTCAATCGCGGTGTGCAAAACACCCATGTAACCTCTGACCCGGGTCTTTGGGACACAGACGAAGACGGACTTTCTGATTACAAGGAATTCTATGACGTATGTGGAACAGGTTCCAATGCATCTAATGCAGACACTGATGGCGATGGTTTGGGAGACCAAGCTGAAGCATTAAATGGATTCTCTTGGTACGGAGAAGATTACTTCACAAGTCCATGTATGTATGATACTGACAACGACGGACTGGAAGACGGGGAAGAAGTCATTCTCGGACAAGATAACTTCCTAACACACGCTAACGATTCGGATACTGATGATGATGGTTTGATTGACGGCTATGAAGTTCTCTTTGTTCCTCGACCATATCAGAACCCAACAAACCCACTGATTAACGATACAGATTCAGATGGAATGCTTGACGGTTGGGAAATGCAAGTCGAATCTGTCGAAGATAATTCCAAGTCTCACTCGCTATGGGTTGCTACCGACTTATGGCTACCTCCTGGGTGTGATTCAATGATCGAGTGTGGCCTAGATGAAGGAGGATACATGTGGAAGAATTGGCTTGGCGGATTCATCTTGGAAAAGAAATACGAAGTCTATGAAATGAATCTAACAAACTTTGCAGTACCGGCTAATCCTCTCTGTAACGGTTGCTATGCAAGATGGGCACTGGACCCATCCGAGGGGTCAATGAAGGATGACACATACGATATTGACAATGACACTCTCGCTAATGGAGCAGAAGCTCCAGACCGCTGGAATACAAATCCTGTAGACGATGACACAGATGGCGACATGCTACCTGATGGATGGGAAGTAAAGTATTCTGAGCAAGCCTTAATCGTTGGATTGGTTGACAACTCAACATATAGTGCAAATGGAGCACGTGGTGTCATGGACCCTGCTCTAAAGGATTCAGATGGTGATGGAACTGATGACGGTATGGAAGACCCTGACAATGATGGCTTGAATCGTACTGGATTGATTGCTAAGTACTGCCCTTCATATGAAGACCCACAATCTAGCAATTGTCACATTGACCCCGATACTCCTGATGGAAAATTGTTCTATGACAACCTCGAAAATTACACGAGTTTCGAAGAATTTGTAAATGGAACAAATCCAATTCGAAATGATACCGATGGAGATGAATGGGATGACGGACCTGAAGTGTATTACCAAGATCACGACGATGATGGCATGGCCACAGGTTGGGAGTATTACTTCAATTTCGACCCATACGATGATGCAGACCGCATGGTAGATACTGATGGTGATGGCCACGTGAACTACTGTGAGTACAAGTGGGATACTAACCCACGTGACATCAACAGTTTCCCAGGCCAGGGACAGTTGTGTAATCCGTTCGAGGAGTAGTAGATGAGTCAATATTCGAAGTCCATCCTTATCGTGACTTCGTTGTTGTTACTATCGATACCAAGTGCCCCCACAGCCTGTGCATCTACTGATAATACCTCCAAGTTAACTAGTCCTACCGATGACGGTATTTGGATAAACAATACACTGGTCATCAATGGCTCGACTACATTGCCACCACAAAGTGCCGACTGGGCATTATATGATGTTACGAATCCATACGCAGAACGGCCAATCATTGCGAGTGGAGAATATTTCACATCAGTGACACCGGTTGATGAGGGGCTATGGATTTGGTCTCTCACGATTGATGTCGTAGGACACAATTGTACATGCTGGCTTGAAGTAGGTCAGACCGATGGTATGGGCAAAGAGTTCCTCAACAGGACAATTTTCATCGGAGAAGGTCCACACAATCCAGTCATTTCTCCAAATCATGAAACAAACATCATCATTGATGGCGAATATGTTCTTTCGTCTAAAGCAGTTCTAGCAGATTCGCAAGTAAATGATTCAAAATTAATTTTCAATTGGTGCCTTGCACCCAATGGAGCATGTGATGGAGCAATCCATAATGCAGAGGCCAATGTTAGTTGGGATGATGATGTTGCTACATTCTCGATAAATGCTAGTGATTTTGGATTGGATGACGGGGTTTGGAAATTCACCTACTACTTGCAGGACACATTTCTGCGAACATCTCCTGAAATCGAAATGACGGTTTTTGTTGACCAGACCAATCCAAGTTCAATTATGATTAGTCCTCAAACAGCATTTGAAGGTGAAATGATTGTTATTGATGGAACCGGTTCCACAGACGGTGTTTGGAGCAATAATCTCCAATCGATTTGGTACATTACTGACCCTGATGGAGTAACATACGTTCCTACTTCCAACACTACGGATGATCTCCTCAACATCGCTTTGAGTAAATCTGGAAATTACACGATTAGGTTAGATGTCATTGATTGGGTTGGCCGTATGTCCTCATCTAATGCAACGATTTTGGTGACAAATGTTCCTCCAGTCATTGACCTACAATTAGAAGGAAGTGGCATGAGCAACCCAAACACTTGGCAATTTCTGCAGAGTGATGAATTGGAGCTTGTTGCGAATACAATTGAAACAGGAGATGATACCGAATCATTGTCTTATGCTTGGTACTTAGATGATGAACTAGTTTCGTCTTCGATTAATCTATCACTTCAGAATATGGATGTCGGAGAGTATGATTTGCTATTAGTTGTGATTGATAATGATGGAGCGCAAGACACGCATCAAATCCAGTTAAGTGTAATGAAAGAACCAAGACCCGAAACCGACGATTTGAATATTGCTGCTTTATTCATGATCATCGGAATTGTCGTATTCAGTTTCATGATGTTCCGTAGAATGCGTGTGACTGAAAATGAGGCTTCGGTTCTACCTAAGTGGGATTCGGCCTCAAAAACCAAATCCGCTGATTCAGAAAATGATATGTGGATTGATGAAGAAACTCCCTAAACATGAAAGGAATGAAAAATCAGTCCGTGCACCGCATATACATGTGGGAGGACTCTCTTCAGGCAGTCGGGCAAGAACCTACGGGAATTAGCCATGATGAATATCGCTCACGCCAGTCGCGATTATTTTCTCAGATGCGTCCTGGTGATTTGTTGATAGTGACCGCCCCACATGAATCAACTCGATCAAATGATGTTCACTATCCTTACCGTACCAGTAGCGACATGCTTTACCTATGTGGTTGGGAAGATCCAGATGCCGTCTTCTGTGCCTTCAATGACGATGGTAATTGGCACTCAACACTATTTGTTCAGCCTAAAGATGTACTCAAGGAAATATGGGAGGGCAGAAGGCCAGGAGTCGAAGGTGCTCAAGAAAATTGGCCTGTAGATTCAGCAGCATCACATGATGAAATGGGCGAAATCCTATCTTCCATGCTTGTAAAATCCTCACGAATCTTCGTGAAGATGGGGGTCGACCCGGATGTCGACAAGTTAGTAGAAAGTGAAATGAAATCAAATTCGAGAGAACGCCAAAAATTTGGCTTAGGGCCAATAAGTATCGTTGACCCTTCGCTCATGATTAACGAACTAAGACTTCGTAAATCTGCTGCTGAAATTGACTTGATGCGTTACTCTGCGAAGATTGCTGCACAAGCTCACATTCAGGCAATGGCAAACACAAAACCTGGAGTTGGTGAATGGCAATTGGAAGGTATAATCGAAGGTCTCTTCAAGTATTGTAAAACATCTGGAATCGCTTATCCTTGCATTATCGGCAGCGGTGAGAATGCAACAATTCTTCACTATACGGTGAATGATGATACTTGTGATGAAGGAGAGGTCATCCTAATCGATGCAGGCTGTGAATACAAGGGATACGCCTCCGACATCACTCGCTCTTGGCCAGTAAATGGAAAGTTCAGTGAGGCACAGGCAGAAATTTACCAGATAGTATTGGATTCTCAAATTGCAGCGATTGATGAATGCCGAGTTGGCAGGCCATATGATGCACCACACAAGGCTGCAAGGCGTGTTTTGGCAGAGGGGTTGATCAAGTTAGGAGTCATTGAGCAATCATTGGAAGATGCTCTTGCTTCAGATGGAGATTTGAATAAGTGGTATATGCACAATACCGGTCATTGGTTAGGAATAGATGTTCACGATGTAGGGATTTATCGTCCAGATGATGAGCCACGCTTATTCGAAGAAGGCATGGTAATTACAGTCGAGCCAGGACTTTACTTTGGAGCATGGAGGCCCGATGTTGACTGCCCGGAGAGATATGCAAATATTGGCATCAGAATTGAAGACGATGTTCTTGTGACCAAGGACGGTCCTGATGTATTGTCAGGAGATTGCCCAAAAACAATCGCTAATATTGAATCAATTGTAGGTTCAGCATGAGTGGTCTGTATGTCTTGGAGTGAAATCCTTGAATCACACATGACCGTCGGGTCTAGATTAAGTCAAGAAGATGCGGTAATTCTCTACAGAGATGCACCACTACACGCACTTCGCAGGGCTGCTAATCAGAGGCGAGTAGAAATCAATGGGGATAAACAGGTAACATACCTTATTGATAGGAATATAAATTACACAAACGTCTGTACAATTAACTGTCAGTTTTGTTCATTCTATCGCCCACCTGGGCATGAAGAAACCTATACGCAAACTCTTGATGAAATAAGTCAGAGAGTTAGGGAATTAGAGGCAATCGATGGTACTAGGATTCTGATGCAGGGTGGTGTCAATCCCGACCTTGGCATTGACTATTATACGGACTTACTGAGTTCCTTACGCAATAAACATCCGACAATCGATTTGGATTGCTTTTCTCCTATAGAGATAGAGGGTATCGCAGAAGTTACTAACACATCCACTCTTGATGTTCTTAGTCAACTCAAGCATGCTGGAATGCATGGTCTCCCGGGTGGAGGTGCTGAAATGTTAGTAGAATCTGTAAGAAACGATGTTTCTCCAAAGAAGGGTTCTCCTGACAACTGGCTACGTGTAATGAGTGAAGCTCAATCTCTTGGATTAATCACGAGTGCCACCAATGTGTTTGGGTTTGGTGAATCGATTGAAAACCGTGTCGAGCATATGCACAGAATTCGTGAGTTACAGGATTCTAGTCTTGAGAAATATTCGAATGGTTTCACGTCATTCATTGCTTGGCCAGTTCAGTTAGAGAATAACACATATGGAAAGCGAAACCGTGGAAGAAACAAGTTCGAACTGGGAGCAGGTCCTACCGAATATCTCAGGCATGTGGCTATTTCAAGACTTTTCTTTGACAACATTGAACACATTCAAGCATCTTGGCCAACTATGGGATTATCAATTGCTCAGATGGCGCTTTTGGGAGGAGCTGATGACGCAGGTTCTACAATGATGGAAGAAAACGTAGTTTCCGCATCAGGAACAAATAAGATTCAAGCCAGTGAATTGGAATTACAAGATGCAATAGTTAGAGCCGGATTTACACCTCGTAGGCGTAATTCTCGTTATGAGCACCTAGAAACTCCCTCACCAGCAACAAGGCTTAGCGAATTGCCCTCGCCGCCGCCAACTCAGTTCTGATCGTACCAGACTAACCATATGTTTGCTCGGATTTCCCGACCGCCACCATTAGTATCTTGTGGAACATACTCCTGACCGTTAAACAGACCCCTGTAACGTAAGTTATTGGTGGACGAATTATCGACCCAGTCAGTTATGTCGTAAGTCCATTGCTTGACATCCTGTCCAGCGCACCATCCCGCTCTTCCATACGGCCATGAACCAAATTGATTAGCCACTACTCCACTGTCAACTTCTTTCTCACAACCTTGACTATCATAGACAATAGGATGCCACTCATAGGCTGTATTTCCATTGAGATAGTAGTGGTGTTCGTGGTCGCAGAACTCAGCGCAATTAGCTTGGTCTTGATTGAATCCATGTCCAGTTATTGTTGCAACAATCTTCACACTGTGATAATCAGTTAGTGCTGTGAAATTGTGCTGACGCTTATATTGAGATTCGTTATTGTATTCTCCACGGAATTGTCCTCCGGTGAAAACTTGTTCACCACTACTACTTCTCTCACCTATTCCCCAATCAGAGAACAGTAACTTAACTGTCATAGTTCCCTTATTTGCTCCTTGATACTTGAAGGTACGAACATCGTTTTCTTCTAGCATGAAGAGATATGGAGTGATGTCAGTCAGCCATCTTCCTTCACGACCATAAGTGGTTATCCAACGCATAAATTCAGTGCCACACTTACTTGAATTATCACGGTCGCAAATTTTCATGTAAGCAAGATAATCCCATTCATGGCATCCTCCATAACTACCGTCAGATTTTGCATATCGATTCCTTCTGTCTTCACATGCATGTTCATGGAATACTTCCAGAGTATCATAGGTAGAGATATTATTTGGCAAACTAATGCTGACATTTTGGTAAGTTGAAGTGTATCCTCCACTCCAACCACCGCTGTGCCATAGTTCATCGACGATAGTTACAGAGTGGACGTTTGGATCGTTTTCTCTAACTTCTGTGGGATACTCATAATTGTACATTCTAGCCTCGTATGCCCAATGTGTTATGTCATTTGTTTGAGAAGTCCAAGCATAAATTGAGCCAATTTCTCTCGCTCGTTGGAATCTGTCAATTCCATAGTATAGTGAATTCCAGTTGTTTATCAAATCACCCAAACCTCCACTAGCGGTCGACATATCTTGGTCGATGTAATGGATTCGGTCTTTCCACTTTAGTTCCTCATCTGCATTGAGCGCATTTTGTACTGCGGTCTTTCGCCCTTGCACATCATTTTTGAAGGAGTTGTCAAATGAGCCATAGAACAGGTGAGCATTGTCTGGCAATTGACGGATCATCGAACCAGGGTTCTTCGACCAGTCAGCATTGTTTCCGCTACCAGATGAATCTGTGTACTTGAATAAGAAAATGTAGACATCTTCTCCATTCCATTCATTCCTAAATGACCATGTTCCATCCAGTGTAGGTACAGAGAAGTGTGCGACAGTATCCATTCTTCCATTGCCATGACCGCTTTCTTTCCATGCAACTGGCAACTGATAGACTGCACACCCTTGAGAGTCTGGAGTCCACTTTGCTTGAGTGTCTGGACAATTATCAACATTAGAGAATACACCATCTCCATCTAAGTCTGCACAGCCAACCGAATTTACAACATTACCGATAGGAGTTCCAGGGCAATCATCATCAGAGTCCATCACTCCATCACTGTCAGTATCTCTCTCAGTGGCATCACATCCTCTTTCATCAACATCTTGTGCATCAAGGGGGGTTCTAGGGCATTCGTCTAGAACCACTCCAGTTTGATTAACATCGTTAACTCCATCGTTGTCATCGTCATCATCCTCAGCCAGGTCGTTACAACCGTCGCCATCATAGTCGAGTTCTGAGTTGCTTACCCAGTTCGACAATCCACGCCAACAATCATCTGCAGTGTCATTTACTTGGTCATTATCATCATCAGAGTCTTCTGTCAAATCTTTACAACCGTCTGCATCCCAATCAGTGTATGGTTTGGATTCCCAGCCTATTTCCCCTGTCGGACATAAGTCGTATTCATCGTAAATTCCGTCATTATCATCGTCCGAATCCTCGGTTGAATCAGAACAACCGTCTCTGTCGTAGTCATTTAATTCAGTGCTTATCCAACCTATCTCTGATGCACATTGATCATCGATATCCGGTATCAAATCATTATCATCATCGATATCCTCTTCGAAGTCATGGCATCCATCTCCGTCTCTATCAGTAGCTTGGTTAGGATTCCAGCCTTCGTCTTCACCGTATCCATTTGGACATGCATCTGAATCATCTGGTATGCCATCGCCATCCATGTCATCTCCAGCAGATAGAATCACTCTAACAGTTCTAGAATCCTGGCTTTCGGTCCAAACTCCACAGGTCGCAATCAGTGTTATGTTGTACGATTCCTCGACAACTCCTTGACCAATGTTAAACTCACCAGCATCATTTGCAGATTGAGAATTTGAACCATCAGAAATTGTGCAAGATGTAGGAGTTGTGTGAATTACTTTTCCACTGATTGTTAGTGGTGCTGAAAAATCCATTTCGATTATTGGTTCTACTGAAAGAATTGTATTTCCTTCATCAGGAGGAAGTACCTCAAAATCAACCTCACTTTTTAGTGAATCATCGAGGCCTGATACAATCATTCGCCCGATGACTTTCCATTGACCCGGTTCATCAGGCATCAATATCAAACGCATTCCCGAATCTGTTTCGCTAAAAGTAGCCTCAATAGGTCGAATTCCGCTTGGTGTAATGATATCATACTCTATGAAATATTCAGTATTGGTGGGCTCAAGTTCAACCAATCCGTCTACTAAGACAATATCTCCTACAGCTTGTGTGCCGATATTGGATAGTTCGAATGAGGCTACAACTTCTTGCTGA
>MDTE01101178.1_pt1 | contig 13213 bp, 7 predicted proteins | sample 811231 | NCBI WGS metagenome assembly MDTE01 (sample SAMN05326651, study PRJNA326480) | marine metagenome | isolation source: seawater | place: Indian Ocean: Red Sea | collected 2010
CCTGAGTTTACACAAATTGACATTGAAATGTCTTTTGTCAATCAGGAAGATGTTATTGAGCTCGGTACGACATTATTAAAAAAATTATGGAAAGCTCTAATTCGGGTTAATTTACCAGATCAGTTTCCTATATTGACGTATAACGAAGCATTGGAACGATTTGGAATAGATCGCCCGGATATGCGTTTTGGGATGGAATTAAATGAGTTTGCTCCATTTGTGAAGAAATCAAATTTTAATGCATTCAAAACCGTTCTAGATAGCGGTGGAAGAGTAAAGGCGATTGCTGCGCCAGGTTGTGCAAAATACAGCCGAAAAATAATTGATGAATTAACAGAATATGTTAAAAAATATCATCGCGCAAAAGGGTTGGCTTGGATGAAAACTGGCGATGGTGTACTTGAAGGTGGAATTAGTAAATTTTTTCCACAAGATGTCCAATCTGAAATAATTGATTCATATTCTCTTAAAGAGGGTGATTGTATATTCATTATTGCTGACAAAGCAAACATTGTTTTTGCTGCTTTGGCAGCGCTGCGGATTGAAATTGCACGCCGTGAAAATATGATTGATCCCAATGTTTGGGCTCCATTATGGGTAGTAGACTTTCCGCTTGTGGAATGGAATGAAGATGAAAACAGGTGGGATGCACTTCATCATCCGTTTACAACACCGCGGGTTGAAGATATCTCTGAGATTGAATCTAATCCCGGAAAGGTTCGTTCGGTTGCCTATGATGTTGTGATGAATGGTTATGAATTGGGGGGTGGATCTATAAGGATACATTCCTCTTCATTGCAGGAAAAAGTTTTTAGTCTTCTTGGAATAAATAAACAGGAAGTAGAAGAAAAATTCGGTTTTTTGATGAATGCATTTCGCTATGGAGCCCCACCTCATGGAGGCATGGCATTCGGTTTTGACAGGATAATCATGCTTTTGGCCGGTTGTCAGCAAATAAGGGATGTAATCGCATTCCCAAAAACAACCTCGGCAGTTTCGCTTATGGACAATTCGCCGTCATTTGTAGATGAAAAACAATTGAGTGAACTTCATTTGAATATCAAAAAAGAAGATAATCCTTCAAATTGAAAAAAGTCATCCAGATCGGTAGCGTTCATCCATTAAATCTATTAGGAACAAATGACTGTAATTTAAAAATTCTAGAAGAACACTTTCCCGGAAAGATAGTTGTCAGAGGCACAGAAATGATTCTGGAAGGTAAAAAAGCAGATATTAACCGTATAGAATCTGCTATGGATGACATGATTATTACCGTTAACAACAAGGGTTATGTGGACGAAGATGATGTTAAGTCCCTGCTAAATTTTTCAGATGCTGATGTAAGTCCAGTCGTGGTTAATGGCGAAGAAATGCCTGTGGTGCTACATACGCATAAAGGTACAGTTGTCGCCAGAACTCCCGGTCAGAAAAAATACCATAAAGCTGTTAAAACCAACGACATTGTTTTCGCCATTGGGCCTGCAGGAACCGGCAAAACTTATCAAGCGGTTGCCAGCGCTGTGGCAGCCATGAAGGAGGGTTCTGTATCTCGAATCGTAATTACAAGACCTGCGGTGGAGGCAGGAGAAAGACTTGGTTTTCTCCCCGGCGATATGAAAGAAAAAGTGGATCCATATCTTACTCCGTTAAATGATGCATTGGCAGAAATGCTCCCACCTGATAAACTGAAAGTTTACCGTGAACAGCGGATAATTGAAATTGCGCCGCTTGCCTATATGCGCGGAAGGACACTGCACAATTCTTTCATGATACTGGACGAGGCTCAGAATGCAACGCCGATTCAAATGAAAATGTTTTTGACCCGATTGGGTGTAACATCCCGGGCTATCGTAACCGGCGATATTACCCAAATTGATTTACCCGAAAAAGAAACATCCGGTCTAATTGATGCCAGTAAAAAACTTAAATCGGTGAAAGGAATCACTTTTGTAGAATTTGATTCCGGTGATGTTGTACGGCACAAATTGGTTAAAGATATAATCACTGCCTATGCTAAAAAGGAAAAGTAAAATGAACCGAGATGTATTTATACTATCATTTGCACGTACGCCCATCGGTGCATTTCAAGGATCGCTAAATTCGGTTACAGCCCCGTATTTGGGTGCAGCAGCCATAAAAGGCGCATTAGGAAAATCATCGGTTGATGCAAGTCAAATTGATGAAGTAATCATGGGAAATGTATTATCTGCAGGAACAGGACAAGCTCCCGCACGGCAAGCTTCAATTTATGCAGGGCTTCCTGACAGCGTGGAATGCCTTACTATCAATAAAATGTGCGGTTCAGGGTTAAAGGCGGTTATGTTGGGCGCACAGGCGATAGCAAGCGGTGATGCAGAAATTATCATTGCTGGTGGAATGGAAAGCATGAGTAACACACCCTATTATTTACCTGGATCGAGAGGTGGATTGAGGCTGGGACATGGTAAAGTACTTGATGGTATAATCCAAGATGGACTTTGGGATGTTTATAACGATAAACACATGGGTAACTGTGCAGAACTCTGTGCACGTAAATTTAATTTTAGCAGAATAGAGCAAGACTCCTTTGCGGCAGAATCGTATGCACGTTCATTAAATTCAATTGTAAGTGGTTTTTTTAAAGATGAAATTATCCCGATTGAGGTTCCACAAAGACGAGGAAACCCAGTATTAATTGATACAGATGAAGAGCCGGGAAAAGGCCGGCCGGATAAATTCCCTAAATTAAAGCCTGCATTTGAAAAAGATGGTACCGTAACGGCAGCCAATGCAAGCTCAATAAATGATGGTGCTGCTGCATTATTAATCATTAGCGGTGATAAAGTAAAAGAGCTTGGTTTGAATCCAGATTTCAAAATTTTGGGTTTTCAATCAGCTGCACAGGAACCCGAATGGTTTACAACAGCACCGGTAAATGCAATGAAAAAATTGTCAGCAAAAACTGGTATAACATTTAATGATATTGATTTATTCGAAATTAATGAAGCGTTTTCAGCTGTAACAATGGCTGCCATGACCGAACTTAATCTACATCATGACAAAGTAAATGTGCATGGTGGAGCTGTATCTTTAGGCCATCCAATTGGAGCTTCGGGTGCCCGTATTTTATGCACACTTTTAAGCGCAATGAATCAAATGGACTCTCATCGTGGGATGGCATCTATCTGCATTGGTGGTGGTGAAGCTTCTGCATTGCTAGTAGAAAGAGTTTAACCAGGTATTTGTTAAATCAGTAAATTACTCGCCCTCAAAACGAGGAAAATTCCTGTATTTGTTTTTTGAATTGATAACAAAGGATTGTTCACAATGAATATTGGTGTAATTGGTGCAGGAACCATGGGCAATGGTATTGCACATGTCTGCATTCAAAATGGATTTCAGGTCAGTTTGGTGGATATAGACCAACATTTTTTGGATAAAGGAGTATCCACTATCCAGAAAAATATGGACAGACAGATTAAGAAAAACCTGATAACTGAAGACGATAAAACCAATTCACTAAATAGATTAACAGCAAGTACCGATCTGAATAATGTTTCTGATTGCAGCATCATTATAGAAGCAGCTTCCGAAAATGAAAATGTAAAATATGAATTGTTCAGAAACCTTGATTCTTTTAGTGACTGTAATTCAATTCTCGCCACAAATACATCGTCTATTTCCATCACAAAAATAGCTGCAACAACCCAAAAACCAGAAAATGTTATTGGTATGCACTTTATGAATCCTGTCCCGGTTATGAAGCTCGTAGAAGTGATCAATGGACATTTAACTTCAGAAAAAACCACAAAAACTGTAATGGATTTTTCAAAAAAACTTGGCAAAGTTCCGGTTGAATGTAATGATTCGCCCGGATTTGTATCGAATAGAATTTTGATGCCGATGATCAATGAAGCCATTTTTTGCCTAATGGAAGGAGTTGCAACCGTTGAAGCCATTGATGAGATAATGAAACTGGGAATGGCGCATCCTATGGGGCCATTGACCTTAGCTGATCTAATTGGATTGGATGTTTGTCTGTCGGTATGTGAAGTTTTGCATGAAGACTTAGGGGAAGATAAATATCGCCCGTGCCCACTATTGAAAAAAATGGTTGCTGCTGGTACGCTCGGTAGAAAAACGGGACGTGGATTTTACAAATATGATGACTGATTATGAATTTTAACTTAACAAGCGAACAATTACTCATTCAAAATACTGCCCGCGAATTCGCCCGGGATGAATTAATGCCGGGAGCCGTAGAGCGGGATGAAAAGAAAATTTGGCCCACAGAAGCTGTCAAAAAAATGGCAGATCTTGGCTTTATGGGCATGATGGTAAAGCCTGAATGGAACGGCGCAGGAATGGACACCGTGTCCTACACGCTGGCAATAGAAGAAATTTCCAAAGCAGATGCGTCTGCTTCAGTGATTATGTCGGTAAATAATTCACTGGTGTGCTATCTTATTGAAAAGTTCGGTAGCGATCATCTGAAGGAAAAATATTTAAAACCACTTGCCAGTGGAGAAAAATTAGGTGCATTTTCGTTGTCCGAACCTCAATCAGGTTCTGACGCTTCAAATATGCGGACTATTGCAGAAAACAAGGGAGATCATTATTTAATCTCAGGGACAAAAAACTGGGTTACAAATGGCATACACTGCGATTATGTGATATTATTTGCTGTTACAGAACAAGGTATAGGGCATAAAGGAATCTCAGCATTTCTCATTGAAAAAGGCTGGGACGGGTTTGAAGCAGGAAAACCGGAAGATAAATTAGGCATCAGATCTTCTGATACCTGTGAGTTGTATTTTGATCAAGTAAAAGTTCCAATTAAAAACAGAATAGGTGATGAAGGCATGGGATTCAGAATTGCATTAGCAACTCTTGATGGTGGCCGTATCGGCATTGCATCACAAGCATTGGGAATTGCTCAAGCATCTCTTGATGCTTCTGTTGCTTACTCGAAAGAGCGAATTCAATTTGGAAAACCTATTGCTGAAAACCAAGCAATCCAATTTAAGCTGGCAGATATGGCAATGGAAATTGAAGCATCCAGAATGATGATCCATAAAGCTGCAATGATGAAAGATTCCGGACAAAATTACGGCAAGATGGCATCTATGGCGAAAGTATATGCGTCTGAAACAGCGATGAAAGCTTCTACAAATTGTGTGCAGATCCATGGTGGTTATGGATATATACGTGAAACCGGTGTTGAAAGATTAATGCGGGATGCAAAAATTACGCAAATCTATGAGGGAACATCAGAAATTCAAAGAGTAGTAATTGCCAGAAGTTTACTGGCTTAAGAAAGAGGAATTAAATGTCAGTTTTTGAAAATATGTTGCAAAGAGGACATGAACAGGTCAGTTTTTTCACAGATCCACATTCGGGATTGAAAGGAATTGTAGCCATTCATAATACCACGCTAGGTCCATCATTAGGCGGCTGCAGAATGTGGATGTATGATTCAGAGGATGAAGCCTTGATAGATGTACTTCGTTTGGCTAAAGGGATGACCTATAAAGCTGCAATTGCAGGATTAAATCTTGGTGGAGGGAAAGCTGTCATCATTGGTAATTCAAAAACAGATAAATCCGAAACACTGTTCCGATCATTCGGAAGATTTGTTGAAGGGCTTGGCGGTCGATACATCACAGCAGAAGATGTTGGTACCTCGGTAAAGGATATGGAATTTGTCCGTATGGAGACCAATTATGTTACAGGCATTTCCAGAGCTCTTGGCGGAAGTGGCGATCCATCTATCGTCACCGCTTATGGCGTATATGTGGGCATGAAGGCATCGGTTAAATATAAACTAAACCGTAATTCTCTCAGCGGATTGAAAATTGCAATTCAGGGATTGGGCCATGTCGGTATGCATCTTGTTGATTTTCTCAGCAAGGATGATGTTGAATTGTATGTGACCGATATAGATCAGGAGTCTGTGGAAAAAGTTGTTAAGCAATATAATGCAAAACCGGTAGAACTTGAGGACATTTACAGCATGGATGTGGATGTTTTTGCGCCCTGTGCTCTTGGTGCCATTTTAAATGATGATACCATCCCGCAGTTAAAATGTTCTGTAATTGCAGGTGCATCCAATAACCAATTGGAAAAGTCACATAAACATGGCAGAGATATTTTAGCTCGGGGAATTTTATTTGCTCCTGATTATGCCATCAATTCGGGTGGTCTAATAAATGTCTCGAATGAGCTGGAAGGTTACAATCGAGAACGAGCTTTCAATCAGGCAGAAGGCATTTACGATACACTCATGGCGATTTTCAGGCGCTCTGAAGAAAAAGACATTGCAACAAATATAGCATCAGATCAATTAGCAGAAGAGCGTATCAGAAAATTGGGCGAGCTCAAATCAATTTATACTGTAAAAGGGAAAAAATCTGTCTTTAGATGAACCGTAAAGAAAAACGGAAAGCACGCATGCTGGCTTTACAGCTTGCCTATGGAAATGAACTGACAGGAAGTGACCCTGAATTTATTGGAAATGAATTTTTTAATCATGGAACTGATTCTGAAAAGCCCAAGGAAAAGACATTAAAATATGGCCAACATCTATGCAGTCTCGCCATTATTAATCGGTCACATATTGATGAGCTTATCGTTAAATACAGTAAAAACTGGGCATTGTCAAGGATTGCACTAACTGACAGACTTGCATTGAGAATTGCCCTGACCGAAATGATCTATATTGATGATGTCCCCTACAAAGTCAGTATTTCAGAAGCCGTAGAGATTTCAAAATCCTTTGGTTCGGAAGAAAGCGGCGCTTTTGTAAATGGCATTTTAGATGCGGCTTACAATGATTTCAAAAAAGGCAAACAATTAGCAGAATAAAATGTCTGTTATATCAAAATTAGTTACAAAAGTTTTCGGCAAGAAATCCGACAAAGATCTTCGGTTACTTACCCCATTTGTAGATCAAATCAATGACAAAGCTCTTGAAATTCAATCTTGGCAGGATGATCAACTTCGCGAGAGAATAACCCATCATAAACAGCAAATTGACCAAGTTCGTAAGAATGTAAATACATCTAAAGAAAAAAAATCTTCAGAAGATATTTCAGAATTGATTTATAGTGAAGAGCAGGCATTTTTGGACTCTATCATGGTGGAAGTTTTTGCCATTGTTAAAGATTCAGCCAGACGATTATCCGGAACAAAATTCCAGGTTATGGGACAAGAAATAATTTGGGAAATGGTGCATTATGATGTTCAACTAATTGGCGGAGTTGCATTGCATCAAGGTAAAATTGCAGAAATGAAAACAGGCGAAGGAAAAACACTTGTATCCACTTTGCCCATTGTTTTAAATGCGATTACGGGACGTGGTGTTCATGTTATTACAGTAAATGATTATTTGGCGCAGCGCGACAGCCAATGGATGGGAATCTTATTTGAATTTTTGGGTTTAACCGTTGGCTGTATTTTAAATCAAATGTCACCTCAGGAACGGAAAACTCAATATGCCTGCGATGTGACTTATGGTACGAATAATGAATTTGGATTCGATTATCTGCGTGATAATATGGCGGTAACACCGGAAGACCAAGTTCAAACAGGCCATGTATTCGGAATTGTTGATGAAGTCGATTCTGTGTTAATTGACGAAGCTCGTACGCCATTGATCATATCCGGTCAAGTTGATGCACCACAAAATCAAAAGTATAAAGAGTACAAACATTCTGTGGAAAATGTAATGCGTAAGCAGTCCCACCTTGTAAATGGTATCATCTCTGAAGCGGAAAAGTCACTGGAAACAGATGAATATGAAGCAGGCACAAAACTTCTGATTGCTTCAAGAGGAATGCCTAAACATAAACGGTTAATGAAAATTTTTCAACAACAAGGGACAAAACAGCTCGTACATAAAATTGAAAATGACTACCTGCGCGATAAAAAAATGAATGAAATTGACGAGCAGTTGTTTTTCAGTATTGACGAAAAGTCTCACATTATTGACCTAACAGAATCCGGCAGAGAAGCGCTATCACCAGGAAATCCTGAAAATTTTGTCATTCCTGATATGGGTGAATTTTTCCATGAGATTGATGAAAATCCTGACTATGATGAAAAAGAAAAATTGACAAAAAAGGAAGAATGCCAATCGCTTCATGCCGAACGAAGTGACCGCATTCATGCCATCAATCAATTGCTTCGTGCTTATACGCTATTTGAAAAAGATGTGGATTATATTGTTCAGGATCGAAAGGTTCTGATTGTGGATGAGCATACGGGCAGGGTCATGCATGGCAGGCGTTACAGCGATGGGCTCCATCAAGCGCTTGAATCCAAAGAAAATGTCGAAATTGAACGAGAATCTCAGACCATGGCAACAATCACGATTCAAAACTATTTCAGGCAATACGAAAAACTTGCAGGCATGACAGGAACTGCCTCCACTGAAGCTCAGGAATTCATGGAGATTTACAAGCTAGATGTGGTTGAAATTCCAACCAATCAACCCATTATCCGAAATGACAATGATGACCAAATTTATCGAACCAAACGTGAAAAATATAATGCCATCATTGAGAAGATAATAGAACTAAACAAAGTTGGCGAACCCATTCTTGTGGGAACTACGTCAGTTGATGAATCAGAAACACTTTCCCGTATGCTCAGACGTAAAAAAGTTGCTCATAATGTGCTGAATGCAAAACAACATCAACGAGAAGCAGAGATCATAACCAATGCGGGTGGACCAAAAGCTGTAACCATATCTACAAACATGGCAGGACGAGGGACAGATATAAAGCTTGGAGATGGTGTGAAAGCACTTGGAGGATTATATATTCTTGGTACCGGCAGGCATGAATCCCGCAGGATTGACTTGCAGTTGCGTGGGCGCGCCGGAAGACAAGGTGATCCAGGAGAATCTACATTTTTCATTAGTCTGGAAGATGATTTAATGCGCTTGTTTGCGTCAGAGCGAATGTCCAAAATGATGGATACCCTTGGGTTTAAAGAGGGTGAAGTCATATCACATCCAATGGTAACAAGGTCTATTGGGAAAGCTCAAAAACGTGTGGAAAGCAGATATTTCAGCATTCGCAAACATTTGCTTGAATATGATGACGTTTTAAATCAGCAAAGAGAGGTTGTTTATGACCGACGGAATTTTGCTCTCCGCGGTGACGATATTAATCAAGAATTTCAAGAGATTCTTAAAGAGTATATCAATGAATTATTAGATACCTATTGTGGTGGTGAATCTAAGTCTGATTGGAATTGGGAAGATTTCAGATCAGAGATTTTGTCAACCTTTTCTCTAGATATCAATGAGGACAATTCAAACATTAATAATACGGATGAGTTGAGAGATATTATTATCCAGGGTGCAGATGCGATACTGGCACATAAAAAAGAACTTGCTGGAGTGGATAGGTTTGAAGGGTTCAAAAAATTTATCATCCTAAAAACAATTGATGAAAAATGGCGTGAGCATTTAGCAGGAATGGATCAATTAAGAGAAGGGATCAACTTGCGTGCCTATGGCCAGAAAAACCCATTGATTGAATATAAGCGCGAAGGTTTTGGGATGTTTGCAGATATGATGACAGAAACCAATAGAGAAACGCTGAAACGGATTTACAGAGTTAAAGTCGGCAACGTTGAAACTCAACATACGCAAATAAGAAATATCCCCAAAAATCTACGCACCCGTCATGATGATACCGCAAGCTTTGGAAATTTGGCCCCACAACAGCAAGCGGCACAAAACCAACAAGGCACTTTCCCCGGTCGCCCCAACACCCCCGTTCAGCGAACGCAACCGATAAAAACGGATGAAAAAATTGGACGAAATGACCCCTGTCCTTGTGGCAGTGGCAAAAAATACAAAAAGTGTCATGGGTGAGATTTTGGGGATTTTCGGTTTATTCAATAATTAAAACCTTTACAATTACACGAATATTTCTTCTAAATTGTTTATTAATATCTCATTGTTCTTTTGATTTGTAACAGTAGATTGTTGACGTGGACGGCTTGTAACATCATGTCACAAATAATTTGAAGATTTGAATGCCAAGTACCGTAATTTAACCGGCTTAATTGCCCCGCATTTTTTCTGATTGGGTGATTTAGGTATTTTCCAAAATTTTTTAATTTTAGCTTTAATAACATGGAGAGCATATTAATGTCTTTTATCAAAAAAGTAACTACTTTTTTATTCCTTATCCTTCCTTTATCATTGAATGCACAGGTTGCATTGCAGGGAAGTTACGATGCTGATAATCAAAAGATTATTGTCAGCATGGAAAATATTGAAACCGTTGCTGGCTTTCAATTTGAAATAAATGATGTACCAAATGTATTTGATGTAACTGGAGCATCGGGTGGGGTCGCCGGAGACCTTGGCTACACATTCAGTGCTAATGATTATTTGGTCCTTGCCTTCAGTTTTTCTGGAGACACAATTGCACCCGGAACCCACACCTTATGTGAGGTTGACATTTCTGACCCAACAGACGAAGCTGTTGTTTCTATTACCAATCCGGTTTTTAGCGGACCGAGCGGTAACAGTATCGACAATGTTGATACTGGGGATTCATTTACCGTTTCTTGCCTAACAGTAGATGACTGCGGGGTTTGCAATGGTGACAATTCACCCAATACCGGTACATGCGATTGTCTAGGGATACCTGATGGTACTGCAGTTGAAGACTGTGAAGGTGTTTGCGAAGGAACCGCCGTTTTAGATGAATGCGGAGTTTGCAATGGACCTGGTCCTGATTACGAATGTTGGGATGAAAGCGTAGCTTGTGACATCTCTGACTGTCCAACACCACCTGAAGATATTAATATTTATTTTGGTGAAATTGTAGGAAATGTTATTCCTGTCATGATTGAAAGCTATGTTGACCTGGTAGGTTTCCAAGCTGTTATTCATGATACACCTGAAGCATTTGATATTGCAAATATTTATGGCGGCGCAGCTGATAATGCAGGATGGCAACTTAGTGCAAGCTCTGATGGGATTTTGTTAGGTTTTTCAATGCAGAATATTGCTATTCCCCCAACAGATGGTTTAATGTTTAACCTTGGAATCGAAAATATAACTGGTACTTATGCGACATTAACACTCACGGATTTTGTACTTTCGGATGTGGATGGAAATAATATTGAATCTTATACTATAGGTGAACCTGGATTTTGGGGTACGATGCCGGATATTCCATCAGCTCCAACCGGTTTAATGGTTGATAATATTTCAGGAAACAGTGTTACCCTCTCTTGGGATGCCTCTGACCTTGCAGAGTTTTATAATGTTTACAGAAATGGTGAGATGGCAGCTTCCACAGGTGTTACCTCTTTTACGGATATAGAATTAGAATTTGGAGCAGAATATAGTTACTATGTAACCGCCGGAAACATTGCCGGAGAATCCGATGCATCTGCAAGCGTGGATGCCACAACAGATGATGCTCCACCTCCACCTGCACCGACAAACTTGATCGCTGTAAGCGGTGACGGTGAAGTAGGATTGTCTTGGGATGCACCTGAAATGCCTACTGCATTGGAAGAGGGCTTTGAAAGTACAGATATACCAGATGGTTGGCTAAGTATTGATGATGACAATGACACGGATGACTGGGATGAGTGGACTCCAGGATATGAATATGCTCCACACTCTGGTTCATACTCTATTGCCAGTGCTTCATGGTCTCCTGCTTCTGGTGTACCGCTTAATCCTGATAATTGGCTTATCTCACCATCGATTGATATTGTTCCGGGAGCAGTATTAACCTATTGGGTGGCAGCGCAGGATCCAAGCTGGTCAGAAGAACATATTGAAGTCTGGGTGTCAACAACTGGAACAAATTTATCCAATTTCAATGATGAAGTTGACAATTATACCTGTCCAGCCGGTTCTGATGCTTGGGTTGAACGTGTTGTTGATTTAAACGCTTATGCAGGTCAGTCAGTTCATCTCGGTTTCCGCCATACTGATGTGACAGATATGTTTGTCATTAAATTAGATGATGTATCCGTTACAGGCGCAATTGGTATGGCTTTTAATGCTGATTTTGAAGATCCGGAAGATTATTCACTTTTTACTAATTTTAGTCATCCCGGTAATCTCCCATTAAGGGTTGAACATGATATGACCGAAGAAGAAGAAATGAACCTCATTCAACGCTATGTAGAAAACTATCCTCTTCATGATGATATTCCTGCTTTAGACAGAATGCTGGTTGGTTACAATATATACCGTTCTGAAACTTCAGGGTTTGATTATGATCTCATCGCTGAAATTGGAGCGGAATCCACGATGTACACAGATTTGTCTGTGATGAATAATAACACCTATTATTATGTTGTATCTGGTGATTATGATCCTGAAGGTGAATCAGATTATTCTAACGAAGCATCAGCTACACCTTCAGACTTTGTTATCTTATCAGTAAATGTTATTACACCTAATGCTGAAATTGGTGAAATGGTGGAATTTGAAATTGATATGACCAATGATGAAAGTGATGTTCATATGTTTAATTTCAATTTAACTATTAATCCTTCATCTCTTGATGATATTTCTGTCAGTTCAACCCCAAGGGTTCCTGGTTCCTGGTCAGATAATAATGATATCACTGGATCAACTATTTTATTCTCCGGAAACTCTGATGGAACCACAGGAATATCCGCTGGTACAGGAGCTATATACACCGTGTCCGGTGTGGTCAGCGAAAGTGCAACAAGTCCGTTAGTGAATTTGGAATTTTCCAATATAGAGATTGCCGGTGAAAACAATTCACCCTTAAATGTGGGTGAGCCTGTAAACGGTTCTTTCCTAATTCCCGGCAATTTACTTCCTCCTGAAAATTTGGTAGCACAATCCGGCATGGATTCTCAAGTTCAGCTGACGTGGGATTCACCTCCTATTGTGGGTGATGAACCTCCTGAATGTCCCGATGGTTCAGCAGATTATGTTGACTGTGCAGGAGTTTGTTTTAACAATGAAGATTGTGCAGACGGCGCGAACTATGACGGTTGCATATTTGGTGATTCAACCTGGCTTGGAGACGGTTTTTGTGATGATGGCTCTTGGGGATTAACATTCTGGTTAGATGGCAATGAGTGCCAGGAATACGGAAATGACTGTGGGGACTGTGGTGCCTTTGATCCAGATGTTGACGATCCAAACGGCATGTGTTCCGGTGGAGGAGGCGGCGGAGGCGGCTCCGAAGATTGTGAAGATTGTGAA
>MDTE01109559.1_pt1 | contig 13211 bp, 18 predicted proteins | sample 811231 | NCBI WGS metagenome assembly MDTE01 (sample SAMN05326651, study PRJNA326480) | marine metagenome | isolation source: seawater | place: Indian Ocean: Red Sea | collected 2010
TATTTTGTTTTTAAATTTGTTACAAACATTTTCAAGAAATTTTAGATCCGTAACAGCAATAGTTCCTAAAACAACTCTGTCCACTCCTGCATCAATTAATTTAGCTATATGATCAATTGTTCTTATCCCACCACCTACCTGGACTCTCATTTGTAAATCAGAAACATTAACTTTAGTCTCATTGCATATTTCCTCAATCAATTTCCCATTTACTGGCTCACCTTTCAGAGCTCCATCAAGATCAACTATATGAAGATCGTGAAACCCTTGATCTGAAAATTCCTTAGCTTGATCTAATGGACTTTTTTTGTACTCTGTGCTTTTATTGAAATCACCTTTAAGTAATCTAACGCACTTTCCATTTTTTATATCTATTGCGGGAAATATTTTCATTATAACTTCCACTTCAAAAAATTTTCTAAGATAATCAAACCATTTTTTTGACTTTTCTCAGGATGAAATTGAGTTCCAACAATATTTTCTTTTGCTACTGATACTGTTATTGAATTACCATAATTTGTTGTAGCAATTACACAGTCTTTTTGCTTTGTCATAAATTCGTAGCTATGAATAAAATACATGTGAGATTTATTTTTAATATTAGAAAAAAGAAAACAGTCTTTTTTCAGTTCTATTTCATTCCATCCCATGTGAGGTAATTTGATTTTTTTATTCAAATTATTTATTTTTCTAACTTCACCATCAATCCATCCAAATCCTTTTGTCTTTTGACTTTCATAGCCAATTTTAGCAAATAGCTGCATACCTACACATATCCCCAAAATAGGCTTTTTCTTTTCTAAAACAAACTCATTTAAAGTTTCATTCAATCCAGGTATTTTTTTTATGCCTGAATAACAATCTCCAAAAGAGCCCTGGCCTGGCAAAACTATTTTATCAGATTGTTTAATAATTTTGGGATCGCTGGTTACTATTATTTTAGAGCTTACACTTATATTGTTAGCGGCAGTTTCGAGTGCTTTAGCCGCTGACATTAAGTTGCCAGAACCATAGTCAATTACTGAGATGGACATTTTTATTTTATAAAACGCCTTTTGTTGAAGGAACTTTATTTTTAATTCTAGTATCTACTTCTATGGCATTTCTTAATGATCTTGCAAGTCCTTTGAAACAAGATTCGATTATATGGTGACTGTTATCTCCATAAATATTTTCAACATGTAATGTTATACCAGCTGCCTGGGAAAAAGCTTGAAACCATTCTTTAAATAATTCCGTATCCATTTCTCCCAATTTTTCTACTTTTAATTTTACTTTCCAAATCAAATAAGGTCTATTTGAAACATCCATAGTTACTCGAGTTAATGTTTCATCCATAGGGATTAATGAATGCCCGTATCTTTTTATTCCTTTTGAAGTTCCAAGTGCTTTCTTAATACATTCGCCGATAGCAATCCCGGTATCTTCGGTAGTATGATGTAGATCTATGTGTGTATCTCCTTTGGCAGATATTTTTAAATCAATTAATGAATGTTTAGAAAGTTGTTCTAACATGTGGTTTAGAAAACCTATTTTGGTATCTATCTTATAAGATCCCTTACCATCAAGATTTGCTTCAACAACTATGTTGGTTTCTTTGGTCTTTCTGTTTATTTTAGCTTTTCTTGCCATATAGGGGTCCTGTAATAGCAGGGATTTGAGGCTATATCAATAAAGGGAACTTTTGCCCTTGAAGATATTAAATAAATCTCCACATAAGTTAGTACTATGAGTGATAATTCAAATTGGCATGGAACTACAATTGTCCTGATCCGAAAAGGTAAAGATGTTGTTGTGGCTGGGGATGGACAAGTAAGTCTTGGCAATACAGTAATTAAAAGCACAGCTAAAAAAGTTCGTAAAATAGATAAAAGAAATGTTATAGCGGGTTTTGCAGGATCCACTGCAGATGCATTAACTTTATTTGAAAGGCTAGAAGCTAAATTAGAAAAACATGCAGGAAATCTTACAAGGGCAGCTGTTGAATTAGCAAAAGACTGGAGAACAGACAAATACTTAAGAAGACTAGAGGCTTTAATGGCTATCGCCGACAAAGAAAAAAGTTTTATAATCTCTGGAACAGGTGATGTCTTGGAGCCTGAGGGAGGCATCATTGGTATTGGATCTGGTGGTAATTTTGCTTTAGCTGCCGCAAAAGTTTTAATGGATTCAAATATGACTGCAGAAGAAATTGCAAAAAAATCTATTAATGTTGCATCAGAAATATGCGTATTTACAAATAATAATATAACCCTAGAAAAAATCTAAACGAATGGTACAAAAAACAAACATAACATCATTGCCGCCAAGAGAGTCTAAAAAAGAAAAAGATGATAAATCAGTTGTCTCTTCTCTGTCTCCAAGAGAGATAGTTTCTGAACTAGATCGTTACGTTATTGGTCAAAACGCCGCAAAACGGGCAGTAGCGATTGCTCTTAGAAATAGATGGAGAAGGCAAGCATTAAAAGATGATATGAAGGATGAAGTTCTCCCAAAAAATATCTTAATGATAGGACCGACTGGAGTTGGTAAAACTGAAATTTCAAGAAGACTTTCTAAATTAGCAGAAGCCCCATTTATTAAGGTAGAAGCCACGCGTTTCACTGAAGTTGGTTATGTGGGTAGAGATGTAGAGCAAATTATAAGAGATTTACTTGAAATTGCTATAGCTATTGAAAAAGAGAGAATGAAAAAAGAAGTTTATAGTAAAGCACAACAAGCAGCAGAGGAAAGAGTTTTAAATGTACTCGTTGGAAATAAAGCTAGTGTTGCAACAAGAGAAAGTTTTAGAAAAAGATTAAGAAATGGCGATCTTGATCAAAACGAAATAGAAATTGAAGTTAACGATTCACCGAACATGCCAAGCTTTGAAATACCTGGGGTGCCAGGAGCAAACGTTGGAATGATAAATATTTCTGAAATGCTTGGAAAAAATGTAAAAAAAGGGAAAAAGAAAAAAATGACAGTAAAAGAATCCCATGAAATTTTAATTGCTGAAGAATCGGACAAAATGATTGAACATGATGCAATTATCAAAACAGCAAAAATTTCAACAGAAAATAATGGTATAGTTTTTTTAGATGAAATTGACAAAGTCTCGGCTAGAGGTGATCGTATAGGTGGAGATGTATCTAGAGAAGGTGTGCAACGTGATTTATTACCATTGATAGAAGGTACAACTGTTAGCACAAAACATGGTCCAATAAAAACTGATCATATATTATTTATTGCATCTGGAGCATTCCAGCTTGCTAAACCTTCAGATTTGCTTCCCGAATTACAAGGAAGACTACCAATTAGAGTTGAGCTAAATGCTTTAACCAGTGAAGATTTTAGAAGAATATTAGAAGAGCCTGATAACAGTTTAATTAAACAATATAAAGCTTTATTAAAAACTGAAAATGTAACGCTAGAATTTTCAAAAGATGGTATAGAAACCATAGCAAAATTAGCAACTGAGATTAATTCAAGTATTGAAAATATAGGTGCAAGAAGATTACACACCATTATTGAAAAAGTTTTAGATGAAATTAGCTTTACAGCAACAGATCGTGGTGGAGAAAAAATAATTATAGATAAAAATTATATTACAAAAAATCTGGGTGAATTAGCAAAGGATACAGATTTATCAAAATTCATTCTTTAAATTTATTTTTATCTTTCAAAAAAATATATAATGCCCCTTCTCCTCCATCTTTAATTTCCGCTTCTGATATTTTTTTTATTTTATTAATTAAGTCTGTTTCGTTTTGGATAAAATGTGGTACCGAATATCTTAATACATTCATTTTATTTGAACGAAATGGGTCACCATAAACCTTAGATCTTGATCCTTTGCCAGTAACTACGATTAACTTTTTACATTCTTCTTCGTATGATTCCATGATGAATTTTTTTATTTGAATATTGGCTTCGTCTAATGAAAATCCATGAAGATCAATCTTTTTAATTTTATTAGATCTATAATTTTTAGTTAATACATCAGAATCTTTATCGTAAACATTATCTATTTTTTTTATAAAATTGTACCATTCCTTTTTATCTTTGGATGTAACAAAAACTTTTTTTTTCACTAATTTTTTGCTGTATTAACTAAATACCAAGTAGGATCTTGGCTCCACATATTTTTTGAAAATTCCCAAACATCATTCACTGTTTTAATTGTATCTGGATTACCCTCTATGATTTGATTATTTTTGTCTTTAACGCAAGTTATAATTTCACTTACAAAATTTACTGTGACTTTATAAATATTTTCTATTTTCTTAAATTCCAATATTTTTGCAGATTTTATACCTATAAAAGTTGTTTCGTATTTTAATTTTTTGTTTTTTCTTTCATCTATCACCTCTGAAAAACGATTAAACATATCTTTTTCCAATAAACCTCTTAGTTTTTTTTTGTCTCCTTTTGCAAAAGAAGTAATTATTTGCTCGTAAGCTATTTCCGCACCTTTCAAAAATTCCTTTTTTGCATCTTCGCTTACATTCCCGGACTTTATGGCTTCATTATTTTCAATATCCTTAAGAGTCTCAATTCCTCTTGGAAAAAATCTATTCATTGGTTTTCCTTGATGTCCAGTTTTTCTCCCCAGAATATTTCTTAGTCTAAGAATTACAAAACCAGCTAACATTGCTAATATAATTATATCTATAAAACCAAATTGATTACTCATATACGAATTTTGATTATAATACTTAAATGATATAGTATGCAAACATTAATAATCATACAAATGAACGCAGTTCTTCTTTTTATAATCGGCATTCCATTGATAGAAATTTATCTAATGATAAAAATTGGCGGTGTGATCGGACCATTGAACACTGTATTTTTAATTTTTTTTACAGCAGTTACAGGAATATATTTTGCGCGCCTTGAAGGCCTCAACACAATAAGATCAGGCTTTGGGCAGCTGATAAGAAACGAAATGCCTATATATGAAATTATTTCTGGGGCGGCTATAGCTTTTGCTGCCCTACTTCTTATTATCCCAGGGTTTCTAACAGATTTATTTGGTTTTCTTTTATTAATACCATTTACAAGGAAAATTTTAATTAAAAATATTTCTTCTAAATTTAAAAAGGATGAAGTCGATCCAAATATTGTTGAGGGTAATTTTATTGAAGAAAAAGAAGATAATAAAAAAAGAGAGGATGATTAATTGAAATATAAAATTATATCAAAATTTATTAAAGATATTTCTTTTGAAATACCAAATGTTGAAACCTTTACAATGTTGGAAAAAGAAATATCAAAATATAATTTAACATTTGACATCAAAAGCAAAAAATTTAAAGACAATATAATTGAGGTTAATACAATTTTAAAAATTCTTCCAACAGATGAGGTTAAACACAAAATGTTAGCCGAAATAAATTTAACTTCCCTGGTTTCAATAGAGAACGAGAAAGATGATGATAAAAAGGAATTAGAAAAAATTGCACTAATAAAAGTTCCAACAGAAATTTATCCAACTCTTTATGAAACTTTTACATATTTATTCTCACAGGCGGGTATAAAAAATATTAGTATAGAAAAAGAGGTTAATTTTGAAAAAATGTATAATTCAAAATTTAAATCTTAATTAAAAAAATTTTTTTGTAAAGAATTTTTAAGGTAATCATCATGAGCATTAATTTCTTCTTTGCTTGGTTTAATTATTTTTCTGTTATTTGAATATATTTCAATATTTTTTTCTTTGTTTTTCTCGCCTTCTAATTCAATATTTTGAAAATCTAATTTTGGCTCTTTTTGATCAAGCAAATTGATATAAATTTCTTTTAACAGCTCGCAGTCAACTAAAGCGCTATGCTTATCTCTTTTTGAGTTATCTATATTAAATCTTTTACAAAGAGCATCTAGAGAATTTTGAGATCCTGGATATTTTTGTCTAGCAATTTCTAATGTATCAATTACATCTTTTTCACTTATTTTTTCTTTGCCAGAAAGTTTTAATTCATAATTAAGAAAACCTAAGTCAAAACTAGCATTATGAATAATAATTTTTTTGTCTTTAATAAAATTTAGAAAGTCATTAGCTATTTCTTTAAATTTTTTTTTACTTGATAGAAAACTATCTGAATATCCATGAATTTTCAAAGCTTCTGCTGATACTGACCTTTCTGGATTTATATATTCATGAAAAATTCTTTTTGTTGGTATTTGATTTTTCAATTCAATACACCCTATTTCTACAATTCTATGTTTTTGATCGACGAACAAACCTGTTGTTTCTGTATCTAATATAATTTCAAGCATATAATATAATTTTATCTAATATCCTTTTAACATTTTTTTTAAGTGATTTATTTTTAAAATTATTTTTTATTATAAAATTTGATTTTTTCTTTTTAGTTTCTATAGGTAGTTGTAGTTTTTTTAATTTTTTTATTATTTTTGGGTCAAAATTTGGTCTTTTTCTAAGTCTTTTGTAAATTTCTCTTTTACTAGCATCTACAAAAATTAGTACATCATTTTTTCTATTAATTTTATTTTCTATTAACAAAGGAATATCCAAAACAATAAATTTTTTATTTTTGTTTCTTTTAATAAAATTATTCATTTTATATCTAATTTCTGGATGAATAATATCAGTTATTTTTTTAAGATTTTTTGGATTTTCTTCAATAGCTAAGTTTAAAAAACTTTTTTTGACTGGAAAAGAAGTAATATAACTCGGAAGTATTTTTCTTAGTTTTTTATAACATTTTCTGTTTTTTCTATATAACCTAGCAACCTCATAATCAGCATTAAAAACAGGCCCGCCAAATTGCTTTGCAACATGACTTTTCCCAGATCCAATATCACCAATAATTCCAATTCTAATCATTAATCTAACAATTTATTATTAACCATTGGCAAAATGTTATGCCAAATTTTAAATGACAATTGAGCTTGGTAAATAAACATCATTTTACCATTTTCTATTTTGTTTCCTAATTTTTCACCTTCCAGAAGAAAATTAGTCTTGCTTGGATTATAAATTAAATCATAAAATAATTTATTTGGTTTTATTTTATTTAAATCTAATTTAATTTTATCCTCTTTGTTTAGACCTAAGCTTGTTGCGTTAATAATCATATCAAAATCGGGTCTTTCTCCCCAATTAATTATTTCTAAATTAGGAAAAATTTTTTTTAAATTTTCAGCTTTTTTTTTTGTTCGGTTGCTTAAAATTATATTTTCTGCTCCTAATCTTTTTAATGCCAAAATAATTGATGGAGTTACCCCACCTGCTCCTAGAATAAATACTTTTTTATTTTTAACACTATAATTAATAGTTTTTATAGCTTGCTCAAATCCACCAACATCTGTGTTATCTCCAACAATTTTATCTTTACTTTTATAAATAGTGTTTACTGATTGAGTTTCTTTTGCAAGAGAAGTTAATTCATTCAAAAATGGAATGACTGACCTTTTAAATGGGACTGTTACATTTATACCATCTACTTCACCATTTTTTACTTTTAATATTACTTCTTCAATTTGATTTTCATTAAGTTGTTTTTTTTCATAAAAAGCATCAATATTGTTTTCTTTGATCCAATGGTTATGTAGTTTGGGTGATAAAGAGTGTTTAATTGGATTTCCTATAACTATATATTTTTTCATTTCAAATTTTTTAGATACTCCTTTATTTGTTTAACTGGCAACCCCATAATTGTATCTTCATCTCCTTCTATTTTTGAAAATAAAGATCTTCCGTCAGCTTCAATTTGGTAAACACCATAAGCATATAATTCCTTATCTTTTATCTTTAATAAATATGATTTAATTTCGTCTAAATTAAGTTTTTTCATTTTCAAAGTAGATTCATCAGTGGAATTCCAAACCATATATCCATTTTTAGATATGCAAACAGAACTAATTAATTGATGCTCTTGTCCATTTAATTTTTTCATAATTTCAAAAGCTTCATTTCTAGTTTTTGGTTTAGATATAAGTTCTCCTCCCAAATCTATTACACTGTCAGCTCCAAGGACAAGTTCTTCGGGCCTTCTTTGACTCACTTTATTTGCTTTTAATTCTGCTAAATTTTTAGATATCAATTTAGGCGTGGCTTTTTCATTTAATAAAGATTCTTTAACCTGATCTTCATCAACATTGGAATGTATTACTTCCGAATCTATACCATTTTGATCTAAAATTTTTTTTCTTACCTGGCTCTTAGAAGCAAGTATAATTTTTTTAATCATCTAGAATTTAATATGTCTAATATTTTTATAATCGACGCAGCGGTTTCTTCTACAGATTTTCTTGTTACATCTATTGTTGGCCAATTATATTTTTTAAATAATTTTTTAGAAAATTCTAATTCGTTTAATATTTTTTTTTCGTCAGTATAATCTCCAGGTCTATCTTCATGCATAGACTGTATTCGATTTCTCCTAACATCTGATAGTCTTGTAGAATCGCAAATAAGTCCAATAACACAAGTTTTTTTTGAACTATCTATAATTTCTTTTGGAATATTTTTATTGGGAATTATTGGTATATTTGCTACCTTATAACCCCTGTTTGACAAATAAATTGATGTCGGAGTTTTGCTTGTTCTGCTTATACCTATCAAAACTACATCAGACTTATCCAAATCTGATATAATTTTTCCATCATCATGTGTCATTGTATATTGCACAGCTTCTATTCTTTTATAATATTCGTCATCCAGAATATGTTGTCCGCTTGGTTTGTGACTTGCTTCTTGCTTTAATAATTTTGAAAAATTAGAAATCAGGTCTCCCAAAACTTCAAAGGAAGGAATTTTATTTTTTTTTGTTTCTTCTGCCATATATTTTGCTAAATTCTTATCAACAATCGTGTATAAAATTATTATATTTTTTTCAGATTTGGATTTTGAAATAATTTTATCAATTTGATTTTCCGTCCTCGTAAAAGAATAATGAATGGTTTTACAATCAAAATTAGAAAATTGAGCTTTGATAGCCAAAAAAATCCTATCTAACGTTTCCCCGGTTGAATCTGATACTTGATAAACTTGGTATAATTTGTTCATAATTCTGTTAATAAACCATCAATTAACTGAATATTCATTTTTTTTTTCAAATTAGTAATGTTGTTAAGACGCATTAACAATTAACTAAACAACTTATATACGTTAATAAAATACAAACAAATTATTATAAAAATTAACAAAATAAAACATATGCAATTAAATCAATAATTTATAATATATATTAATAACAGGTTTAAAGGACAAACTGTATATAACTAATTTATACCGTTATTAACATGCTCTAATAATACTAATAACTTATTTATACTATATATTAATGAAAGATACATTGAGAGAGTGCATTGAAGAAAAGAAGACCTCATACACGCCTATATGGTTTATGAGACAAGCTGGTAGGTATTTACCTGAGTTTAGAGAAATAAGAAAACAAAACCCAGATTTTATCAAACTATGTCTAAATGAAAGATTATCATCTGAAATTTCACTTCAACCTATTAGAAGATTTGATATCGATGCTGCTATAATATTTTCTGATATTTTAATGGTACCATATGGACTTGGCCAAAAAATTGAATTTAAAAAAGGTATTGGTCCTATTCTAGGGGATTTAAATTTTAATGTTGTTCTTAATACTAAAACAAATGATTTTATTGAAAAATTATCTCCGATTTATCAAGCAATAAAAAGAGTTAAAAAAGATATTAAAAATAAAAATCTCATTGGTTTTGTTGGGGCACCATGGACACTATTAATGTATATGTTGAATAAAAAATCTCCAAAAGACAACTTTAATATAAACAAAATTATTAAAAGCAAAAGTTTAATGAGGGATTTAATTATAAAATTAGAAGATATTATTTTTTTACATATTAAAGAACAAGTTAAAGCCGGAGCAGATATTATTCAAATATTTGATTCTTGGGCTGGTTTATTGCCAGAAGACAAACTTTCTGAGTATTGTTATATTCCTACTTCAAAAATAGTAAAAAATGTAAAATCACTTAAAATTCCAACTATTTGCTTTCCAAAAGGAATTGGTAAAAATTATATTGATTTTTGTTCGGCAGTTAATCCAAGTTGTGTAAGTATAGATTATGAAGTTGATCCTCAATGGATAAAAGAAAAATTAGATGGAATACCAGTCCAAGGAGGCCTGGACCCAAAAATATTACTAGGAAATGATAAAGAAGAAATAAAAAAAAATGTTGAAAAATACATTAATATATTCAAAGATTATCCATATATTTTTAATTTGGGTCATGGTGTATTACCGGAAACAAGACCTGAAATAATTGAATATATAATTCAGATAATTAGAAATAATAAATAAAATGAAAAAGGCCGTTATTCTTTTTAACCTCGGGGGCCCCGATAAACTAGAAAGCGTTGAGCCATTTCTTTTTAATTTATTTAACGATCCTGCAATAATTAGCATTCCATCAATTATAAGATATCCCTTAGCAAAATTTATTTCTAAAAGACGAGCTCCAATAGCAAAAAATATTTATAAAGAAATAGGAAATAAATCTCCAATTCTTGAATTGACTCAAGATCAAGCAAACAGTCTAGAAAATAATTTATCAGAAAAGGGTGATTACAAATGCTTTGTTGTTATGAGGTGCTGGCATCCACGAGCCTCAGAAATAATAAATAAAGTAAAACAATACAATCCAGAAGAAGTAATACTCTTGCCCCTTTATCCACAATATTCTGCATCAACCTCAGGATCTTCAATTAAGGAGTGGAACGATTTATGTAAAAAGGAAAACTATAAAGTTAAAACTAAAACTATTTGTTGTTATCCGACAGAAAATAATTTTATAATTTCCCACGTTAACCTTATAAAAAAAACAATAAAAACTTTAGAAAATAAGAATTTCAAAATACTTTTTTCTGCCCACGGTTTACCTGAAAACAAAATAAAAAAAGGCGATCCTTACCAATGGCAGATTGAACAAACCGTTGAAGCAATCATGTCTAATCTAGTTAACGAAAATTTAGATTACACAATATGTTATCAAAGTCGTGTGGGACCATTAAAATGGATTGGCCCATCTACAGATGAAATAATCATTAAATATTCTAAAGAAAAAAAGGGAATTGTCATAGTCCCCGTGGCCTTTGTTTCAGAACACTCAGAAACGTTAGTAGAATTAGACATTGAATACAAAAAACTAGCAGAAAAAAATGGTTGCAGTTTCTACAAAAGGGTACCAGCATTGGGAGTAGAGGAGAGTTTTATTAAAGGACTTGCTGATCTAGTTTTAAAAAAAGAAATAAGAAATAATTTTGTTTCATCAGTTATGTGCCCTAATAAATATGTAAAGTGTCCATGCTTACCAAAATAAAAAAAATTATTTTAAAAGACGATAATGGAAAATCTTTAGAAGTTGATCTAAAAGAATTTATTGATCATTTAAATAAATTTCATAGAATAGGAAATAGCATTCATACTCAAAGTGGATGTTCATTTACAGTAGATGATGAATTTAGAATTAAAATAAAAAAATTATATGAAAAATGAGTTTGTTAAATGAAAAACAACTTAAAGATTATGACGACAATGGATTTGTCGCTCCTATAGACATTTTCTCATCAGAAGAAGCAGAAGTAATTAAAAAAGAAATTGAATACATTGAAAAAAAATGGCCAAATGAACTAATTGGACTGGGAAGAAATAATGTTCATTACATATCACCTATCTTTGATAAAGTTTGTCATAATTCTAAAATTTTAGACGCTGTAGAAAGTATTATTGGCAAAGATATTTTAGTTGGAGGAACAACATTATTTATAAAGGATCCAGATAAAAAAGGTTTTGTAAGTTGGCATCAAGACGCAAAATATATTGGTTTTGAACCATATAATTGGGTGACAGCTTGGCTTGCAATTACTGATGCTAATGAGGAAAATGGATGTATGAGAATGTGGTCAGGATCTCATAAAGAAAAAATCAAAGATCATAAAGATACATATAATGAAAATAATTTATTAACACGAGGTCAAACAGTCCAAAATGTTCCAATTGAAAAAACTACTGTCAATGCACTTAAGGCTGGCCAATTATCTCTTCATCATCCAATGATTGTTCATGGCTCAGGCCCTAACAAAAGCAATCAAAGAAGAATTGGCTTTGTTATACAAAGCTATATAGGAACAAACGTTAACCAAGTGCTGGGGAAGATTTTTGTGCAGCAAGCAAGAGGTAAAGACACATTTAAATATCATGAACACGTAAAAAGACCAGTTGAATTAATGAATAAAAGTGACATGATATTTAAGAATAAAGCAAACGAGGAGTTATCAAAAATTTTTTATAAGGATGCTAAAAAAATAGGAAAATTTTAAATGAATACATATTTATTATTTAAATCAATTCATCTTATAGCAGTGATTTCCTGGATGGCCGGGCTTTTGTATTTGCCTAGAATATTTGTTTATCATAGCGAGGCTGTTCAAAATAATAAATCTGAAGATTTAAGAGAAACCTTTAAAGTTATGGAGAGAAGACTTTTTGTTTATATTATGAATCCTGCAATGATTGTGTCATGGATATTTGGAGTATTATTGATACATACTATTGGTATAGAAAATTTTGGCTATCTTTGGCTTCAATTAAAGTTAGTATTTGTGATTATTTTGACAATTTATCATTTCTTTTTGTTTCAATGCCTAAGGAAATTTGATGAAAACAACAATTCATTTTCACCTAAATTTTATAGAATTATCAATGAAATACCCACTGTTTTATTGATAGGAGTGATATTAGTCGTGGTTTTTAAACCTTTATGAGACCTTGAAATTTTTTAAAAAGATATTATATTAAAGATACGTCCCTTAAAAAAACAATCAAAACATGAACCTAGAAGAACTTAAAAAGAAAACACCTGCTGAGCTTATAGCACAAGCCGAAAAGCTTGAAATTGAAAATCCAAGCACACTACGTAAACAAGAAATTCTTTTTGCAATTCTTAAAAAACTAGCTCAAAAAAACGAACAAATTACAGGAGGCGGAGTTTTAGAAGTTTTACAAGATGGTTTTGGTTTTTTAAGAGCTATTGAGTCCAACTATTTACCCGGACCAGATGATATTTATGTTAGTCCAAGCCAAATAAGAAAATTTGGTTTAAGGACTGGAGATTCGGTTGAAGGAGAAATAAGAGCTCCAAAAGATCAAGAAAGATATTTTGCTTTATTAAAAGTAGATAAAATAAATTTTGATAATCCAGAAAAA
>MDTE01167711.1_pt1 | contig 13211 bp, 10 predicted proteins | sample 811231 | NCBI WGS metagenome assembly MDTE01 (sample SAMN05326651, study PRJNA326480) | marine metagenome | isolation source: seawater | place: Indian Ocean: Red Sea | collected 2010
CACCTATTGTTTGAGCAAATTTCCTAGCTGGTCTCTGACCATATTGACGAGCGCTGACAACCAAGATTCTATTTGCATCGAAATTAGATAAGAATTTAGCAACTGCACGAATCCTTGCATCTGTCTGTCTAACATCAATTATATGGATACCAGAATTATCTTGTCGAAGCTCATCTAGAAACTGCTTCATATCAGCAGATTTCTGATTTGTTCCTATGTGCACAGCGTGCGCATCATACATTTCAAGCGGTACAAGTGGAGCTTGGCTTTCATCCATTTAGGTCCCTCAGCAGCGCCGCGACCTAACTTCGATTGATAAGCGCTACGCAAGAGGATGAATCAACTTATCATCAATATTCAAGGTCTGAAAGGTACGTACATTCTCCAGAATCGTGGGACTCAGCGAATGTTATGCATGGTTTTGTTATTGTGGCATAAGTATCAAAGCGGTCGTAGAAGGATGCTTGGTCGATTGGCGCGGTCACACCGTAACCGCGTGCCTCAACTTCGAAAATCCAAGCACCGGATATCAAATCTGATTGAGGGAACTGAAACGGTTGTTGAGGGAAATCTTGAGTTGCTTTGACTTCCCAAAATGGATCTCCCCCACTTTCTCTGACTCCGGGTTTCCAAAGTTTTGCATGAACATAGCGGTACTCATTAGTTTCATTTCCAACTAATTCTTCAACTACAGAAGAATATGGTAATTGTGCTCTAAAATTAATTACCAATAAAGAGATTGTTTCATCAAAATAAATTATTGTTTCATTAGTGTAGAGCACAGAATCTAAACTATTAGATTCAAATGTATAGGAGAATCCAAAAGTTTCCTCTTTGTTACTCACCTTAGGTTCCTCACGTAATTCCTCCATGAATTCTCTTTGAACTGCTAGTCCAAGACAACCAGTTAAAGTTGTGGAAAGCATCAATATCGACAATGCTAATCCAAACACTCGAACTGATGTCATCAATTACTCCGAAACAGACATGTTTCTTCAATCCACTCTATAGAAGGGCACTGTACAAGCGTCTATCAGGGGGTATTATTTCCGATAAAATGCTCCAGTGACGACGAAAGGAGAACCGAGCTACGGCTTTGACGTTCCCTATGAGTACCGAGGGGCACTTATTCTTCTTCATCAACAACGCGAGATTCGTGAACTTCTCTGAAGATTACAGTTCCAACTCCTAAGTTTTCACGCAGTGAACGTACAAGACTGAACTTCGCATAAGCCCAGTTTTGATCGTAAGCCATTGCTTCCGGAGTAGTTACTGTCAAATCGTCACCATCGAAAGAAATCTCAAAATCATCACGACCAGTATTCATCTTTAGTAATGTTTCAACACGTTCTGAACGATCTTCAACTACTTTGACAATTTTGTAATTATATTTCAGAGTAGTTCCAGCCAGCGGATGGTTGTAATCAATTCTAGCTCGTCCTGCACTGATAAATTGTAAAACACCTGTACGGCCACCAATTTCAACTGGCGCACCAATTGCTAGAGTACTAGGATCCCTAACACTACGCATCAAAACATTCTGTCCAATAGTCTCTACCAAACTAGAATCTCTTTCACCGTATGCATCTACTGGTTCAATCTCGAACTCGTAATCTTTGTCTGCTTCAGCATCATTCAGATGATTCTCAAAACCACTGATAAGACGACCATCTCCAACGATTGTAATCATTGGTTGATATGTACGACTTTCATCGAAAATATCATTCTCCTTAGCAACGTCTTCACGTGTAGTTTCGATAAGTCTCTCAGAACCTGCATCATACAAGTCATAATCAATGTGAACAATAGAACCAGCATCCATAATTTTGCCTCCGGGCAGCCCGCCGACCTGCTCCCCCTTTTTGATACAAACGGTTATGTCTTTGAGAAAAATTCAACCTAAATTCAGTCTTGTCGACTGATTCTAGGACTGGATAGATAGGCTAGACCTCCACCAATAATAATTAGAATCCAACCAAACCAAACCGCATGTGAACCTTGTAAATCGTGCACAGTGACACGAATTCTGTCTACCTCGCTTGTCTCTCTAAACATCATTGCATCTAACAAATCATTAGATTGGAAAATATCGAGAATAATTATCGTGTCACCAAATAGTCCTACATGTCTGTCAGGTTCAGATCTAGGAGTTACTTGACCGCTTGGGGAGTCAAATCGAAGTATCCCCGGATGAAGGGTATCTATTAATTCGCCATTCTTTCTCATTTCGATAACCACTCCCAGATATCCATCACCGACTGGATAATCATAATCGTCATCTTCCAAACTTATCAATTCAACTTCTGTGAATGTGAATTCATATCCATCGTGTTGAACCGGTTGATCCTTACTTAGAGTAACTAAATGAGAGGGATCTGCCCTATCAATCAATGTAGTGGTGAATACATGTCCAACCAACAACAAAAGTATTCCTAAATGGGATAGGTGTGAACCTAATAAGCGAAGTCTAGATGAATTTTTCTTAGTCAACATCCCATCTTTTCTTAATTTGGGAATCACATTAAGCGAAGTAATATACAGCTGTCTAATATTTGGTGGTAAAGCAAAAATCAGCCATGAAAGTAAGAATATCGATACTGCACCCCTACTGAAACTTGATGTGAACAATAATGATGGGTCTCCAGGTAAGTCTAAGTTTTTCTCAAAGTATCCTAATAAAATTGAAAAGATTAGAACGAATGAAATTAATATATTTCCTGTTTTGACATCTACAGATTTTCCCCAAGTGTAGAAACTAAGACCGAGTGCTAAGAAAGCGATAAACGGCGCTCCATAAAACTCATGCGCTTCTAAGTTAGTACCATCAATTTCAACGGTTAGTAGAAGCCAGGTTAGAAGTAGATAAGCGGCAGTACCATACCATGTAATTGCTCTGGCAAATTTCATTCTAGCAGATTTATCTCTAAAAGGTAGTAATAATAAGTCGAAATCATCTTCATCATCTGATAGAAGCCAGACTATCAAGAATGGAGACATTCCAAAAATAGCTTGAGGAATAGTCGCTGAAGATGACCAACTTGCGTAAAACATCAGTACTACTCCTGAAAAAATCCATGAGAGAGAAGGCTCTTGTGAATCGCTAGTAATCAATAAAATCATCAGTGATAATGCCAGAATACCAACTGCGGTAGATTCTATCCATATGGAAATTATTGAGATCATAACCAATAATAGAATTGAAAAAATTCTGCGTGTTTCGAAAAACAACTTCTTGTCTTCTAAATGTAAATCATCTACCTGCTGCTTCACTAAAAAGTACACAGTGAAAGCTCCGAGTAGTACCATGACTAACATGTATGATGCTAATTCGAATCCGATCGCACTAGAGTCGATAATATACAGGATACGAATGTAAGGATCTTGGCTATCTGTGCCCAATCCATCTGCTGCAAATGCATGTACTGAAGCCCAGACACCGTTCGCCCTAGTCACCAAAGTTGCATGAATTGCAAGAGCTCCTGCTAATAGCCCAAATGCTGGCGATGCTTTGATTGAAGTTGATGAATCATGTGTAGATCTAGCGTGAATAATAAGTAGTAACGCAAACCAAGGCAAAATTGAGCCTGTTTCAACAGGATCCCAAGCCCAGTATCCGCCCCAATCCAGTACAGTATAAGCCCAAAGCCCTCCTAATCCTATACCAATGGTTCCAGCGAAGAAGGCAGCACGCGCCCAATGTAACTGAGATTCATGAATTTCTTTTGCCGATTTACGATTAATAATTCCATCCATTGCAGCAGAAGCTGTTGCCAAACATAGAGCATAATAAAAGAAAACTACGGGAGGATGAATCACCATTAAATCAGTTTGTAATAATGGGTTAAGCTCACTTGGAGTTACCCCATTCGAATTAGCGAAGGGTGCAAGAAACCATGAAATAATTAATATCAATAAAGTGAATCCATGCATTATCCTAACCTTATATTCCAATTCGTCATTATCGGTCATGAACCAAGTAACTAGAGAAAGTAAAGCTGCAAACAGCAGCAATGGTCCGGCACGACCTCCCCAAACTGCAGAAATACGATATAATAATGGAAGATCTGCTCCTCCATACTCTGTAACTAACTTCAACGAAGAAGAATCGAATATGAAAGCTAATACAAGAAGCAAGAATGGAGATACTTGTGCGATTGATGCTAATGTTTTTGTTAGATTATTTCCAGCGTTCTGGTATCTAAATATCTGATTTGCAGAGAAAATTATTGCAATAAAGAGCAATAATTGCCCCGAAAATGGAATTATGAAATCACCATCCATAATATTTAGCACGAGAATATCCAAAAGATAGCATGGCAGGAATAATCTTTCTTGCATATAGGCTAGGTCGCCTTAGAAGAATTCTCAGACATACGGCAAGTTTGCCATGAATGCCCATATTACTCATTTCATCAGGGAAACATTGCGCCATTAATGACATGTCATCATCGGATAAGTCAAACAATGCCGACTTACCCCTAAGTATCTTCGAATAAGGAGGGAATTCATTTTTCCACAAACTAGAATATTCTGCTAGGGATGATGAAGAATAATCCCCAGCAGCAATCGCTTTAGCTGCAGTTTCTGCAGCAAAAACCGCTGATTTAAGAGCAAGGTGAGAACCTCCTTCAAATAATGGAGAGGTGAAACCTGCAGCATCACCAACTAACATCAGTCCATCAGTATGGGTATTTTCATGAGGCCCTGAAATTGGAATTGTTCCTCCGAATGCAGGATTCCCTTTGACCTTCCAAGGAGGAGCGACTTGTTCCAAATCTTTGAAATGAGTGTCTTCAATAAATTCATCCAAACCTTTCTTTGTCCTAGATTTATCTTCAGTAACGAGACCGACATTAGCTCTACCATCACATTTCGGAATCATCCAGACATATCCTTTCTCTGCATACTTAGGCCATATGTAGAAGTCAAGATAATCATCAGTAGGGACCTCAAGCATTTCATATTGCATACCAGCAATAACTTTTGGACGAGGATTTAATTCTAAAATCTTGGAGCAAATACCTGCAACTCCAGATGCATCTATTACTACCTTGGCCTCGATTGGAAAGTTATCCCCTTTACCATCGCATCGCCATCCTACGAACTTATCTCCATCATACATTTTTTCCATACTAGTAAGTTTGTGATTTAAATTAAGAATTGCTCCTTGAGAAACAGCTTCATCAGCTATCCATCTTTCAAAAAGATGTTTTTCTAGAACATATCCCTCTTCAGTAAGTTTCTTTTCAGTACCATCAGGGAAAATAACTCTAATTCCATGAACTCTTTTGCTGATAACATGGCTTGGTAAGTCAAGATTAAGATTATCACAAGCTACATCAGAAATACATTCACCACAATGAACAGGGGTTCCAATTTCAGCATGATCTTCAATTAAAATTGTAGAAAGGCCAGCTCTTGCACTATGTAATGCAGCGTTCCCTCCACCTGGTCCAGCCCCAATTACGAGCACATCACATACGGTCCCGGCCTCTCCCATGATACTAGTCAGGAGGGCCATTAGTCAAAGAATCCGTCGGTCAAATGTCCTATGATTACGAACGAACATATTCAACTAATAAGCGACTCGAATAACCCGATGGCGTGGCGAGACCTCCGAGAATATCTTCTAAATTTGAGAGATTCTGATGAGCTTGTGCGTATCAGTCACCCTGTTGATTGTTATCTAGAAGCCGGTTGTATCGCTGATAAGTTAGTGAAGAAAGGAGGACCTGCAATTATTTTTGATCAACCGAGATTAGCGAATGGAGAAATTAGTAAATTCCCATTGGCAATGAATCTCTTTGGTACCAGAGAAAGGACGAATAAAGCACTCGGAGTTAAAGATCCAAAAGAAATAGGAGAAACAATGGTTGGACTAATGAAGCCAGATATCGGTGGAATACTGAAGAAACCATGGACTGGTTTGGAGTTAGCATTACAGGGAATGTCAATGGCACCAAAGAAAGTCAGGAAAGGGGCATGTCAGGCAGTTGTTATGAAAGATCCAGATATGACCAAATTACCAATTCCAACAACCTGGCCTATGGATGGAGGACCTTTCATTACATTACCACTTGTTGTAACTAAAGATCCAAAAACTGGACAGCACAATATGGGAATGTACAGAGGACAAATTTTCGGCGAAAAAGAAATTGGTCTTCATTGGCAAGCACACAAACACGGAGCGGATCATGCTGACGATGTTGGTAAGGAAAACCGTATGCCTGTGGCTATCTGCCTCGGAGGACCTCCACCAGTAATGTTTAGTGCAATTTCCCCACTACCGGATAATTTGTCAGAATATGAGTTCGCGGGACTTCTAAACAAAAGAAGACTGAGAATAACAAAGTGTCTCACAAATGATCTTTGGGTTCCTGCAGAGGTTGACTTTGTTATTGAGGGATACACTATTCCCGGAGAAACAAGAACTGAAGGGCCATTTGGAGATCATTTTGGCTATTACTGTTTAGAGGAAGAATATCCAGTAATGCATGTCACAGCGATTACTCATAGGAAAAATCCTACCGTTCCCATGACAATTGTAGGAGTACCGCCCATGGAAGACGGATACTTAGGAGAGGCAATAGGGGATGCTTTCAGGCCTGTTTTACAATTTCAACACAGAGATGTTAAAGATTTATTTTTACCACTAGAAACTGGGTTTCATAATCTAGCAATTGTTGCTTCAAAACAACGTTATCCACGTCAAGCAAGAAAAACAGCGCTAGGATTGATGGGAGCAGGACAAATGATGTTCTTGAAATCAATAATAGCCGTTGATGAAGATCACAATGTGAAGGACTTAGAAGCTCTGCTGAAAGCATTGGACTACAATGTGAGAATCCCTGAAGATTTGATAATACTAGACGGGATGGTCGCTGATTCACTAGCTCATGCCGCTCCATGGCAAAATGTTCATTCAAAACTAATTATTGATGCAACAACACTGACTGATAATGACCCTCGGGCTAATGAACCAAAAATGATGGGATGTCCCGACTCATTAGCAATCTCTGCTTCAGGTGTCGAAGAAGTAACGAAAGCTAAAATGATGGCTTCTTCAATGTTAGTGGTTACAACAAATATCGAGGGGGGACCACGTCCTGAAACCAGTATGGAAGAAGTCAACGAAGAAGCTGCAGCGGCTCAAAGAGAAAAGATTGCGAAAATTCGTGATGATATCTGGGCATTAGAATCTGCAAAGAATTTAAGGTGGCTTTTCATCACTGACGATGATGCTGACTTAGATGATGAACACTGGAGAAGAAGATTACTATGGCAACTATTCTGTAGGTTCGAAGTATCGAGAGATTTTCACTTCGATGAGAACAAGAAAAGAGTTGCTTGGGATGCTACTGCTCCAATTCCATCCAATGAAGGACCACTCCCTGTAAGAAGATGGCCAGCAGTAACATTGCATGACCCTGATGTTGAAGAAAAAGTGAATAATTGGATGGAAAGAGAGGGATTGTAATGGGAACCAAAGAGATTCTCGAGTTTGTTAAAATTGAGCATACTCTTTTTTCTCTACCATTTGTTCTGATAGGGTATATTTTGGCCCATAATCAATTTGTGGATAATTTACCTCCAACAGAGTTTTCTTGGTTAACATTGGATCTAATATGGATTCTGTTAGCAGCTGTAGGTGCGCGTGGCTTAGCAATGGCTCTGAATCGCATTATTGATCGTGAAATCGACGCTGCTAATCCAAGAACATCTGGAAGGCACTTAGTTTCTGGAACATTGACATTGAATACCGCTTGGATATTATCAGCAATTTTCCTAGGAATGCTATTATTCGGTGCTTGGCAACTTAATGAAGTTGCACTGATGATGGCTTGGTTACCAGTACTTGTTTTCGTCATCTATCCTTACACTAAGCGCTATACATGGCTCTGTCATTTATGGCTTGGACTATGCTTAGGTTTAGCTCCAGCAGGAGCATGGGTTGCTGTGGCTGCTGACTTCCATGGATGGGAAGCAATAACTGGAATAAATGGAGGCTCAAACTTACTCTGGTATCCTACAATCTTCTTCATTTCCTTAGGAGTAGCGCTCTGGATTACTGCATTTGACATTAATTATGCTAGAATGGACATTGAAAGCGACAGAATCAATGGCATAAATTCATTTCCTGCTAGATTTAGTGAAGAAACTACTACGAGAACTTCGGTACAGCTAACTTTGTTGTGGTTTGCCTGCTTTGCTATATCAGATCCAATGAATGAAATTTGGTTTCTAGCGGCAGCAGGAATAATGGCTATAGCCAATGTTGTAGTCATTCTAATGAGGGAAAAATTGAATGATTTTCAGACTACTCTGTTCAGAGTTTCAATGTTAACAGGGTGGATTTTACTAGTTGCTGTCATTTTCATGGATCCATCCTTGATCGAGGAAACAGTAGCGTGAATATTGAGTGATTAGATGTTTGTTCTGAAATCAGATTACGGTACGTCCGGAGACCAAGAACAAGCAATTCAAGAATTGATTAAGCAAATTAATGATGGTCAAGAAAGATGTGTCCTAATGGGAGTTACCGGTTCTGGTAAAACATTCGCCATGGCCAATATCATCCAAAGATTACAGATTCCAACATTGATACTGTCTCACAATAAAACACTAGCAAGACAACTGTGGCAAGAAATGAGTGAGCTTTTTCCAGAAAATGCAGTTGAATATTTCGTTAGTTACTATGACTACTATCAACCTGAAGCATATCTTCCAGGAAGAGACATGTACATCGATAAAGAATTACAGATGAATGAGAGAATCGAACAAGAAAGATTCTCCACCGTTGCATCATTAGTTAGTAGGCCTGATGTAATTGCTGTAGGGACTGTTTCTGTAATCTACGGACTTAATCCTCCAGAAGTTTTCCAACAATCACATGTGCGTCTCAGTGTTGGTCAGGAAGCAGACCCTCAAGAAATTGTTAGAGAATTAGTATCTTTACAATATAGAAGAACTACGGGAGAAATTGTCAGAGGAGATGTCAGACTTCGAGGAGAAGTACTCGATGTATGGATGCCGAGTAGAGATGACCCAATTAGAATTAAATTTGGTTGGGAAGGAATTGAGAGAATACAAGTTTGTGAATCAATATCTTGGGAACCACTTGACGAAATCGAAGAAGCTTGGATTCATCCTAGAGAATTTTATATGACCAGTGAAGAAAAATTTGGAAAGGCTATTGAAGATATAGAGGCTGAATTAGATGAAAGAGTAGATTATTATCACTCAAAAGGTATGGAAATAGAAGCTCATAGAATAGAGCAAAGAACTAAGTTTGACTTAGAGATGTTAACTGAAGTTGGGTCATGCAAAGGTGTTGAAAATTATTCAAGACACTTTGATGGAAGAGAGAAAAATGAAAGAGCATATTGTCTACTTGATTTCTTCTCCACATGTGCAGAACAATTCCATGGAAGTCCTGAGAAATATCTAGTAATAATGGACGAAAGTCATGTGACCCTACCACAGGTTGGAGGGATGTATGGTGGAGATTATTCAAGAAAGAAGAATCTAATCGACCATGGCTTCCGTCTACCTTCTGCCTATGATAATAGACCATTGAGAATAGATGAGTTTCAGGAGTTGATACCTCAAATGCTCTACGTGAGTGCGACTCCTGGAGAAAGAGAACTCAGGCACCTAGCAGAAGTAACAAACCAGAATGTACCCAAAGGCCTACTCCATGTGCCAAGTGGCGGAGGTGCTAGAAAAGCTGATATTGACAAAAGGAAAGAACGTGCATTCCTAGATGAAACAATGAAAAATATAGATGGTGTTGTCAAAATGGAAATTAGACCTACAGGTCTTCTAGATCCAGAAATAGATGTCAGACCAACTGAAGGGCAGGTCCAAGATTTAGAAGATGAAATACGCCTACGTGTTGAAGCAAATGAACGAGTGCTAGTAACTGTAATGACGATAAAATTTGCAGAAGAGGTCGCTGAATATCTAAATCGTAATGGATTCAAGGCTCATTATCTACATAGTGAAATTGATACCTTAGAAAGGACTGAAATTATCAAGGCATTAAGACTAGGACATATAGATATCATTGTAGGAATTAATCTCCTTAGAGAAGGACTAGATATTCCTGAAGTAAGTCTAGTAGCAATTTTCGATGCGGATAAAGAAGGTTTTCTTAGAAATGAACGTTCATTACTACAAACCATCGGAAGAGCCTCAAGAAATCAAAATGGAAGGGTTATTCTCTATGCAGATTCTGTTTCAGATGCGATGAAAGCATCAATAAAACAGACTATTGAAAGAAGGAATAGGCAGAAACTGCATAATGAAGAAAATGGAATCACTCCGAAAACGATTATGAAAGCAATGCCAATTATGAATTCCGAATCTGATGATCTTATGGCAGGAGTTGCCGGAAAAGGTGCCGGAGGAGGAAGAAGATTAGTTGCTAAGAAGCCGGGTAAGAAAGGGGTGGAAGGATTAGCCAAGAAATTCGCACTTGGGGCTTCAGGTTGGAACTCAACAGGTTCTGTTCTAGATAATATTAGTCAGCCAGATTGGTTTGATGATGAAGACAATTTCAGTAGCCTAATCGGCGATGAGTCCATCGAAAAGAGTGATGAAAAACTCAAATTAATCTCCAAAATGGAAAAAGAAATGAAAGCTGCTGCTGCAAGATTAGATTTTGAGAGAGCTGCTCAAATTAGAGACCGAATCTATCAGTTAGAGAATCCGACTAATTGAATACGAGATAGTATGGCGAGGGTATTGTGTCGACCTACTCTCGTGATGATTTCACTGCCCCGGTGGAAGATTATGACTTTCAGAAAATCGATGATGTCAGCAGTTTGATAGATCAAATGTCTAAAGCAGGTGGATTCACAGCTACTAAGTTAGCTCATGCAAGAGACATTCTGAGAATTAGCACTAAGAAAACCGATGAAGGGATTCTGAATTGGCTATCTTTTCCAGCCTGTTTGTGCGCAACAGGTACGAGGGGATTCTTCCTTGAAGCCATAAAAAGAAAGGCATTCAATGTTATTATCACTACTTGCGGTACACTGGACCATGATATTGCTAGAACCTATCAGGATTATTTCCATGGTGACTTCAGTCTCGACGACATAGCGCTTGGAGAAGAAGGACTGAATAGACTTGGTAATGTTATAGTACCAAACGAATGCTATGGAGACATTCTGGAGAAAAGGGTTCTCCCTTGGTTAGATGATATTGAAAAAGAAAGAATAGAACTGAATCCTGAAAATCCATGGTTGGGTTTTGGTTCTGTTGAACTTTGCTGGGCTATGGGAGATCGAATAGAAGATGATACATCGCTATTATATTGGGTAGCTAAGCATAGAATTCCTATGATAATTCCTGGCTTATCTGATGGTTCCATAGGAGCCCAATTATTCATGCATAGACAAAAAAGTCCCAATTTCATGGTAGATTTCCTAGCTGATGAGCAGATTCTATCAGACCTCACATGGACAGCTGAAGAATCTCATGCTCTAATGGTCGGTGGAGGTATCTCAAAACATCATGTAATTTGGTGGAATCAATACAGAGATGGGTTAGATTCTGCTGTTGGGATTACAACTGCTCCAGAACATGATGGGTCATTATCCGGTGCTAGATTAAAAGAAGCTATTTCATCGGGAAAAATAAGGCCTGAAGCGCCTCAAGTGGTCGTAGAAGGTGATGCAAGTGTGCTATTGCCGCTATTAGGGGCAGATTTATTCAAAAATTAATAGAAAAAGTTAATTTTTAGCTTAATTTCGCTATTTTCATAAACCTAAATTATTGGTTTTTGCTAGTTCTTGCCGACACAATGGCTAAGAACGGACATAGATGCCGGCTTTGTTATGTCCGTTGAATCGATGGTACAAGGAATGATAGATGCACTAACAGAAGCCATGTCCGATGCTGCAAAGCACGACAAGGGTAACGCCGCTGCTGGAACACGTGTTCGTAAAGCAATGCAAGCTGCAAAAGCTTCAGCACAAGAAGTACGTGCTAAAGTCCAAGCAGACAAGAACAACAGGTAAGTCTGTCAAGACTTCTAGTTATTATGATCTGGCTCTGAATGGAGTTTTTTAGTGTGAGCTAAGAACTCCATCAGAGCCACTCTCATTGGAGTCAAGGGCCTCCATCCTTCTTCCCTACCAGCATTTTTCATTGCTTCATGTAATGGTTCAAGATCTGGTCTTTTTCTTTCGCCCTCAAACTGATTTGCTGCAGGACTTGGGATTTCAGACAAAGATTCGATTGTATGTGAATATGTAATAGCATTTGTAAAACGATTCCACAGTAATTTGATTTCAGATATAACAGGTTCCGGACCCCAAGCCCTTCTACCACATAGATCAATTACTCCCTGAGCAAAAGCATCTGTATCTGCCATCACTAGCAAAGAAATTGCATCAGTTGTATCTCTAATGTGAACCCAATGTTTGGGTTTAACTTCAGGAGTAATTTCATGAGTTCCATCTTTAATCCATTGGACCCATTCTTCTACATCCTCAGGGCCCCAACCCTGCCCTCCTTCCGGTATCATCAAGTCATGAATTCTAATTACTAATCCTGCACCCTTTATTTCTGAAAAGTTACCACTACGAAAATCATCATTTTCAGCAATGATTGCAACATCTACAGATTCATCAGCAGCATATTTACCAAGACCGACTGTAATATCCGCTTCTTCGGAATTAGAAGTAAATAATGCACCAGCTCTATCTAATCTATCTTTAAGTGCTAAGAAGAAATTATCTACTTCTCCAAGAAGGTTCACCTTCTTTGACATGATTACACCCGTAACTATCCAAAAGGGGTTACAGTATCATACTGCCGCAATTGCTTCAGTTTCTGCAAAAGCAATCAAACAGTCTCTGACTACCTCAATTACAAGATCAATTTCATCGGAAGTAATACCAAAATGAGGAGTGAAACGAAGCGCATTCTGACCTCCATGGATAACACCTAAGCCATGGATACGACACCATTCTTCAACACAATCAAATCCAACTACTGGCAATCTGTCTGGATCTAATTCTGCGCACAGTAGTAATCCAGAGCCTTGTACTAGAGAAATATCATTAGGGAACTCATCTCTTAATTTTCCAAGCTTCTCTACAAATTCCTCTCCTCTTTCTAGGATGTTAGTACGTAATTCAGGTGTTATTCTACTCAATACCTCAACAGCGGTTTCCAATGCTCTAGGGTTTGTAGTCATA
>MDTE01179758.1_pt1 | contig 13211 bp, 12 predicted proteins | sample 811231 | NCBI WGS metagenome assembly MDTE01 (sample SAMN05326651, study PRJNA326480) | marine metagenome | isolation source: seawater | place: Indian Ocean: Red Sea | collected 2010
ATTTTGTACCTAAATTACAAGCCAGAAAATATGTGGACTGTGGTGGAACTCTTTTAAATAATACTGGAAGAAAAATAAAAGGCAGGGGAGATCAAAAATGGAAAATAAAGTATATATCAAAATTTAGATTTAATATTGCTTTTGAAAACGAAATTGGTGAAGGTTACGTTACTGAAAAAATACTTCATCCAATGAGTGTTAACAGTATTCCTATTTATTGGGGATCTGACTTCGTTAATCAAGATTTTAATCCAAAATCATTTATCAATGCTTCAAACTATGAAAATGACGAAGCGTTAATTGAAAAAATTCTTGATTTAGAAAAAGATAAAGAAAAATATATGGAGCTTCTCAGACAACCATGGTTTAAAAACAATGAATTTCCAGATTATGTACGACCTAATAGCGTTTTAAAGTTTTTAAATCAGGTCTTAAATTCGTAATCAATATTGGTAATATATTGTAGAGTATTCAATGAAATATTTATTATTCAATTACGGAAAGACTCCTGATTACATCGAATATACATTCAACTCTATAAAGAGTGTCGATACAAATTCTGAGATTTTTTTTCTTAGTAATAAAAAAAATAGCTTTAAAAATATTAATAATTTATCATTTGAGGATTTTCCGATTTTAAAAGAAAAAAAAGATTTTTTAATAAACTACTATGAAGATACCTCCTATTCAAAAGAAAAATATCCATTATTTTATACATCTGTTTTAAGAATTTTTTCTTTATACGAGGTATCAAAAAAATTAAATATAGAATCTTTCATTCATTTCGACAATGATGTTTTAATCTACAAATCATTCAAAGAGTTAGATAACAATAATTTATTTGCAAAGAATAAAATCAACATAACTCAGAATAATTTCAACGATTTAATATTTGGATATTCGTATTTTCCAAAACAAATATTGACCAGAAACCTTGTCGAAGGTTTAGATAAAATATTAGATGATATAAAACCATACACCGATCATTATGGAAGAGGTAATCCATTACATGAAATGAGAATGTTAAATATTATAAAAGAAAAGAATAATGAATTATTTAATATTTTACCGACTTTACCTTATAATTTAGATTCAAACATTATTTTTGATCCAGCAGCTTATGGCCAATTTTTTAATGGAATGCATCATAGACGAGGTAATTATATTTTCAAAAGAAGGTGGGTAAACACTAAAGATATTGTTGGTCGAGAAATTAAAGCAAAAAGGATAATTCCAAAATTCTTGAATAGTTTTCCATATGTGGAATATAAAAATAAAAAAATAGAGGTTTCAAACTTACATATACACTCGAAAAATTTGAAAAAGTTTTTACCTAAAAACTATTCCGAATATTGTTAATCCTGTCTTCCCAAAAGTTGAAAAATACTAAATCTTTTTTATTTTTCTTTAAAAGATTTTGATAAATTTCGTTCAAATCTTCTTTCGTAAATTTATTTAAATCACTCCATTTATTGATATAAATACCTGGAATCCCTTCATTTTCAAGCATTTTTGTAAAATTTGAAATTTTAAATATTGGAAATGTGTTTAGTAGAATGCCTTCCCATATTCTGTGTGTGTCATATCCGTTACCCTCAGGGCAGACCACAAATTTATACTTTCGTAAGTCAGTAAAGTAGTTTTCAACTTGATCATATGTTTTGTTATCTACTAATTTATTTTGTTCAAAAAAAGAATTTATCTCTCCTCTTTCTTTAAAATTTGTAAATTCGTTAAATGATGACAAAATATTTTTTGTTTTACTATTTGTAGGATTTGCAAACCATTTTCTTCTTCCATGCTTTAATCTTCTTAGGTTTTCCAAACCAATTGGTATAAATGAGACTTTTTCTGATGATTGTTGACTTAAATTCTGTGCAAACCAGTGGATAACTCGAGAATCAATTTTTTCAAGATGGTGTTTATTTATATTTGTATCAGAATTGTGTGTTATTAGAACAAATTCGTTTTTTATATCCTCATAAACAGTGTTAAAAAAAATGTCTATTACATCTGAGCTTACAAAGACAACATCTTTCTTTTTTATACTATTTGGCTTTATAGACTTTGATTCATCAAAGACATGATCTGAGAAATTCCTTAAAGTATCACCTGATAAATATGGTTTGCTAGATGGTCTAAATAAATTAGGGAATCTTTCCAAAGTTATCCAAAAAAAACGAATCTGAAATTTTTTAATTATATTTTTTATCACTTATTTTTAACTATTGTAACCACTCTTTATTATCTAGAAACCAATTTACTGTCTGTTCTATACCAGCTTCAAAACCCCTATCAAACTCTCCACCAATTTGTTTAAGAAAAGAGTTATCAAGCCCATACTTTATATCATGTCCCGGTCTATCTGGATCATTATTGATGAGTTTATAGTTTACTTCTTTTTTGAGAAGAGACTGGATGTTTTCGACAACTTCTAGATTTGTAATGAGGCTATTTCCAGTAATATTTACTTTTGCAGGTTTTTTATTAAAAAGTTTTTCAGATTCACTCATAACCATTTGATAATTTTCTAATAAAAAAAGAATCGTTTCTGCGAGATCTTCATTATGTAAATAATATCTGCTTCCTGGAATGTTGTTATCATCAGTATGCACAATAACTTCGTCATTGTTGAGTACTTTTTTTATGGTATTTGGAATAAACTTTTCGAAATGTTGTCTTTCACCATAAACATTACAACAATGACTTATTAAAGATGGAATAGAGTATGTATTTGAAAAGGATATCGTAAGCTCTTCTCCAGCAGCTTTCGTTGCTGCATATGGGTTTTTAGAATTGTAACGATCCCATTCTTTAAATTTAGAGTCTTCATCAGACGGTCCAAAAACTTCATCAGTACTAAAATAATAAAATAGCTCAAGTTGTTCAAATTTTTTTGCTGCTTCTAGCAGATTAAAAGTTCCCACAATATTGTCTTGAATAAACAATGAAGGATCCTCGACAGATCTATTTACGTGAGAAGAGGCCCCAATATGAACTATATAATTTATATTTCCAAGCTTTTTAATTATTTGATTATTAAAGGGTGACTTTAGATCAAAAAATATAAACTCTAATCTTTTTCTACTATCATCACCCAACTCTAAAAGAATTTCCTCAATTCTATTTAAATCACCCGCATAACTTAGTCTGTCAATAACTGTAATCTTCCAGTCAGTTTTTTCTAATAATTTCTTTACAGCTTGATGGCCAATAAAGCCAGGACCTCCGGTTAAGAGTACATTTTTTGACATACACATATATTAGTACGCAATATAGTGATAAAAAACTTCGATATTTTTTGGTTTATGGTTTATTTTAAGAATTAAAAAGATAATTAATTTTTACTCTTTTCTTTTATCTAGAATGATTATGGAATGTTTGAACAAGTAAAAGATCTTTACGGTAAAACGTTATATGTTTCAAAACTAACAGGAGTTGCAAACAAAAAAATAAGAGTCTTTATTTCTATAATTTTATCAAATCTAGCGGTACTACTTGATGTAACAATTATTGTTATTTTTTCATCATTAATCACAAATGAAATACTTTATGAAAACAAATTAATCGTAAATATAATTGATTATTTTTTAAACAGTAAGTTTTTACTTCCAGTTTTAGTTTTATTTAGGTTTGTTTTTTTATTTTTTGAAAAACTTAATATTGAAACTCTAAGTTTGTCAGTCGCTGAAAATTTAAAATTTCATCTTATGCAAGAAGCATTTCAAAAAGGGAATTTATCAACCAACGATGCTTATTTTTATATAAATCAAGTAAGTGGACATGTATCGACATTTTATAGGTACTTTGCAATTTTTATTAATAGCTGTCTTCAAATATTGGGATATTCAATCTTTTTGTTTATATCTAACAGCAGTATTTTTCTTGTTTTTCTAGGAGGAGCAATTTTATTAATTTTTCCAACTAAATATTTATTAAGCAGAGGAAAACATTATCAACACATATCCTTTTTAGAGGCAAAGGATGTAAATGCAAAAATTCAACGAATAATTGACAATATATTTTTAGTAAAAATACTAAAAAGTATGAAATATGAGTTTAGTAACTTTAGACAATCTCTCAAAGGCTATACCGAAGGACAAACAAAAAATATAATATTTGGATCATTAAATAGTATTATGCCAACATTTGCAACAATTTTTATATTATCAATTTTGTTTACAAATTCTATATTTATAACTGCAATTACGATTGAGTTTATCGGTGTTTTACTCAGACTTTTTCAATCACTTAGCACATTGAATAATGGATTAAATTTGGTTGTAAATTCAAGCGTTCATGTTGTAGAGCTATATAAACTTGATAAAGAAAGCCCGATCATAAACATTTCAAATTATACGGTTGATGAATCAATGGCTGGATCTGTTGAATTCAAAAATGTTGAATTCTCATATTTTAATTCTGAAGAACCAATTTTTGATAAGCTTAATTTAAACTTTCCAAAAAACAAGCACACAATTATTACAGGTCCAAATGGGTCTGGTAAAAGTACATTGTTGGGATTAATTTCTGGTTTATATATACCTACTTCTGGAAATATAAATATTAATTCAAATAAATTAGGTTATGTTGGTGTCACTCCTCTCATAATTGATGGTTCAATTAAAGAGAATTTACTTTATGGTAATGATAATGAAATACCAGATGATGAAATCTATGACATTGTTAACAAATTTTCACTCTATACCGAAGAAGATAAAATAGATTTGGATAAGCAAATTAATAATAAAACGCTTTCATCTGGACAGATGCAAAAAATTTCCTTTATAAGGTCCCTGCTCAATGATTCAGAAATTTTACTACTGGACGAAGCAACTTCAAATCTAGACGATAGGACTAAAAAGTTAATTTTTGATATTCTAAAAGATGAAAATATTACAATTATTAACTCAACACACAATAAAAATGACTTTGACTATGATTTTGAATTAAAAATTTTTGTTGAAAAAAACAAACGAGAATTCAAATTAATTTAGTTAATATTTCAAATTCTTTATCTGTAATTACTTCGATCGAATTATTTTTTTGAATATATAGCCTTGCCTCGCTTGAAATTTGTTTCATAATTTCATGATCACTAAAAATATTATTAAGTAATTCAATTAAGTTATCATTGCTTCTATCAAATATAAATCCATTTTTTCCATTAGTTATTATTTCAAGATTATTTGAAATATTTGAGGCTATAACTATACAACCTGATGCCAATGCTTCTAGAATTGTTTTTGAATTTCCCTCATAATCTGACAATGATAAATAAAAACCATATTCTTTGTATTTTTTTAATAAGTTTTTATTGTTTACTTTTTCATAAAAATTAATATTATTTGTAAATTTTGATTCTTGGATAAATCTATTTTTTAAGGTGCCTTCACCATAAATATCAACAATGAAATCAGTATCGCTTAATAGTTTTAAAGCTAAATCAAACCTCTTTTGCTGCTCAATCCTTCCAACCATAATTATTTTTTTATTTAGAGCGACTTGAAAATCATTTTCTAATGTTGGAACCCAATTAGGTATATGAAATATTTTTCTTCTATTAAATAAAAATCTATTCCTTAAATTTTTTATATCGTATTTTGAGGTTGAGACAAAAATATCAGAAACATTTAATGCAAAAAAAGTAAGTAGGTAATAAATAAAAAGTTTTAATAAATTCTTTTTTTCTTGAATACTAAATTCTAAGAGGTCATAACCAGTTCGTATTAGAAGAGGGTTTCTAGTAATTAATTTAAAAATTATTGGAACCCAGGCGCCATACATTTGATTGCTTTTAATAATTACTTTTTCTTTATTTATCAATTTCTTGAGTCTGAATGGAATAATTAATGTTTTTAAAATTCGAATAGCTTTTGATCCAGAATATTTCGATAATGCATAAATTGGTAAAATTTTTAAGTTATCAAAATAATTCTCATACTGATAGTCATCTTTGTCACCATATGTCACAAATGTAAATCTAATATTATATTTTTTTGATAGCTGATTATAAAGTTCCATTTCTCTACTTAACAGACCTGTTGATTCCCATGTTTTTAAGGAAACTCCATATGTGAAAAATAAAATTACATTCATTATTTGTTCTAAATCCAAATATTTAAATTAATCTATTATAGATTAACAAATATGAAAAAAATACTTGTGATACACAACACTTATAGAAATATAGGTGGTGAAGATATAGCGGTTACGAACGAAATAAAATTGTTGGAAAGACAATACGACGTCCACACACTTTATTTCTCCAATAAAGAAGTCAATTTTTTATCTCAAATTTTAAGTTTTTTACTAAATAAAGACACCTCAAGTATGAAAATATTAACTGATACAATAAACTCTTTCAATCCTGATTTAGCATATGTTCATAACACATGGTTTAAAGCTTCGTTAGGAGTATTTAAAATACTAAAAAGTAAAAATATAAAAACGATTGTAAAATTGCATAATTTTAGATACGACTGTACGAAAGGTTATTTTATCCAATGTAATAAAGAGAAAGGTCAAATTTGTCGAAAATGTGGAAGAGAGAAATTCAAATATCAAATATTTAATAAATACTTCACAGATTCTTATTTAAAGTCTTTTTTAGTAAATAGATACGGTAAAAAATATTTTCAAATTTTAAAAAAAGACATAGACAGAATACTTGTTTTGACAAAATTTCACAAAAATTATCTCATTAATTTAGGTTTTAAAGAAGAAAAAATAAATGTATTTCAAAACTATATTCAAATCGAAAAAGATTTATCAAACGTCTCTGAAAACTATATAGTCTACGCAGGAAGAGTAAGCCATGAAAAAGGAATAGCAACTTTAATTGAAGCATTTTTAGCTAGTAATTTGAAAGATACAAAACTAAAGATTGTTGGAGATGGGCCATATTTAAACGAAGCAATGAATAAATACAATACAAATTTAATTGAATTTTGTGGACAAAAATCTAATTATGAAACTTTAGAAATCATAAAAAAATCGAAAGCTGTTTTAACAGCAACTAAACTTTTTGAAGGTCAACCTACTCTACTATGTGAAGCCTCATCTTTTGGCGTACCTTCAATCTTTCCAGATACCGGAGGAATAAGCGAGTTTTTTCCATCTAATTATGAACTTATGTATGATCGAAATGAAATAAGGAACTTGACGGAAAAAATAAATCTATTGGAGAATAATGAATATATTGAAGATATAGGAATTAAAAATAAAGAATATCTTAAATCTAATTTAAATGAAGATAGACTTATAGATATATTCAATAAAATAATTAATGAACTTTAATAATAAATTAGTTTCAGTTTTGATGAGCTGCTTCAATTGTGAAAACACCGTCGATGATTCTATAAAAAGTATTTTAAATCAGACTTATAACCATATTGAATTCTTGATTATTGATGATGGCTCTACAGACAACACATATGATGTACTTTCCAAATTTGAAAAAACAAACAAACATATAAAGGTATATAGAAATTCTAAAAATCTTGGATTAACAAAGTCATTAAACATGTTAATTGATAAATCAACAGGTGAATATATAGCTAGACAAGATGCTGATGATATTAGCAGTAAAGATAGAATATTGTTTCAGTACGAATCAGTTGAAAACCAGAAATTAGATTTCTGTTCTTCAAGAGCAACAATCTTAAACTCCCAAAAAAAAATACCTGGTGTCTCATATTTTTTGCCAACAAAATTGGTTATGAAATATAAAAATCCTTTTATACACGGTACCTTATTTATTAAAAAGACCGTTCTTTTAGATGTAGGAAAATATGATGAAAGTTTTTACTACGCTCAAGATTACAAATTAATGAAAGATTTAATTAGCAAAGATTATAGATATGAAATAATCAAAAATCCTTTATACCAACTTAATATGAAAAATAATATTTCAACCAATAAACAATCAGAACAAAATTATTACGCAAATTGTGTAAGAAAAAATATAAAGCCACAATATAAAATATGAAAATTTACATTAACTCTGCAAAAGAAAATTGGGTCGTTGATAGATTCATTGATGAGTGGAACAAGTTCAATTTCAAACAATCAAAAAACTTTAGATTTGGAGATAAAATTGTTTGGTTAATTGCTCCATGGACATGGAGAAAAATTCCTAAAAAATATTTAATTAAAAATAAAGTAGTTTGTACCATACACCATATCGACGAAGATAAATTTAAGAGTAATGAAGAAATAGAATTTAAAGATCGTGATAAATTTGTTGATTACTATCACGTTATATCAAATAAAACTTTCGATCAGGTAATTAAACTTACAGATAAGCCAGTTCATAAAATTCCTTTTTGGGTTAATCAGAATTTATGGTTTGAGATCAAAAACAAAGAACAACTTAGAGAAAAGTATAGTGTAGATCCTAATTCTTACCTTGTTGGTTCATTTCAAAGAGATACAGAAGGGAATGACTTAGTATCTCCAAAATTATCAAAAGGCCCTGACAGATTTTTAGAAATTGTTGAATACTTAAATACAAAAAATGAAAACCTTCAGATAATCTTGACTGGAAAAAGAAGAAATTACATTTTAGATGAACTATCAAGAAGAGAGATTAATTATAAATATTTTGAAATGACTTCATTTCAAAATTTGAATGAGTTGTACAACATTTTAGATTTATATATTGTCTCATCAAGGTATGAAGGAGGTCCACAATCAATTCTTGAAACTGCAATGACAAGAACTCCAATTATTTCAACTGATGTAGGTATAGCTAGTGAGATACTTGATAAGAAATCAATTTTCAATATGAATAATTATAAAGATGCAATCCCTAATACAGATATTTCTTATGAAAATGCAAAAAGATATTTAATTCCGGAAGGCTTTAAAGAATTCAATAAATTATTTAGAGAGATATATGAAAGTTAGTATTGGAACAAACATTAAAGAAGGGCCTTGGGGTGGTGGAAACCTTTTTGCTATAAACCTTAAAAATTATCTTGAACAAAGAGGTCATATCGTGTTAAGTAATCTAGACGATGATGACATTGACATTATATTATTGACAGAACCTAGAAAAACTTCCGAATCTTCTGCATATACGCACATAGACGTTTGGTATTATAAAACATTTATTAAGAAAGATGTATTAGTTGTTCATAGATTCAATGAGTGTGACGAAAGAAAAAATACTAAATTTGTAAATAAGTATCTTTTAGAAGCAAATAAAGTTGCAGATCATTCAATTTTTGTAAGTGAATGGTTGAGAAACTTATTCTTAGATCAGGGTGAAGTTTCAAAAAGTAATGAAGTAATACTTGCTGGTGCAGATAATGAAATTTTTAATAATGACAATTATAAAATTTGGAATGAAAATGACACATTAAAAATCACAACTCATCATTGGGGAGCTAACTGGAATAAAGGGTTTGATATTTATAAGAAAATTGATGAGATGCTGGATGATGAATACTGGAAAAACAAAATTGAATTTACTTACATTGGAAATATTCCAAAAAACATCGATTTTAAAAATACAAATTTAATCCAACCATTGTCTGGAAAAGAACTTGCTGACGAAATTAAAAAAAATCATATATATGTCACCGCATCAAGAAATGAACCATCTGGAAATCATCACATTGAGGCTGCACAGTGTGGTTTACCAATACTTTATATTGATAGCGGGGGAATACCTGAGTATTGTCACGGCTACGGAGTAAGTTTTGTTGAAGAAAATTTTGAAATAAAGTTAAAAGAAATTATCCGTGATTACTCTAAATATCAATCTAATATGAACTCCTATCATTTCAGTTCTGAAAAAATGTGTCTGGATTATTTAGGAATGTTTGAAACTCTAATTTCTAAAAAAATGGATATTGTAAATTCAAGAACAAACACTTATCCAATAAATAAATTTCTGAAATTTTTGTATCTATATAAAAGAAAATTAAAAAAGAATTCAATCAAGAGCTAGTATTTTTTTAAGATTTTTGTAAAAATTATCTAAATTGTTTGTTTCTCTAATAAGATCTAATCCATTTGCTGATATATAACTTACTTTATCTTGATTATCATAGAGATCTTCTATAGTTTTAATCCATGAATCAACATCTTCATTATCTTGAAAAATTATATTTTCATTATTTTGATATTTTTGATAATCCCAAAAACCATCAGTTTTTGAAATGATTACCGGTACCCCCATTGCCATTGATTGTTGAGCTACGCTTTGACCTGATGGTTGAAGACTATTAATAAGTGGAATTAGTGAAATTCTTGATTGGGAATACATCTTCTTAATTTCATTATCACTTAATAAATTTAAGTTCCAGTGACCTTTTATTAACGTAACATTTGAAGATTGAATTTTTTCCTCATCTATTTTTTCTGTGACAAAAAGAAAGTTATATTGTGGTAATTTTTTAGCAATTTCAATGACCTTATTGAAATTTCTTCTTCCATCATTACCAATAAAAATAATTTTATCTTTTTTAGTAAAATTTATTTCTTTGTCTACTTTCCAAAAATCTGTATCAACGGAAAAAGGTAAATAAAAAAGCTTATTGTTAAATTTTGGATACTTGGCCTTAGCAATCTCAAATTCTGTTCTACTAAGAAAAACTATATTCTCATAAATATTTAGAAAAAAATTTATAGAAACTTTTTGTAAAAATTTACTAATAAAATTATTTACTGGTTTTACAAACAGTCCCATTACGATGACTAACGTCTTTATATTTTTCTTCTTCTTAAGTTTTTTTACAACAAGCATAGATGACATTGCTGATCTTTCTGTGCTAAAAATAATAACGTCAGTATTTTTAAAATCTTTATATATTTTTTTGTTATTCACTCTAGAAAAATGAAATGGCAAATTAGTCAATTTTCTAAGTAACTTATCAAAGAAATATATGAATTTATTATTTTTAAAGTTTATGTTTTTTAGTTCAATTAAATTTACGCTTTTAAACTCTTTAGAAAAATGATGATATCCATAATAAAATTCTTTTGATGAATTTTGGTCAGCTAATCTATCTTTTCTACCAATTTCAAAGACATATGTTATATTTTGATTTTTCATCTTATTTGATAATAGACACCAAAATATCCTAAAGTTTATATTTCAACTTTAAGTAACATAATGTAAATGGCTAACTTCAAAGCAATTACAACAACAACGTATGGATACAAAGACCTTACATTGAATTTACTCAAGTCAATTGAAAAGAATAATATAGATCTTGATATTGAAGTATTTGTATCAGACAACAAATCTGAAATTTTTTTTCAAGAACATACTAAAAATATAAATAAGTTTGATGAACAAAATGTCTTAGAATTAAATAATTTATTACCATATGGTTCTGAAAATTTTGCAAAAGTCATGATTCAAAAGTTAAAGGTTATACACTCAACGTTATTGGAGAACGAGTATGTTCTTTACATTGATGGAGATATAGTAATTAAAAAAAACATAAAAAATTTTTTATTAAATAAAATCAAGAAAAATGATATAGTTTTTCAAAATGATAAGAGACCCTCAAAACCAAATCTAATAAATGTCTGTGCAGGATTTATGATGATTAAGTCAAATAAGAAAATGATTAAATTCTTTGATCCTCAAAAATTACCTGTAGAAAAGATATTGGGATATAAAACTCACGATCAAACACATATAAACAGAAATTTATCTAAATTTAAATATGAAATATTATCATTAAATGATTTTCCTAATGGACCCCATTTCTATACTTATAAAGAAAATTTAGATCCAGCTATTATTCATTTTAATTATCTTGATAGCACTAAAAAAATTCCTAAGATGAAAGAACTGAATGAATGGTATCTTTAATGAAAATCTACGATGAGCTATTTCTTAACTTTTTAACTGTATATAGAAAGGTTCCTTTACGTGCTAAATATATATTTAGTTTTATTATTCATGCAATAATTTTTTTGTCTTTATTTTTTTCAAGACCTGTAGTAGGTATTTATTTATTTGACTACAGGCTTGGAGAAATTTTAATTTTATTAAGTTTAATATTTTCACTATTAATTCTTTTCACTCCTACAAAATATTTTTTTGAATTAAAAAATAATTATTTAATTTATATATACAAACTTATAATTATGTACTTTATTTTGACACTATTTTTAAGAGAAACTTCTATTCTTGAACCGTACACTTTTAGGAGTAGTTCTTATATATGGACAGTATCATTTTTGTTTTTTGGATATTATTTTTTATCAAAATTTAATTTTGATAAATTAACATCTTGGGCTTTATTAGCAATTCTTCCGTCAATATACATTATTTCTACCGGAAATTATCCAAACTTTATTATTGATTTCTTTATATCATTTTCTGATAAATTTGTGTTTATTAAAGGTTCTGATTTAACCATTGCATTAATTTCCTGTACTCTTCTATTGAATGTTTTATTAAAAAATGAAAAATTAAAAATAATTTATTTTTTTGGAATTATCAGTCTTTTTTTACCTTTACTACTTTTTAATAGTAGAGCATCTTTTGTTGCGGCTACAATTTATCTAATACTCAGCCTTCCTTATTTTATTCCAGCTATAAGAAAAAATTATATTACATTTTTTATTACTGTGGCGATATCAATACCTTTATTTATCTTTTCAGGATATCGCGTATATGGAAATTTTAGTTTTGAAAAGGATCCCGAAGTGTCTCGTATACAAGAAATAACTGATACTTTTGGTGGTATTTCAGATCAAAAAAATACGAGAGATTCTTTACTTTTCTATTTTGAAGATGGAAGGCTTTATTCGGGCGATCCAACCACTGACTGGAGACTTGATATATGGCAGGATGTATTTGAAGACCTAGGAAATAAAAATTTAGTTTTAAAAGGATATGGATACAAAGAGATAATACCGGTTATGAAAGATCCTTCTGCACCAGGAAGATTAGGTAGAGACGGTTTAAATGAAAATGTTCATAATTATTTTGTAAATATTTTAGCCAGAGGAGGATTACCAAATGTCTTATTTTTCATTTCTTTGCACTTACTTTTAATTCAGACATATATAAAAAAGAATTCAAATTACAAAATCTTAATTTATGTATTTCCTTTAATGTTATTAGCAAACTTTGATGCGACTATGGAGGGTGTAAATTTTCCACTTATTTTTTATTCCTTCTATGGATACTTTATAAGAAAAGGCTTATGATTAGATTTAGAAACTAAAGATAATTA
>MDTE01025768.1_pt1 | contig 13209 bp, 9 predicted proteins | sample 811231 | NCBI WGS metagenome assembly MDTE01 (sample SAMN05326651, study PRJNA326480) | marine metagenome | isolation source: seawater | place: Indian Ocean: Red Sea | collected 2010
CGAGTTAGATTTGTTCTAAAACTCGTAACCATTATACAACTCAATAGGATTTACCTGTTAGAAGTAGCTGTTAGTCAAAATAAAGAAATAAGTTGCGGGAATAACTATTTTGACAAATGGAAGTTATTCTGTATTAGTCACTGGCTGATCGCCCTCTTTTTGGTGGAACTCTGCAAGTTCTGCATCTCCGGGCTCTGCCTTTTGCATGTAAATATGAGCTAGCAGCTTGTGGGCATAAATGGCACCTTCGGTTCCGGGGCGTTTCTCCGTAGCTGTGTTTAATATTGTTATGGCTTCATTAGTTCGCCCCAGCTGGTGTAGTGCTCTACCTTTGGCATACCAGGCCTTTGCCCATGGTCGAGTGACATTCTCAGTGTCTATAGCGCGATCAGCATATTCTATGGCCAATTCATTCACCCCGATTACAGCCATATCTGTTGCGATCATGCTGATAAACAAAGGATATGAAGGAAAGAGGGCAACAAGTTTCTGTGACCGATCGACCGCCAGTTGAGCATATTCTGGGTATCCCCATTGAATTAGTGCGACTTCAGTATGAAGTAGGTTCAACTGTGTATCTCTTTTGAAGGGGTTGTACTTTTCAAATTCAAGTAACAATTCTCTGGCCGTCAACATTAGTTGTGTTCCTTCCACCTGGTTTCCCTGCTCATAGAGATGGATGGCTGCATGGAAGTACTCAGTAAACAGTTCATTTGTAAATGAAGGTCTTTCTGGGGCTCGGGATTGAGAGTCAGCCAAAGCTTGAATCTGATTTGCTTGAGAGGTTTCACTTGACCTGCCAGCATGAGACATACTTGCTGAAAAACGGCGTAGATCCCATGTGATTAAAACAGTGAATATCATCACCGTGAACATGAGCAGTAAGAGCCCTTTCGACGCAAGAATGACACTTGTATAACTTTTAGATTTTGTTGGACCTTGTTTTATTTCAGGTTCGTTATTTTGATTTTGACCATTGGGGACCTGTTTGCGGTTTGCCATTTGGTAGAGTGCGAATATGGCTCCAAAAAGAGCGAACATCATAGCCAGATCGGAAACTCGGGCTACACCGGTTTGAATTTCAACGATTTTGCCGATCATTGGCGGTGACAATGCTAGTACCAAAATTGTGAGCATAAATCGTGGATGATCTCTGTGTCGTAGTTGTCGGATTAGCAGGACGGACATCACAATCAGGGAGCTTGTAAGTGTCAGAAACCCGATAAGACCCAAGAATCCTTGCTCCATCAATATTTGTAATTGATAGTTATGTGCATGGTCGACGACTGCGACTCCGGATCGAGGTTTTGCCACAATAGGAAAAGAGTAGACGAACATGTCTGGGCCTAGGCCGAATCCAGGACGGAGAAATTTTTCAAACGTTGATTGATCTGAAGGAGTGTTCCATTGGGTTATCAGTTTGGATGTCGGTTTCCATATATTAATTCTTCCGGCGATTCCGCCTGCGATTTCATTTGAGTTTCTGTCGAGGTCTTGAAATTGAGCCTCGATATTAAGCACTCGGTTTAACACCACATCGTTGTTATTGCGGTCGACCGGTAAACTCACAATTGTGGTAGCGATTAACGCCGCAGCGATTAATGAAAAAGTCGGCCGTATGATCATTTTGATGTTAGTAACTGATATCGCAATTGCGAAAAATAATACGATTGAGCATATAGCCGCGATATAAGGTCCTCGACTTCCGGTTAGCCATAGGCCCGCTAGCTGCAAACTTAATAAGACGACCGTCAAAATTATCCATGGATAGCGTTTTTCTCTACCAAAGTATGCCAGCGTAAGGGTGGCTGGTATGGTCATAACCATGTAAGCGCCGAAGTCAATCGGATTTCCAAAACTTGCTTGTACTCGGTTTAACCCGACATTTCCAAATATTGGGTCCCATCCAAAATTTTGGGATATTCCATATGTAGACGTGATGGTGCCAGTAGCTATCAAGACGTAGGCGAGTAGTTTTAGTGACGCTTCAGATTGAAATTTGATAGCAACCGTAAGACCTATTACAAACAGTGCGATATTGTCGTAGAGATTGTATCCAGATCTATTGTCTTCAACGCCGAAAAAACTGATATCGGATAAAGGTGAGAGGAGGGTTGAACCAACTAACGCTGTTATCCAAAGAACAAGACCGGTCAGTGCCCATTTCGCAGGGGTGTTATTTTTACTTGGCAGTAAGTAGTGTATGGCGGTTTTTATTGGGATTTTTTTTGTTAATGAATTCTTGTATAAGATCTGCCAGAGCCATATTAGTAATATCAGCCCTGCTCCCAGATGCAGTGATACGCGCTTAAGTTCTGTGAAAACTGAAATGGTGTTCGAGTAATTGAATATCAGTGGGATTATGAAAAGTGTTATCAGGACAATCCAAACAATCGCAGTATTCGTCTGCTTTCTCAGATGAAGAAAATCGACATTCGACTGTTTTAGATGTTTAGAGGAGTTCATATCGGTGAGTTAGGCTGTTTTACGCTTTACTGATTACTCGTCAAATGTAATCTCGCCTCCACCCAGATTCGCGTGTAATGTCGAAAGCTCTTGATCTCCTCGGGTACGGTAGATTAAAGCTAGAAATTGGTGAGCCAATAACGCACCTTCAGCTCCAGGTTGTTTTTCAGTCGCTGTTGTAAGTACAGTTATTGCTTCATCCTCTTCCCCTAGTTCGTACAGTGATCTACCTTTGGCGTACCAAGCCTTTGACCAAGGTTGAGTTGTTTTTTCGGTAGCAATTGCCATGTCAGCATATTCGATAGCAAGTTTGTGGAGGCCAACGCTTGTCATAGCCGTTGCGGTAGTTCCTAAGAGGGTAGGGTAGGCTGGTGCAATGCTTGCTAGCTTTTGCGAACGATATCTAAGTTCATCCAGATATTCATGGTGCCCCCACTCAGCGAGTGTTGACGCTGTTTTCGATAACCCTATTTGGGCATCGAGCATTAAAGGATCTCGTCGTTCGTATTCTAGTAGTAGCTCACGACCAGCTATCAACAAGCGCATAGCTTCGTTAGTATTCCCAAGTTCGTATTGTTCTTTTGCATTTAAAAAGTATGCTTCAAACAATGCATACGTCATGGATTCACGTTCGGGTGCTTTGGCTTGAGCGTCTGCCCAGGCTTTGGCGCGGATGTTTAGTGAAGGGCTGTCGTATCCAGATGCAAGTGTTAAACTTGCCGAGAATCTTCTTATGTCCCAAGTGGTAAAAATTGCAACTATTACAGTTGTAATGGCTATTGCTGTTAGAAGGATTCTACTATTACGTAGATGATCTGTTGGTGTGCGAGTAGTTGGAGGTTCGATTGTAGTTGACCTGTCGGAATCAGTCGATAAGTTACGTCGCTTCTGTGTATGAACAATTTCATACATTGCGATTACAGCACCCAATAGTGCGAAAGTCATCAGTAGGTCAGATACGCGCGCTACACCCGACTGCAGTTCAAATAACTTTCCAATAAGTGAAGGGAACAGTGCTAATATTACGATCCCGCTGGGGTCAAGACTTGAGTTAGTTGTTCGATATTTTTTTACAACTTTGAATGCGCTTACGATGATCATTGCGCACAGGATCATGAATCCAATAAGTCCAATGACTCCGTGTTCCATAAGCACTTGTAGTGGGTAGTTATGCGTATGATCCACCAGCGCTAATCTGGACGATGGCTTGCCGATTAACGGGTATGAATATACGTACATGTCCGGACCAAGGCCGAAAAACGGGCGCAGTACAGAGTTTATTGTTGGTTCCACTATTGGAACATCCCACTGCGTCGCTAGTTTGATTGAAGACTCCCAGATATTGAATCTTCCTGTCAACCCGCCTTGCACATTAGTGGTTATATCAGTTGAATTATTGAATGACGCTCCGATATTGATTAGGCGATGTTGGAGAGTGTGGCTACTAGATGTTGGTATTAAGATTATCGGTAGAGCTAATAGCCCCGATGTAAGCAATATCATTGCGGATTTGATGGTTTCACGTTTTGAGGATATTGCGAAAGTGATGCTGAATAAGGCGACTATTGATAAGGCAAGAGCAATAAATGGGCCTCGGCCTGACGCAAAGTAGATTCCTGCCAACTGGAGACTAAGAGCAACGATGATGATGCTGATCCATATATACGCATGGCTTCTGTGACGTTGAGCTAAGGCTAAGGTTGCTGGTATTGTCATCACTAAATAGCCGCTAAAATTGAGAGTATTTCCGAAACTTGACTGTACTCGGTTTAGTCCGATATTCCCGCCTATAGGATCCCAGTTAAAATGCTGTGCAATCCCATATGAAGCTGAGATCGCTCCAGTGATTATTAGGGTATAAGCGAGTAAGTTCAGCGCTTGAATTGACCTGAATCTTACAGCGACCGAGAGGAAAATAATGATCAGCGATAAACTATCGTAAAGGTTGTACCCTGACCTTCCTTCGTCTCCGCCAAAAAAGCTGATGATCGGTAATGGCGATAGCAGAGTTGCCGCTATTTGAGCTAAAACCCATATCGTTGCGCCGATCAGTGCCCAACGTGCTGGATTGCGGCCTGCCCATTTGATTAGATCCCAATTTGAAGTTTGGATTCTGGTTGATTTAGGATGGGTTAACTTTAGTGCAATTTGCCAGGTCCATAGAATAGCGATAAGTCCTGCCGCTAAATGCAGAGTTACGATACGTGGTTCACTAAAAACAGCGGTGAAATCGAAATAGCTGAAAATTAGTGGTATTACTAAAAGGGCGCTAACGGTGATCCAGAGAATCGCCTGATCGAGATAGTCGTCCAATTCGAAACCACTGGGCTTTGTTTCTCTTTCTTGCAAGCGTTGGCTCCAAACGACAGGTGACCATGAAAATTCTCGTAATTTAAATGCTATTCAATCCCCTGCAATCGTGTTTGCTGAACGTACGTATCATATCAATCGAATTTGTTGGAAAGAAAACATCTATTCTGCTCGTGGCGCCTGTAAATGCTATTCCTGGTTGTGGTTGATGTTTTTCTCTTATACGCAGGGGCTGGTAATGCGTAGAATTGTCTTGCGCTGATAACATTGTCAGAGTCGTTTCATAGTTGATTTTGTGATCGTCAAATGTCAACCAGCCTGTTGAATTATGGATGGATGTTAGTTAAATGTCTTGGCGGCACCGGCTACTAGGTATTGCAATCAAATTCGTTCCTCAGGTCATTGTTTTGAAGATGATGGAGAATCGATACGCCCATTTAGGTATCGAGCCGACTAATATCTGCAATGCCAATTGTACTTTTTGCGGATACAGGTTTCTAAAGAAGTCTAAGTCCACGATGTCGTTGGATCTGTTCAAAAAGACCGTTGATGACTATGCCTCTCAAGGTGGTGGTGCTCTTAACTTTACCCCAACGGTTGGGGATCCTCTTGTCGATGGCAAGATTTTAGAGAAAATTTCTTATGCTCGGAGTGTTCCTCAGATCAGTTCTATATTTTTGTATACAAACGCTATTCTTTTTGACAAATTCGGGTATGAACAGGTCTTGAATTCGGGTGTTTCACGGTTGGCAATTTCTACCTATATGGGTTCCCGCGAAGGGTATAAGCAATATTATGGTAAAGATGAATATCCAAGGGTAGTGCGCAACATTATCGGTATTTTACGTACCAATAAAGAAGCTAAAACTGATGTTCAGGTGACCCTTCATTTGCGCTGTGAAGGCGACGAGTCGTTATGGAAGAATACTGACGAATATGCTCAGATTGCAGCTTTGATCAATCCTTCTGATATTACGTTCCTGAAAGAATACGATCATTGGGGGGGGTTGATTCACGAAGAAGATATTCCAGAAGGTACAGTTCTTCAGGTTCCTCTTTCGGCCCAAGAAAAGTCAAAGTCGCCGTGTTTTGAGATGTACAGGCGTATACATGTTCTTGCAAACGGAGATGTGGGTGTTTGTGTATGTCGTGACATGGAGGGTGAGATAAATATCGGGAACGTTGAGCACAGTACGATTACAGAACTATGGCAAGGCGATAAAATTAAAGAATATCGATCCAATTGGACTAAGGGAATTTTGCCTGAAGTCTGCGTTGAGTGTACTCGCTATACACCGGTCTCCGAGTTTATTAATGAGCACAAGTTTAGCTTGACTCGAGCTTATTTGAAGCGACGTACCCGTGCACTTGTATCAGTACTAAATCGTAATTAGATTTAGTACTGATTTTTTATATGTATTATTGTTTGATACAGGTACCGTCGTGACTTCGTGGGGTTGCTGATTGGCAAAGTTGAGCTAACTTCTACTGCATCGTTCTAATTTTTGCTGCAGGTTGTGTTATCTACTTTTTGTGCGTCTTAGTTTTTGCATGACGTCAATCTCACTGTCGTAGACTTTTTTTACACCGTCGCCGAGCGAAGACTCGATGGCTCGGATATCTCTTATTAGTCGCGCCATTCCTTGAGGTTCTATTGAAGCCGATTGATCAGTACCCCACATTGCGCGATTAATTGTTATATGGCGTTCTATAAGGGATGCTCCGAGTACCGCCGCTGCCAGTGTGGTAGCTAGGCCTAATTCGTGCCCTGAATATCCAACTGGAATATTGAACTCGTTTTTCAGCGTTTTTATCATGTTTAGATTTAGTTCTGATACATCACATGGATATGAACTAGTTGAATGGCATATTAGGAGGTTGTCATCTCCCAGTGTTTCAACTCCCGATCTGATTTCTGCCATAGTTGACATCCCAGAGGACATGATCTTAGGTCGTCCCGTCGAACGAATTTTGTTTAAAAGAGAAATATCAGTGACTGAAGCTGATGCGATTTTGTAGCAAACAACGTCAAAACGTTCCAGAAAATCGACTGCTTCTTCATCCCAAGGCGAGGCGAACCAATCAATATTTCTTGAGTTACAGTATTTAGCTATCTCATCGTATTCATTTTGGTTAAATTCGACTTTATGGCGGTAATCGATGTATTTCATTACGCCCCAAGGTGTATCCCGCTCGATGTCCCATTGGTCTCTGGGGACACATAATTCAGGAGTCCGTTTTTGAAACTTCACAGCGTTTAAACCGGTTTCAGCAGCAACATCAATTAGTTGTTTTGCGATGTTTAGGTCACCATTGTGGTTGATCCCAATTTCACCAACTATGTAGATAGGTTCCCCGTGTCCAATATTGCTTGAACCGATTTTGATTGTTGATGCCATGGTTATGCCTTCGATCCTGAGTTTCTAATTTGAAATTATCGGTTTTGTAGTTTGGAAAAGGGATCTCATGTGGTTACGTACCAGATTTGTTCATAATCTTACTTTGTGATGTTCGCCCTGTTAAACAAATTAGCTACAGCAAAGTACTTTCATGAGTATATGGGTGTTCAACGTTATATTTCCAATTCCTTGTTATCAGTTGCAGAACAGCGCACTTCGCGACAGGTAAAAAATCTTGCCGTTCATCTTCTATTCTAAAATTGAGTCTAGGTTCGCCGATGGCGTCAAAAGATAATCATTAATCAGTTGTTCTCGTGCCGCAATATCAACTGGTTTTTCAAGCGCTTCACGTAGCAGTTCCCTTTCAATCGTTACAAGATTATTCTCATCAAACGATGCAGGAATAATTGACACAGACTTACGCATTTGTGAGAGAGGATCCGCTTTTATATCTACCATTGGCATATCGATTAGTACCACTGGTTTTAAGGTGCAAATAGCCTCCATGAACGCACTGCTGGCTACATCTATGACATAGGCATCAGTTTGTTGTTCAATGTTTTTCATAGACATATTGAGCAATTCTATTTGGGCGATATCTGAAAATGCGGGAACCTCAGACATGAATCCTTTAGGGTGTCGTTTTGATATGACTGTATATCCGTAACTTCGTGTCATCTTTAGGAGTCGTCTATGCCATTCCATATAGACAATATCGTGCAGGGTCCTATGAGGTACGACACGGTACATGCCGTAAAAAGAGCCAGTTATTACAGCGACGTTATTAATGGTTTTTTTTATTTTAGATCGGTGTAGGATTTGTGTGTGCTGATCTGAGCCTGCCCCCTGGAATGACTTGGTGTAGTAGCGGTAATTTGACTCATTTTTTTCATTAACTATTTTTTGTAGAGTTTGCGCTGCCCCGTCACCGTAAGTCACATATTTTGAGGCGAATGGAAACTCTGTTGTGAATATGCGCATATCTGAGAAAAATGGTTGGTCTCCGCCATGTGTGGTGCGGATTACTCGTTGGTCGTTGTTTAAGAATTGATACGACAATAATCTTGCGGAGTAACCGCTGCCCGTGCCTGTGATAAGCGTCGAACCGACTTTGATGTCAGGGAACACTGTTCCTATAGCAGCGTCAGTCCATCCATTTTGCAAATATTTAAGTGCGATGTAGTACAGATGGTGCGAAAATGCTCGACTTGGGGATGCGTAATCGTCGCCGATAAATTTGATCAAATTATCACTGATTTGATGTGCTAACTCTTCTACACGGTTGGGAGTGTTGGTTGACTTTTTACGTTTTCGATGGACATCTTCACTTGTAAATCTCAAAGGCAATGTCGTCGCAGGTGCTATCTGATTTCCTAGATGGTTCAAGCTTGTGCAATAGATTTGGGATTTGTTGCTGGTTAGAGACTTTCTGTTTTGGATGTGACGTTTCAATCTGGAGAGTCGTGATCGTACGAGTGACTTGAAATGGGGCGTAGCTTGATATCTACGCATATCAGTTGGGAGGTGTCCGTAAAATTCATCTGTCAAAAGTTCTTGAATAATATGTTGATCTTTTCCGTAAATGAGCTCGGTGTCATTTTGGGTGGCTTCAGCTACATCGATCCAAGATGAAGTGTAGTAGCAGAGGTCTTTCGTTAGATCAGATTTAACCAGTAGGAATGCATTGAGAAGTCTTGGGTTATCTTTGATTTCTTTATGTATTTCATCCAACCAACTTATGAATCTTGCAAGGGGCTTATCGTACTGCGATTGGTGGATGGGCCAAATGAGGTCTGGGGTAAAAATATTTTCCAGATTATCTTGGATCAATCGCGTATCTATGATCAGAGATTTAGCCATTTAATATTAGTCTTGATGGTAGAAGATCATACATACGTTCAATTGACTGCACGTGGCTTCACGCAATTGATTTTTTGAACCAGCCGTTCAGCGTGTTCAAAATCCAAGAGCGTGTCTATATCTGCGTGGGATTCACGATCGATTATGATAGGTAGAATAATCGTGCCGCTCAGAGATTTTCTTTGTGTTACCACGTCGGTTCTCACCAAGTCTAGTACTCCGATGTGCCACCAAACTTTGGGAAGTTGTTGTCTAGGTAAATTGAATGGCTCTGGAACATCGTCCATTGTTAGAAGGGGGTTAATACGTCCTACTTTATCTATAGTCCACATCTTGTATGGGCTGTAGGCGGGATCCGTAATTGTTCTCACGCTGTGTGCTTCTGGATTGTCGATTAATAATTGGATGCCTTCATCAACAAGTCCAATCCGACGGATCGGATCTGTTGGTCTGAGTTGCACGATAATGTCTGGGCGGTAACCAGTCTTACCAAGTTCGTCAATAGCGTGAGTGAAAAATTCTAAGTCTGTACTTTCGTCGCGGGCTAGTTCTGCAGGCCGCATAAACGGTATTTCAGCACCATATCGTATCGCTACCTCTGCGATTTCTTCTGAATCAGTGGAGCAAATTACGCGATTCACGAGTTTTGATTGAACTCCTGCGGACACACTGTAGGCTAGCAACGGATGCCCCGATAATGGTCGCAGGTTTTTGCCTGGGAGACCTTTACTCCCGCTACGAGCTGGAACTATTGCTAGTACTTCGACCATTTTTCTACGTTTTACTCCAAAGCGTGTTGTACATCGTTATGTATTTCCCAATCACGAGTTTATGGTCGAATTCCTCTTTAGCTCGTTTTAATGAGACCGCTCCATAGCGTCTCGATTTCACCGGATCATCTGCTAACTCTTCTATAGAATCTGCTAGAGCATTTGAGTCTTGTATGGGGATTAGTATTCCGTTACTTCCGTCCTTAATAGCTTCTCTGACTCCTGGCATATCGGTGCCGATCAGTGGTAGGCCTGTAGCAGCCGCCTCGAGGAGTGTTCTGGGGAGACCTTCTCGGTAAAAAGTAGGAGCGGTAATTGTATCTGCCATTGCCATAAGGTTCGGCACATCCTCTCGTCTTCCAGTGAATATTACATCTCCTTGTGACTTCCATTTGTTCAATATCGAATCATTAATCGATCTTTTATTGCCCGGGTCAGGAGCTCCTACCATCACGAAGAATATATCTTTGCGTTTTTGTCTTATCGAGCGCGCTGCTTCTACGAATTCCAATAAGCCTTTGTCTAGTTGTAAGCGGCCAACGAACATAGCGACGTAAGCACCCTCCGGTATTCCCAAACATTGGCGAAGCTTCAAAGATGTTGCTGAATCTCGCATATTCGGATGATATTCAGTGATATCGATTCCAGAACCGCCGGCAATCATTTGACCTTTTTTTCGGGGTAGAGCATTTCGTGTACGAAGTAGAGCCATATCATCAGGATTCTGGAACGTTATTTCATTGGCAATTCGATTTGATATGGAGTACAGTCCCATGTTTATTCTTTGGGTTAATTTGGATGCAAACCCTGGCCGCTCAACAAATGTATATCCTAGACCTGTCACTGTGGATACCGTGAGTCTTATTCCTGCTAATTTGCTTGCTATCGGTGCGTAGATGTTCGGTTTGGTGTGAAAATTATGAACGATATCTGGCTTGATTTGTCGCAGGATTCTTGCTAATCCAAGAATCGAACCGATTTCTTGGATTGGATTTCGTCCGCTACGGCTTAATTCCCATTTGACCAGCTTCGCGCCACTGGCTTCAATGTGTTTGTTCCAAGCCCCACTAGGAACGATGGCGAAGACATCAAACCCATTGTTTTTTAGGAACTTAATCCATGGCATTCTCAATCGGTAAAATATCTCGTTTTGATTGGCGACCAGAGCTATAGAGTCGGGTTTGGTTTTATGTGGTGTGTTTGTTAACAAAATGAAACTTGCAAATCAACTTGCTCAGAATTTTTTGACCAGACCAATAGGAGAATCTTTACTTTGTTGAATAATTGATGGCTCTCTGTTCCATAATTGACTGACATCATGAAGTGCGTCGTTGCTTATATCGTCTGAAACCAACATTCCTCCACGCTTGATAAATGGCCAGGCACATTGGTATTCGCGTATCTGATTTGAATAAGAGTGGCGGGAATCATGCAGGAAAATATCGATTTCTCCAAGTTCTGACAGAATTTGTGGCAACAGTTTTTGGGAGGCTCCTGTTCGCAGGTTCCACCGATGTCTTAGAGTCTTTGGTACAAGGTACCCGACGTCCGGTAGTAATTCAGAGTTGGGTGTCGGTAGGTCGATGCTGATTAATCTACCTCCGTTGTTTTCCTCAAGGGCGTGAAGAATGGTCCATGAACTAACACCAGCACCTACACCGGTTTCAATGACAATATCTGGCTTGAGTATTCGAATGAGAACATACGATGCTGCTGCTAGTTCTGATGTTGCAGACCAATTTACCTTCATGCCAGTGTCTTGGTTAGCTGAGGTTAAGAATTCAGGCAGGCTGGTTAGATATTTTTCTATCTGTGCGCTGTCCACTCCGGTGGCCTGAATCAATCCTTCTTTCAGGGGTAACTGGCGTTGTGTGTAATATTCCAGATGGTTTTTGTGTAGTCGAGTTCTGATTCGGTCTTCTATGAACTCTGTGGACCATGTTAGAGCTATCCTTGGTGATTTAAAAAAACGTGTTATGCGAATTATTGCAGCAAGCATTAAAAAACAGAGTCCTGTATCGATTCAATATCGTGATAAGGATCATCAAATCCAGACAATCGGCTGTACAAACCATCAAGCCGTTTAACGTAATTTTCAATAGGATAATTCTGTTGGGCGTGTTGCATTCCTGCCTTGCCTAATCGTGTTTGCAGATTTACGTCCACGATTAATTCTCCTAGTGCATTCGCCATGGCGTTTATGTCTTTCGGCGGGACTAAAATCCCGGTTTTGCCATTGGTAATTGCTTCTGAAGTGCCTCCTACGTCAGTTGCCACTATAGGCTTGCCAGCAGCCATAGCCTCGATAGCTGTTCGAGGAAATCCCTCTGTCAGAGACGGGATTAACACGCTATCTGATGCAGCAAGGAGATTTGGAAGATCCCTTCTGATACCTAAAAAGGTTACTCGGTGACTAATATCAAGATGAGCGACCAATTGTTGTAAATAACCAAGTTGCTCTCCTTCCCCTGCTAGAGCCATGTGTAAATTTGGGTGCCTTGAACTGGCAATGGCGAAAGCGCGCAATCCATATTCAACACCTTTCACAGGCCTTAACCTACCTATGTAAAGCACGAGGTGATGGTCTTGGCTTAGGTTCAGAACGTCTCTGGTTTCTGGTCGGACTGCGGTTGTCGAATAGGCATTAAGGTCAAGTCCAGACCGTACAAGTTCAATTTTTTCATTTGGAACGCCTAGAGCTTGTTCGATTGCGTCTGCGCCGGCTTGAGAATTTACTTCAACAGCGTCTGCTAGAGGGTTGGTTAACTTGGTTAGTGTTCGCTGCCATAGTCCTGCCTGTCCAATCGTACGTTCAGATCCGATGATTGTTGGGACTCCTACTAGTCGACCAATAATTCGACCTATGATGTTACTGTGTAGTAAATATGTATGGAGAATGTCCACTCTTACTCGTTTCAAGAGAGAGTGAAGGCGGATAGCACCGGAAATATCAGTCTTTCGATTTATCCCTAACGAGTGGACTTCAATGCCGGATTGGCGGAATTGTTCAGCCATTTGCATTCTATCCATCAGAGAACAAACTATGTGTTCATATTTTTCGGGGTTGAAACGAGGCAACCCTAGTAGCAGACCATGTTGCGCTCCACCTACTTCTAAACTTGTAATTAGGTGTAGAACTTTGATTTTCGTATTACCGTTTTGACTCGACGAGAATGTCATGCAAGGGGGACTTTAAATGTTCGGGCCCATGTTTCAAGGCAAATTAGATTCCAAAGCCGTATAGCGTGGTCTTGTTTGTAGTTCAGATGCTGGTTAAGCATATGGGTGATGAATTGAGGTTGTACTATCTTGTGAATCTCTGAATTCGGTGCCAGTAGTAGATCGCGCGCAGAATCTTTCAGCGGTCCTTTTATCCACTCCCCAACTGGTACCGTGAATCCAGC
>MDTE01157624.1_pt1 | contig 13209 bp, 10 predicted proteins | sample 811231 | NCBI WGS metagenome assembly MDTE01 (sample SAMN05326651, study PRJNA326480) | marine metagenome | isolation source: seawater | place: Indian Ocean: Red Sea | collected 2010
CACGGCCAGCTCCCGGTCCACGTCACCGGTCGTCCTGTCGTGCAATCGGACCCGATAGCCGGGAAAGTCGCGGCTGTCCACCGACTGCAGGTTGTCGCCAACTGCGAACAGGTAGTCGGGATTGATCCCGTGTTCGGCGGCGGCGGCCAGCACCCGCGGCTCCTCGTCGCACGGCATCTCCACGACCGCCAGGTCGCCGTTGCCATCCCGGAAGAAAACCTGCGTGCCGAGGATGGCGAAGCCGCTGAAGTTGTCGTCCGTCACGATCTGACATGACTCGCCCAGAGCCGCTCCCGTGCGGGGGTCGTGCTCCTGAATCAGCTTACCGTCCTGAGTGTTCACGATGAAGAGCCGCGCGCCCAGGGTCAGAGGGTAAAGGTGGCTGCCTGAAGAGGAGCTGGAAGTCGTGGTGGCGAACAGATCCAGGGAGGAGCGCTCCGGCAGGTAGCGGAGGAGGCCGATGTCGGTTTCGTCCCATGGGACGGTGCCGCCTATCGCCGGCCAGGACTCGTCGCGGCTGTCCAGAGCCATCGAGAGGAAAAGAGCAGTGGCGCCCGGTGCGATTCCCGCGACAGGTTCGCCACTGCCGATCGGACCATTGTCCGACCCGTCAGTGGCGGCTGTGACGTCGCCGCCAGGACCGGTCGGCGCCAAGTCGACACGATCCCCCCCACCGCAGCCCACGCCCAGCGCGACCAAGGTTATCCAGAGCCCTGCCGATCTCATCGTGCCATACCTCGCCTCCGGGCACCGCAGCCCCGACCTGATCCCACCCGCGAATCTACCCGCTGGCCCCGTCGCCACCTGTGCGCCAGCTCACGTCGGCGGATCGGCCATGGTCGGCGGTAATGCCAACCGGTTCGGGGTGGCCTATTATATCGTCGGCATTCTTCTCCCACGAGACATTACGACATGTACAAATCCAGAAACAGCCCGATCCAAGCCGGCGAGCCCTTCTCCCCGGCAGAAACCGAGCGCCTGGTCGACCGCCTGCACACCGACGGCTTCTGCCACCTGGGTTCCGTGCTCGAACCGGATGAAGTCGGGGCCCTGCGGGAGGCTATGGAACGCAAGATCGAAGATCCGACAATGGCCGAGGACCGGCCCGGCGATCACCGGCGCGGGCGCAGCCTGATGCGGATGTTCGAGTACGACATCGCCTTCCGCGACCTCATCGCACGCGAGCCGTTCGTCAGCCTGGCGGAGACAATCCTGGGAGAGAACTGCCACTGCATGTCGCAGAACGCGCTTTTCACCCCCCCCGATCCGGAAGCCGCGGCGGACGGGCCCGGGGGCTGGCACGTCGACGACCTATTGCACTTCCCGTTGCCGCAGGACGGACGGCACGATCCGCGGATCGCGCTCCCCGTTTTCGTGATCCAGCTCTTCGTCCCGCTCACCGACATCGAGGCCGTCGAGTTCGGACCTACCCAGGTGGTTCCCGGCAGTCACCGGGCCGGCCGCAACCCGGGAAAGCAGGACCGTCCCGAGTTCGCCGGGGGCGGACCGGTTTCGATGCTGGCCAGGACTGGAGAGGCCTACCTGTTCAACAACCAGATCTGGCACCGGGGGGCACCCAACGTCTCCTCTCGCCAGCGGCTTCTGGGGGGAGTCACCTACAGCAAGCGTTTCGTCGCCCAGCGCTTCTATCCATTCGTCGACTATCGCATGCCGGACCACGTCTGGGAGGGAGCCGGCCCCCGCCTGCAGCGCTTGCTGGGCCGACACGAAAAAGGGCCTTACGGTTGAATCTGACCTGCTGGCGTCAGCTGCCGCAGCCCCCGTGCGGGTAACCCTCCCGCGCCCAGACGGAAGCTCTTGCGTTAGTCGGGCATCCAGTTCGGAGCTCAGCTGATCCGCACGCGGTAGACCATCAGGTCAGCTGTCCAGCCCTCCGGATTCTCGGCAGGCGGACCCTGGGCGAAGAGACGGGGCAGGTGAACCAGCAGGTCACTCGATCCGCGCTCCTCGCGGGCGTAGAAGTTCGACAGCGTCAGGCGCTCGTGCTCGCCCGGCTGGCGCGTGTCGATCGCGGCGACCGTATCTCGTACCACCAGACCGGTGCGGCGATCGACTTCCGCGATCACGACAGGGTAGCGCGGCCCGTTGCCCCGCGGATTGCGGTCGCAGATGTTGCCGATCCAGAGTAGCCGACCGCTCTCATGAGCATGCAGTTGCGAGCATGAGCTCGGCGAGTGGAACGGCTGGCCGTCGGCATAGGTCCACGGCTCGGGCGCTGTCCACGTCCTGCCGCCATCGATCGACCGCGACGCCCACTTGTAACCTGGCAGCTGGGGCCGGGCATCGTTGCTGCCGCGCATCACCATCAGGATCGAGCCGTCGTCGAGCTCGGCGATAGTCGGCTCCACCACCCCCCGCGTCGTGCGCCCCGGGTCGGCGACGACGCGCTCGGAGGCACTCCACGACAGCCTCCCGTCCGCGCGCCAGCTTCCCATCAGTACCAGGCAATCGGTGTAGGTCAGGCCGGCACCTGGATTGTGATAGCTGCCGTCCGGTCCGGTCGGACTCGACTGTACGGGCAGCAGGATGACTCCGTCCGACCGCGTCAGAGGGCGCTGTCCCAGGTCGCCTATCATGACGCAGTTCTTCCCGACGCTGACCCCCGGCAGGTGGTTGGCCGCATCGTAGGCCTCGCCCTCGTGGATAATCTGCTCGTTCGCCAGATCAGTGCGGCCGCCGTCCTCGGAGACCGCATAGTGCATGGTCCACCGCCACATACCTTCTAAAGGGTCGTCCTGCGGCAACACACCTTCGGTCCACATGCTCACGTACCGCCCCGTCCGCGGATCGACGTAGCCGCCGCGCGGATGCCGCCGCCGGGTGCCGGCGTCGACGTCGAAGCGCGTCGGCCAGGTTTGCGCCGCGGACCAGCTGTCTCCCCCGTCGTCGGAATAGCGGACGTAGGCCAGGTCCACGGTGTCACTGCGGGACGTCAGGCTGTGGATGCTCACCAGCGATTCGCCGTCGGCCGCCGTGTAGTAGCTCGCACCCAGCACCCCGACACCGGGGCGCGGGGACGGGACGAAGACCTCGCGGCCGATCACCTTCGCCCTCATCACTCCACCTCGTCGGCACCAGGCTCGGTGCCCGGCGCGCGCGCGACGAGCAGCCATCCGGAGACCGCCGCCACCACCAGGAAGCCGATTCCGGCTGCCGTTCGACCGAGGCAGAGGCAGCCGATCCCGAACAGCCCGGCGTAGATGCAGGCCACGCCCAGGAACCATCCCAGCCATCCGGTGCGCGCCGGGGTGACCCTCACCTCGGGGCAGGCTTGCGCCAGCGGGGCCCACCAGCCCCCGGGGCGAACCTGGCGGGAGAACCGCTCCAGATGCCCCCGCGATGCCGGCTGCGTCAGGTAGGTCACCGCCACCCACACTACCGTGCAGACGGCGATGATGACGGTGAAGCGGATGGCGTAGGTCTCGCTGGAGTAGAACCAGGAGACCGAGTGCATGGCCGCGTCAGACAGCAGTCCGACGGCGGCCAGTCCGCGGCACCAGAACTCGCCGTTGGCGATGATGAACGAGCTGACCAGGGCAGTGATCTCCGACCAGGGGTTCACCCGCCACCAGTACCAGCGCAGCAGCCCGACGAAACCGGCACCCGCCGTCAGGGTGGCCAGGTAGATCCAGGCGCCGGATATGGTCTCCGCCTGCCAGGCGGTGAGCGCCGCCAGCGCCAGCAGCACCGGCATCGCCAGACGCGAGACGGTGACGTAGTGGCGCTCGGTCGCCTCCGGCCTGATGAAACGCTTGTAGAGATCGTTGACCAGGTACGAAGCACCCCAGTTGAGCTGGGTGTCCATGGTGCTCATGAAGGCGGCCAGCAGCGACGCCACCATCAGCCCCCGCAGTCCTGTCGGCAGGTGCTCAGCCATCATCATCGGGTAAGCCCGCTCGTAGTCGACATTGCCGGTCGCCGGATCGAGGAGCTGCGCCTCGGTGAAGTAGGCCACCGACGCGAGGCCGACGATGATCCAGGGCCACGGCCGCAGCACGAAATGGGCGATGTTGTACCACAGTACCGCCAGCACCGAGTCCCGCTCGCTGCGGGTGGCGAACAGACGTTGCGCCAGGTAGCCACCACCCTGGCCGCCGCCCCACCACTGAATCGCAACCTGCACGACGAAGGTTACCAGGGCGAGCTTCGCCGCGGTCGCAAAGTCGGGCACCATGTCGAACAGCCTGGGATCGAAATCCGGGGCGGCGCTTATCTGCGCGACCATCCCGGCCGGTCCCCCCATCTTCCAGATCAGGATCCCGGCCAGGGCGACCGACCCGGTCATCGCCATAGCGAACTGCAGCAGGTCAGTCACCACCACGCCCCAGAAACCCGACAGCACCGTGTAACCCAGCGCGATCAGCAGCAGCACGACCAGCGTGGTGATCTTGGGCCATCCGAGCATGACGTCGCAGATCTTCAGCATGGCCAGCATGACCCAGCCCATCACGATGCAGTTCTGCAGCACCCCGCCGTAGACCGCCATGAAGCCGCGCAAGGCCGAGGCGCTGCGCCCATCGTAACGCAGCTCGATGAATTCGTTGTCGGTGAGGATGCCGGCGCGGCGCCACAGGCGGGCGTAGAAGAATACGCACAACATCCCGCCCATCACCCCGTTCCACCAGAACCAGTTCTCGTAGATCCCGGCCCGACGCACGAAGCCGGACACCGCCAGCGGCGTGTCTGCGGCGAAGGTGGTGGCGACGATGGAGGTCCCGGCCACCCACCAGGGCAGGTTGCGCCCGGCGATGAAGAACTCGCCGATACTGCTGCCTGCCCGTTTGGAGAAGTAGACGCCGATGCCGAAGGCGACGGCGCAGTATCCGGCGATGAAGAACCAGTCGACGAGGTGGAGTTTCATGAGCTGTCTCCCGACGATGGAGCTTCACCGGGCCCGTGGCCGGTCGCGGGCATGGCCAGCGCTGGGACCTACCGACGGGATCTAGCCGCTGACCCTGATTGGGGGGAATATGACCGCAACCGCGCCAGGCAGCGCGCCCGAGCGCTCTCCGGCGCGGCTGCGGTAGAGGGGATCAAGCTGTTCGAGGCTTCCTCTCAATCGGGACGCGCCGGAAAGAAGTGGTGATTTCCCGACCCGGCGAAAGATCAGAGGTACCAGTTCAGGTCGAGCGCGACACCGGAAAACTTGGCCGAATCGACGACATCTCCGCCAATCGACAGCTTGTTGAAGCTCGCGCCGGCCCCCAGCACGAAACGCTCCGTAAGGCGGAACTCGTAACCACCTCCCAGCAGCACCCCCAGGCCGCTCTCACTCAAGGAAACGGTGGCTGCTCCCCCCTTGAGCTCGGTTTTCACCTCGGCTGCACCGATGCCGGCGCGCAGGTAGAGCCCGCCCAGCGACGAGGCCGGGTCGGCGGGAAAGAACGTGGCAGCGACAGCCAGGTCCGAGAGGGTGAGGGTGGTCTCTAAGGTTTCAAATGCGTCGGACTCCGTCTCGCTTCGCACCCACCCTGCCAGCTCGGCCCCAATCATGAGCTTGGGTTGAATCATGCGACCGACCCGCATAGCGAACAGGCCCCCGCTCTCCGACGGTGAGGCCCCCTCCTCCGTGTCCGTAAACTCGCCCGGTCCCGTGCCCACGGAAAAACCAAGCATCCAGCCATCCCGGACGTGCTCTCGAAGGGCGAAGCAATCGTTCGGCAGGGCAAGCCCTGCACAGATGAGCAATACTGCGGCGAGTGGAGCACTGTTCCTGGCAGACATCGGATTTCCTCCCGGCAAATCAACGTTGGCGCGGTAAGCTAATTCAAGGCTGTAGCCGGATCAAGCTACCGTCGAACCAGCGCCCCGCCGAGCTCGGACACATTCGCGCAGCCGAGCAACCGGGCCGTCTGCACGAACTCCTCGCGCAGGATCTCCAGCGAGCGGGCGACTCCCGTCTCGCCTGCCGCGGCTAGCCCGTAGACGTAGGCCCGTCCGACGAGCACGGCCCGCGCGCCCAGGCAGATCGCCTTGGCGATGTCGCTGCCGCGACGCACGCCGCTGTCGAGCAGCACCTCGGTGGTGTCGCCGACCGCGTCGACAATACGCGGCAGCATCGCGATGGTCGCCGGCACGCCGTCGAGCTGGCGGCCGCCGTGGTTGGAAACGACGACTCCGGCGGCCCCGCGGTCCCGGGCGATCCGGGCATCCTCCTCGGACAGCACACCCTTGACGACGACCGGTCCGTCCCACATCTGGCATATCCAGTCCAGGTCTTCCCAGGTCACCGAGGTTTCCGGTGCCCCTATCGCCCCGCGGATCTGCTCCGTGCGCATCGGCGGTTTTCCCGGCAGCTGCAAGTTCGGCAGGATGGGCGGGGGCCTGGAGGCGACGAACGGCAGAGTCCAGCTCAGATGTCCAAGCAGCTGCGGCAGCGCCCGCACCACCGCCCCGACCCGGTAGCCCCAGAGCCCGACCAGGTTGTTGCGCAGATCCCGCTCCCTCTTCGCCACCACATTGGTGTCGATGGTAGCCACCAGCGCCCGGTAGCCGGCCGCCTTCGCCCGCTCGATCGCCGCCTCGCCCGCAGCGCGCCCGCCCCACAGGTAGAGCTGGAACCACTTCGGCGCCGAGCCCGTTTCGGCCACCCACTCCAGGCTCTTGCTCGACGCCGTCGAGAGGATGCAACCGACACCGGCGGCCGCCGCCGCCCGGGCGGCGCCGAGCTCCGCATCGGGATGGAACAGCTCGAGCATGCCGCAGGGAGCCAGGAAGAGCGGGAAGTCGATACTGCATCCCAGGAGGCTGGTGCGGGCATCGAACTCCCCCCTGGCGACCCCGTTGCGCGGCAGCAACTCGACGTCGCCGAAGCCCCTGCGGTTGCGGCGGGCCGAGACCTCGTCTTCAGACCCACCTTCGAGGTAGTCATAGACGGGACGCGGCAGTCTGCGCCGCGCCCGCTTCCGCATATCCTCGATGTTGAGAACTCCGGGTGCGGAGACGTTGAGATCGAACCAGCTCATTCCCGGGTCATCCTGACGATAAGGTTGGTGGCTATCAGGTTGAGGTGACCGTGCCGGCGGAGGACAAGAGCCGACTCCGGGGCGGACAGTATTCCTGGTCGTCGTTGCACCCCCGAGGATACCTTTGTCTCTTCATCGAGATAGCCGCGGCTCCCGCCCTGCGCCGCTGCCGGTAGCGGCACGCGACGGCAGGCAGAGCGGGCTCAGCGGGTCCGGTACCGGACTTCCCGTCCGGTGGCCGCACTCCTGTAGATCCCGTCGAGGATCTTCATCACCTTGAGTCCGTGCTCCCCGGTGGCGATCGGCTCCCGCTTCTCCAGGATGCTGTTGACAAACTCGTGGTAGGAGGAAGGAGCACCGGCCGAGCGCCACTCCAGCTTCTTGGTGAAGTGACTGTCCCCTTCCTCGGTGTAGAGCTCCGCCTCGAACTCGTACCCACCCCCGAGGTTGCGCTGCACCACCGCGCCCCTGGTGCCGTACAGGGAGGTGATCATCTGCTCGTTCTCCGGTATATTGAGCGCCCAGCTGGCCTCGAGCACCAGGGTGGCGCCATTGGCGAACTTGACCAGGCCGCAGGCCAGATCTTCGACGTCGAACTTCCGCCGCTGCTTGCTGGCCATCGGGCGAGCGATCGGATCATAGGTCGAGCCGGTCACCGCCACCGGCTCCGGGTAGCCCATCAGCCACAGCGCCAGATCGAGGCGGTGCACGCCCAGGTCGATCAGCGGACCGCCGCCGGACAGCTCCTTGATACCGAACCAGCCACCGAGCCCGGGCAGACCGCGGCGCCGGTGCCAGACGGTGCGGCCGAAATAGATGTCGCCTACGACCCCGGCATCCACCTGCTCTTTCAGCGCATAGCTCATATCCGAGAAGCGGAAAGAGAAGTTGATCATCAGGTTCCTGCCGGCCTTGCGCGCCGCTTCGAGCATCCGCTCCGCCTCCCGGGCCGAGCGCGCCATCGGCTTCTCGCAGAGCACGTGGTGTCCGGCCTTGAGGGCGGCGATCGTGAGGGGCGCGTGGAACTTGTTGGGAACCGCGATGCTCACGGCGTCCAGACCGGCCTTGGCGAACATCTCGTCGGTGCTCGCGTAGGTCTGATCGACCCCCAGAGCCGCGGCCTGCTGCGCGAGCTTCCCCGCATCGGTGTCGCACAACGCCACCAGCTCAGCGCCAGGATGGCTCTGGTAGGACTGCGCATGCGCCATCCCCATCCCCAGTCCTACCACACCCATCCGCAGCTTCCCCATTCAACCCCCCTTTCCGGCCGGAGCATTGCCTGCCGCTTGCAGACCTGCTGTCCCGCAGCTCAGCAATCCAGCGTCCCCGGTCGCAATCCCACCGGCAGCGCCGCCGGCCGCGCGCAGGAGCTCTCCAGCTCCACATGCCGACCCTGCTCCGATGCCTCGTGGATCGCGTGCATCACGTCGAGCACGTGGTATGCCAGCTCGCCGGTGACCCGGTGCGGACGTCCCGACGCCACAGCGCTGGCCATGTCGGCGACGCCGATGCTGCGGCTGTTCTCGTTGTAGCCGTGGCTCAGCGGCATCTCGCTCCACTCCTCCGCTCCCGCGCGGCGGATCCGCACCGGCCCCCCGAAGCCGTTGGGATTGGGCACCGAAAGACTGCCTTCGGAGCCGTAGATCTCGATATGCGGTACGCCGTGGCTCCAGACGTCGAAGCTGGTGACCAGCGTGACCACGGCGCCGCCGGCGAAATCGAGAACGGCGGCGACGTGGGTCGGCACCTCGACGGCGATCTTCTCCCCGTAGCGCCCGTCGCTGGTGATGAGCCGCTCGGCGAAGGAGATGCGGGTGGAGCCGGTGACCCGCCGGACCGGGCCCAGCATGTTGACCAGGGCCGTCAGGTAGTACGGACCCATGTCGAACACCGGGCCGCCGCCCGGCTTGTAGAAGAAATCGGGATTGGCATGCCAGTGCTCGTGGCCGTGGCACAGCATGAATGCGGTACCCGCCACCGGCGTTCCGATCCAGCCGTCGTCGATCACCTTGCGACTGGTCTGATGCCCTCCGCCGAGAAAGGTGTCCGGGGCACAGCCGAGCCGCAGCCCCTTGGCCGCCGCCGCTTCGACCTGCCGCTTTCCGTCCTCCCGGGTAACCCCCAGGGGTTTCTCGTTATGCACGTGTTTGCCCGCGTCCAGCGCCGCCGCGGCCACCTCTGCGTGGGCGGCCGGGATCGTCAGGTTGACGACGATGTCGATCTCGGGATCGGCCAGCAGCTCCTCGACACTGCACACCCTGGGGATGCCGAACATCTCGGCCTGTGCCCGGGCCCGCTGCTCCTTCAGGTCGGCGCAGGCGACGATTTCGAGGTTGTCAAAGGTCGGGGCGATCTCCATGTAGGCGGTGCTGATGATACCGCACCCGACGATGCCGATCCGCGTCTTTTCCATGCTGTTATCTGCTCGCCCAGAGCATGCCGCGCCTGACGATCTCCCGCGCTTCCGGCACGTCGAAGTCGGCGGCGACGTGGCCGAGCGAGCAGTAGGAGACCCTGCCGGCGCCCCAAACCCGCTTCCACACGACCGGTATCACGCTCCCATCGATCCAGGGGTTGGTCTCGCCGTTGAAGGTGGTGGTGGCCAGCACCTCGTTGGACGGATCGACGTGCATGTAGTACTGCTCCGAGTGCATCTTGAAATCATCGAGCCCGGCTGTGATCGGATCGTCGTGGTTGGTGATGTTGACCTCGTAGTCGATGATCCCGCCCGGATGCGCCACCCACTGACCGCCCACCATGAACTGGTAGGTGACATTGTCGCGGAAGGAGTCGGCCATGCCGCCGTGCCATCCGGCGATGCCGACACCGCTCTGCACCGCGGCGAGCAGCCCCTTGCACTGGTCTCCGGTGATCGTCCCCATCGTCCAGATCGGTACCACCAGGTCCTGCGCCAGCATCTTCTCCTCTTCCAGGTAGACGTCGAGCGTCTCGGCGATCTCGACCTCGTAACCGCTCTCCTGCAGGATCGGCGCGAAGACCTCAGCGCATTGGAACGGTTCGTGACCGTCCCACCCGCCGCAGACCATCAAAGCCTTCTTCTCAGCCATGATTTATCCTCCGTTGCTGCATCCTGTCCTCCTCCCATTCAGAAAGCACCGCGATCCCGGCACTTAGCCCGTCCGCCTGGACTACACCTGGTAGGCGAAGACCTTGGCCTGAAACATCTGCAGCCTGATCGCCAGCATCTGGCCGGCGGCGGTGACGTCGCTTTTCCCGTTCCAGGTCACAACCGCTCCTGTCTGATCGCCGGTCAGCATGTCGCAGGCGTCGAAGGACAATCCCGCCACCGGGTCGACGTCCGGGTGGATGCGGGAAGGTATTGCCCGCAGCACCTCCACCTTGACCCACCCTCCGGGCCGGCACCGGTAGTTGAGGCGCAGCTGACGGGCGGTCCGCGCGACCGTGGGGATCGTCATACGCCCCTCCACGGCCGCCTCGACGCCGCAGAATCGGTGCGGTTTCCAGGTTGCCCACTGCAGCGTGCCGGGATGGCTCTGGCGGCTGTCGTTGTGCAGGCCGCGGTAGCCCCCGTACAGCGAGCCCCAGCGGCCGTCCGGAAGGGTGGCGATGCCGCTGCCCCATGAATAGACCATCGCCGAGTCCACGGCTCCGGGCGGGCCGACCGGAATGATAGCGCGTCGCTCCGGCCGCTGCCAAAGCAGACCGTCGCGGCTGAAGGCAATCTGGCTGTCCACGTGATCCGAGGCATGATGGTAGACCTGCACCAGCATGCAGTGCAGATCGTCCCGCCCCGGGTAGGGAAAGTAGTCGGCGCCGTAGAACGAGATGTCCGGGTCATCCTGGCCGTCCGGGAAGAGCACCAGCTGCGGCGCCGGCCAGTTGAAGAAATCCCTGGTCCGGGTCAGGCCTATGGCGCGGTGGAAGAGCTCCGCCTCGGGGGCGCCCTTGCCGATCGGCTCGGTCTGCTCCTGCGCCACCCCCTGTACCCGGCAGTAAGCGAAGAAGCTGTCCGAGCCCTCATCGTAACGCACCGACAGTCCGCCGTCCATGGGAAAATTGGCCAGAATCTCGTCGCGCCGCGTCCAGTGGATCCGGTCTGGCGAAGTCCAGCCGATTACCCGTCCCTTCAGGATCAGCCTCGGCCCGGAGTAATCCGGCCCCAGGTATTCCTGGTCGGCCCACCACTTCTGCACATCCTCGTCGGTGACCTCCTCCCCCTCGTTGGCTACCTCGCCGGCATCGGCGTTGTAGACAGCCCCCTGGCAGCCCATGCCCTTGAAGCGCTCCCCGGGAGGGGCGGTCGGATCCTCGAAGACCGCCTTGAGCATGTCGCCGCCGACATCGGTCACCAAATTGTTCTGCTTCGAGCCCTCGTGCTCGACAATCCCCAACGGCGGACAGGTCCACCGTTGCCCGTCATCGCTGCGCGCGTAGGCCACCCGTCCCGACCGGTAGTAGAGCAGGTGGTACCCCTCCTCGTCCTGCCAGACCCGAACCGAGTTGCTGATTCCGTCGGTGCCGCCGGCAAACTCCAGCGGCTCCGATTTCTCCGCCTCCTCCACCGCCAGGCGCACGCCGATCGGCGCGTCGTAGAGTTCGAAGGATCCGGTGCGGCCGACGGAACGATGCCCCGGGAACACCTCATTCATGTCCAGCAGGGGCCGCCAGGCGCCCGTGTTCGCTCGCGGCCTGACCCAGTCCCCCGGATAGTACCCCCGCGTCTCCTCCCAGCTGTTGCTCACAATGGTTGCCGCTCCGGCTTCGTCAGCTGCGTTCTCGATGTCGGCCGCGCGCATCGGCTGGTGTCGCGCACCGTCGTGCGGCGACCAGAGTACGGCTCTACAGGCGTCCTGTCTACTGCGAGCATGACTAGGGCTGCAGGAACTTTGCCGGGATACGGGACATCTCGTACTCCGCATCCGGATCCCGCCTGGCCAGCGGTGCGGGAAGCTCGCCCTGCCAGTATTCCGGGGGGGTGGTTGCAGGTCGGTTGTGCCAGGCCAGCACCAGCGTACGGCGCTCTCCGGTCTGATTCCTGCCGGCCGCGTGCAGGACCCGCGCGTCACCCAGCACCAGCGACCCGGCCTTGACCTCGACGTGGACCTGGTCCGGGTGGTCGCTGAACATGATCGGATGATTCGCGGCGATGGTGCGGGCACCCTGCTCATGGGCCGGCACCAGCTGGTCGTGTAGCGGGATACGCCGCCGATGGGTCCCGGGGATGACCTTCAGGCATCCGTTCTCCACCGAGGTGTCGTTCAGGTAGTAATTGAAGAAGATCGTCTGCGGCCACGGGGCCATGGAAAGGGGGTCGTCCCACCGCATCCAGTCCTGGTGCCAGTAAAGGGGCGGCCCCTTGGGCTCCTTGGTGAGCGTGATGATGGCGCCGTGCGGCGCGAAGTCGCCGAAGCCGAGTTCGCGGGCGGCGGCATAGGCCGGCTCCCAGGAAAGCAGCCTGTCGATGAGCGGATTGTCGTCGCGGTGGACAACGATATGCTGCCCCTGGTAGACCAGGTCTTCCGGCTCCTCGTGGTCCGCGATCCAGCTCTCGGTCTCGGCGCGCAACTCTTCCAGGAACGCCTCCGAGACCACCTCTTCGACGACGCAGTATCCGTCCCGCAGCATCTGCTCGCGCTTCTGCCGGGCAGCTTCGGGTTCCATTTCCAACCTTCCTCGACTTCGGTGTCAGGCGACCGCCAATGTTAACGATGAGGACGGCCCTGGCAACACGGCAACCCGGACCACCGCAGGTCAGGGCGACCAGTCCGCCAGCGGCTCGTTGAAGGCGAATACCTGGGGCAGCCCCCCCGAGTGCAGGAAGAGCACGGTGTCCGACTCGTCGAAGCCGCCCCGCTCGACGCGGTCGATCAGGGCCGACATCGACTTAGCGGTGTAGTTGGGGTCCAGGATCACCGCTTCGGTCTGGGCAACCTTGTGGATGGCGGCGAATGCAGCATCGGTGGGCGCCGCGTATTCCGGCCCGGAAAAGCCTTCGACGATCTCGATGTCCTCCGGCTCCAGCGCCACCGGGAGGTCGAGAAACTCGGCCGCCCGCGCTGCCCGCCGCACCGTCGCCGCACGAATCGCCTCGACGTCGGCCGGACTGTACAGGACCATCGAAGCCGACCAGTCCAGATTCAGATTCCTGGCCAGCAGCCGCACCCCGGGCAGGGAGGCGCCCGCCAGCCCCCAGACGTGAATGCGGTCCACACCCAGCTCCTGAAGCTGCCCGTGCAGCTCC
>MDTE01144468.1_pt1 | contig 13208 bp, 10 predicted proteins | sample 811231 | NCBI WGS metagenome assembly MDTE01 (sample SAMN05326651, study PRJNA326480) | marine metagenome | isolation source: seawater | place: Indian Ocean: Red Sea | collected 2010
CACCCCAAGCATCAGTCACAACTACTGTTACAATGTAAACACCAACTTCACCAATATACTCAACTTCTCCGGTTTCGCCAGTAAATAATTGATTACCAGGAGGATTATCTCCTTGTGGCCTTAAGTACCAAACATAAGATAATTCATCCCCCATTAACGAGTCTAAATCTTGACCTAATGCAGAAAATTCAACGCTTTCTCCTTCTTGTACTTCAATGCCATTATTTGGTTGTGTAATATTCACAATTGGATTTAAATTCTTAACAAGAGTTGCAGTCACATTACGAGAAGAGTATTGTGTTGGTAAAAATGAGCCTTCACCTTCGATAAATGTTGGCGCATTTGCTCTCCATGTAGCTGAAGCTGTACTTGATGTCCCATTCGATGTCCAACTTTGGAATATTAATGGGATTGATGCGCTTCCATCACTAGTATTTGCAACAACTGATTGTTCAGGAACAACATCACCAAAAGTAGGTGTTGTAACTTCTATTGTTGCATCAGTAATTGGCTCAGAATCACCCATTACAATAATTTCCCATATAGAACCAAACAATAGGGATGCGGAACCCAAAATTGTCACTTGAGATGTATCAAATGAAACAGGGTCCCAAATTTCTGCTGAAAGCATTTTTATCCCATTCAATTCTATTGCACCCTCTATTGTTTCACCAATTGATACAAAACCTAATCTTTCTGATGAATAAGCAGTAGTGGAATGATGGTGATTTGAGGTGAAAATATAAGGTGGCATCTCAAGATCACCTTCTTCACCAACCAAATGTACGGAGTTATCATAATTATCAAAATCACAATTATTTATTTGGGATGATTCTGCACGAGCGCCCATTATATCCAAAGCCACACCATCACCATTTCCAATAAACTCTACATTAGAAATGACAAACATGCTGTGGTCAACTAACATTCCAGGTGCGCCATGAATTATGCTGTCAGATATTACAAACATGTCAGACCATTCTACCAATAAAGCTGCTGAATTAGAACCTGATTTTATCTCAATATTATTTACATCTAAAGTAGAATCAACTAATTCAATATGAATCACTGGACCATCACCATTGTGGCTTGTTCCTATAATATCTGTTACAACACCACTAGCAGCACGTAAATGCATTCCTTTTTCATTATCTGAACCAAATGTCACATTGCTAAAACTTACTACAGATTGAGTTAACATAGCACCCACATGACTACATGATTGAATTATGGAATGGCTTACCATTACTTGGCCGCCGTTGCCATTTATACAATAATCAGATTGATGGAGTAATGAATTTGAAATGTCTAAAATTCCTAAACCGCTCACATAAAGTGGAGCGTTAGAAAGTATCATCCCATCTATTGATACTTCAGATAAGGATGGGCCTGATGTTAATGGAGCGCCTATTAACTGACCACCATTCATATCTACTAGTCCATTTTCACTAAGAGTTATGCCGTTCCAATCACTACCAGTAATTGTAGCAGAGCTTGATTCTAAAACACCATTTACAGAAATACCACGATTTGATTTTACCGTCAAACTAGAATATGGAAGAAGTGTTAATGTTGTCCCAGACATTATTGTCAAATTATCATCTAAATAATAAGGAGAAAAGGCAGCATCTAATCTTAACCATTCTACCAAATATCCGCCAGAAACTGTAGACATCATTACATCAATGGAAGTAGGATTAACTGGATCCCAACTACGAATTTGGCTATGGCCATTTCTTAGAATATATACTTGTAATAATCCTGTTGAAGAATCAGATACTTCTGTAACATTTCTATATGTTGCTGAAAATATTGCAATGCCATCTTGATTAGTTAACACTTGATGGCCTTGGACTGTTACAGTTGCGCCTTCAACAGGCATTCCAAAATCTACCACGCGAATTTGTGCAGCATTACTAAGAGCGACATAACCGCCCATTGATGGATTAATATTACCATTAATTGATCCAGCATAAATGTTCAAACTACATGTCTGTTCAAGATAAAAATCACCCTGAACATGTAACCCATACCACTCGTGCAAATCAGATGAACAAGAGTGATAGAAATCATTCATCACAGTTAATCCTGCACCAACTCCCTCAATTGCATGTGATCCAGTTGTACGTACTATTGCATTAGTTGAACCGTTTTCTCCAACTAATTTACCACTACCTTGAATGATTATTTCACCATTTGATAAAGATAAATCAGCATTTCTCAAAGTCAAAGATGATGCGGTTGAAATTGTCACATTATGGCCTGCTGGGGCAAAATAATTACCATCTAATAATACAGCATGAACGCCTGTTGGAATAACCCATTCTCCTGATGTGGGAATAACTGGAAGTTGTAATACACCGTTTGGAGGATTCAAAATATCACTAACCCCATACACTCCATCATCTGCTGAAACTTCACTACCACCTTGTAATAATGGTAAAGTTACTTCCCCATTTGAATCAGTTATTTCTGAAAAACCATGTGCAGTTACAACAACATCACTTAATTGATTACTTGATAAATCTAAAACAGTAATTGTTGATTCTGTAAATTCATCTGATGTTGCAGTATTGATTCGTGCTGTTGCCCCACCAAACAAAAGATGGCCGTTTCCTTCTGCATCCCACAAACTGTTTGATGATGTAGATGGGAAATTACGAACTATTGCAGTATTATCAGCATCCACCAATAATGTTGGTCCCGAATGGCTTGAACCCACCCAATTATCAATATGTAAATCACCTAATTCTAAATGTACGCCATTTAGGGAATTTCCTGTGATTAATGATGATAACTCTACCGAACCACCTTCAATACTAATTCCACTACCTGATGCGACACCACCTAAATGTGAAGTCAATGAACTGCCAGCCACTACACAATCAATCCTACACTTGATGCCATCCGACCAGCCAATCAAAGTTAGTGAATTGGACTCAACTGTAGACCATGTAACACCTAAACCAAAAGATGTGGAATCAGAATACAAATAATTTCGTTGTAAAATAGAGTTGTTGAAAACATGCTTACCACTAACTAATTCTAGACCATTTGAATCTGTTCCTGAAATATTAGAATTCTCCCAAAATGAATTTACACCAGAAAGATGTCCAAATTCAGATGTTGTTGTAAAAGATGATGAGATTGTATGGATTACACCTGTCCCGCTAACTTCGAATATTGGACCAGATAACGTCATTTGGCTATTACTAATTGTGTGGATTCCTGAACCAGACAACCTAATTCCTTTTCCATAATTATTGAAATTTGAATTATCTAAAACAAATGAACCCACATTATCTACAATAATAGCCCAATCATTTGAATTGACTCCATTAATATCCAAATTATCAAGGAACATATCTGCAATATTTGTACCTAAAATTAATTGATTTACATTATTTCCAACCACATTAGTAATTTGAAGACCGTCACTACTTATTGAATCAAGGAAAAGTGTTGTATCATAAATTTGCAAATTATTGAAATTGAATGATGATGAACCACGCGCAAGAACTGCTATTGACGAATTATCAATTACTAAATTTTGACCACTGCCAGAAGATCCTGTATAAGTTGCAATTCCTATACCTGAATTAGAAACTTGTAAACCATCAATGTTTAACAAACCACTATTTTTCACACCATAACTTGAGTTAGAATTGACTAAATTTTGTGCATTAATCACCCCAGATGATTGAACATTTAGACAAGAAATATCTATATTTGAGCAAGATACATCATTTAATGTCGCACTTCCTACAGAATTAATACCTGTGTAAGCATGTTCTATTGACGTGTTAGATATATCTGCACTACCTGAAATATCAAACATATTCCTACCCCTAGAAATAAATAACCAAGATACATCAATATTACCACTAGAAGATACTAGAAAACCATCCCACCAACCAGTATTACTGTTCAAACCAATTTGATTATTGTTGTTTGTAATTTGTACTGGTTCGGTTTCCCTACCATCAATTACTACAGATCCATCTACAGTAATTAGATAATCACCAGTTACTGTAATGTTAGTACCAGGGGAAATTGTCAATGTCCTAGATGGTGATATCAATACATTATTATCTATTGTCATATTTCCTGACCATGTAGTATCTGAAGAGATTACTGTTGCTTCAGTTGTAATTGGAAATACAACAAATAATGAAGATACCATCAATAATGTTAGAGAAAATGCTCGGGCACGGCCACCACTCATAACATCCCGATGGGATGCCCCCCCTAACAATATCTTCGCTCTCAAGTCAAACTAACAAATGCTAGAGTGGGCCCGTCCGGATTTGAACCGGAGTCTAACGGCCCCCAGCCGTCAAGTATAGGCCAAGCTAACCTACGGGCCCGGTGTAATCAAGGCTGACGGTATACTGTGAAAGGAGCAATTTCATCAATCAATTCTACTTGACCTACAAACATTCGACGACAACAATATCGTTCTACTCCTAGATCATTCAGAACTTCGCCCGCGTCTTCTCCGTTTTCTGTTCTCATCTTATAATCAGACCAATGCTGGCCAATCACATTACCACAACTAAAGCATCTAACTGGTATTAACATATTTTCACCTCACCTATACGACTTCTGCCACTTTTTACGAGCACCGCGACCTTGTTGGTGCTTGGGCTCTTTGCGTCTTGGATCGTTTACCAATAAACTACGATCAAATCTTACAAATTCATCTCTTAGTTCTTCATCGTCACCCTCTGCTCCGCCATTATATTTGACCAAACCACGAGCGATTGCAGTGCGAATTGCATCAACTTGACCCATTACACCGCCACCAATTGTAGTGACATTAATGTCTACATTTCCCTTACCTGCATTTTCACCAATTCTGCGCATTGCCTCCGCAATAACAAGAGGTTCCATTGCCTTACGGCGAGCCAAATCTGGTTGAAGAATTTCTATTGGTTGGCTGTTAACACGAACTCGTCCTTTACCTGGCTTTACTGTAGCGCGAGCAACTGCTGTCTTTCTCTTGCCACTGGTTTCAACTGATAATTTCTTTTTTCTACCCATCAATAATCACCCCCCACACGACTCATTGGAGCCCCAAGGTTCTCTGAAATTTTTCCTAATCTAACAAATTTCTGAGGTAGTGATCTTGTAATCTTGGTAACATCACCATGTTCATGGCCTTCAGGAAGATCTCCGCTTAAATGAGCAGGGCAACCGATAGAAACACGAAGATTACGCAAGGCACTACGACCACTGCTTTTCTTTTGATAAGGTAACATACCCCTTACAGTTCTCTTCAAAATCTTATCAGGCATACGAGGAAAGAAAGGTCCTTTCCTTGCATGATTTAATTCGTATTTCTTCCTGTAAGTTGCAAAAACTGCCTTTTTGGAACCGGAAACTATTGCATTTTCTGCATTGACAATAATTACTCTGTCTTGATTGCCACTTTTTTGACCTTCAATCAAAATCTTAGCAACATGACTAGCCAAGCGGCCTATTATCATATCACTGGCATCAAAAACGTAGGTTTTTGAATCTTCATCCAAGAATATACACCCCCTTTCCTTTTGGGTTCTTTTCCATTAGTTCTGCGATTGTCATCGTTTTACCGCCAGCCGCCTCGATTTTTTCACGTGCGCCTGAACTGAAGCTAAATGCGGCTACAGTCTGCTTACCATTGACTTCACCACTACCAAGCAATTTACCTGGGACAAGAATGTACTTCTCGTCTTGAGCATGCCTGCTTAAGCGGCTAAGGTTTGGTTGCGACCAATTGCTACGACTCTTTTCAAGACGCAACGCCACATCTCGCCACAGTGCGGCACCAGTGTTTCGAGACTGATCCTTTAGCAAATCGATTAAATCGATTAAGGCTTCGTTCGTCTTCACTCTTTGTGCACTCATTGTAACTCCCTCGATGTATTGGGCGACTCGGCGACTTACCGCCCCGTTATGAACCCACCGCGTGGAAATTAAAGGCCCCTACGGGGCCATTCTTGCTCATATAAGTGATTAAAGGGCAAATGATTCATACAGAAGACCGGAATCGGGAGAGTGATAGTGATGGCAGACTGGCGGGAAATTATCAACGATGCGCTGAATGATGAAAGTGGTGACCCTATCGCTCTTTTTAGAAAATATGAAGAGGCTGCCGAAGCTGCAATTGAAGAAGCACAATCACGTCTAAATGATTCTTGGACTGAACCTGGACAAATGATGGAAACGGTATACGGGGCTATGGTTGCATATTCAAATCAAATATTAGCAAGAAGAGAAGCAGAAGATGTTTCAGCTGGAAGTCTAGATCATGCCTTCCGTACGGGACAAGCATACGGAGTATCATGTGTGTTAAACCACATAATTGACCGTTTAAGAGATCCTTCAAAAACATCTCAACTTGCTGCTCTAGATGCATTTAGCGATAAAATGCATAACGACTTGTTAGAAGATGTAAACAAAATTGGCCTAACTATTGAACTACTCGATGCAAAAGGCGGGGTTATTTCCGATTAAATTTTCACAGATTATTGGAGTTAAGCCAATCTCCAATTCTCTTCAACCCTTCATGTAATGTTTCCTCATCACAGGCATAAGATATTCGCACAAAACCCTCACCCTCAGCAATTAAACCACCAGGGATAAGTTGGACTTTAGCTTCATTTAATGCCCTGGTTGCAAAGGTTGTTGAATCCATTCCTGTTTCTGAAATATCTACAAATCCGTAAAATGCCCCCTCCGGTTCTGGCATAGAAAGACCATTGATTGATGCAATACCATCCATCAAAATTTTTCTTCTTTTTACATATGATTCTTTAAATTTGGATACATAATTTTCAATTCCTTCATCTAATGCACCCTCAGCAGCATCCATCAAAAAAGAAGGAATATGGGAACAAGCATTTGCTTGTAATTTACCCATAGCCTTCATTACATTATCTGGGCCCCAAACAACTCCTATTCTCCAGCCTGTCATTGCAAATGATTTGGACCAACCTGTTACAACAATTGTTCTTTCAGATCCGCCTTCAAGACTAGCAGGAGAAAGGTGTTCCCAATCCGTCCAATTTAATCTAGCATAAATTTCATCTGAAATTAACCATAAATCATATTTTATTGCAATATCTAATAACGATTTTATTTCTGATGGTGTATAAACAGCCCCTGTTGGGTTATTCGGTGAATTAACTACTATAGCCTTGGTTTTACTAGTAATAGATGATTCAATGAGTTCTAAATTTGGATGAAAATTGTTTTTGTTGACTGGTACATGTATAGGTGTTAAATCAAGCATTCTGCATTGAATGTCATAAGATGGCCAAGCAGGCGCTAGAAGTATGACTTCATCCCCTGGCTCACAAGTAACCATAAAGGTATACAGTAGACCTTGTTTTGCCCCTGGTGTAATTATTATCGATTCAGGAGTTGCTGGTATCCCATAACGTAAATTTAGTCTATTTGCAGAAGCTGTACACAAATCAATTGAACCTTCACTACGAGTATATTTTGTATTACCCTCTTTAAGAGATTTAATTGCAGCATCAATAATTGGTTGAGGTGTATCAAAACCAGGTTCACCCACTGTCCAGCGTATTACATCGGGTGGAGGAGCAGCAAGAAACGGTTTTATTCCGGCTGGTAAATCGACAAATCTTTCAGCAATGTCAACCAAAATATCATCCCCCCAACCATTAACAACAAAGGTACTGTATAAATTAGCGACAAGGCTCTATTGAAAGAACTTGCCGCAATACCTTCAAATTAATTGGAATGCTTTTTTCATCGCTTTCAAATAGGAGGCCTTGGTGGGATTGCTTACGGATGCGTCGGTAGCAAAGCCTGGTTACGCGATGGACTGCAAATCCATTTCACGGGGGTTCAAATCCCTCCCGGCGCTCCATTGAATTTAGAATAACTATTCATTATCTTCAGAAACTGAACCAAGATATTCTGGTAGCTCAACACCAGCCATCTTAGCAACATCGTGCATTGGCGGTATTGTTTGAACAAGGCTGCTCACAAAATTAGATGTGGTCCCTTTGCCATCAGCATCAACCCCGGAATCCCATACAGTAATCTTGTCAATCTGAAGATTCTTTACTGCCTCTACTTGGGCTGCAACCATTGTGTCAACTTTCTCAACCATCAGCAAAGTCGCTGCTGCCTTTGGATCTCCACCTGCACTTTTAACCAACATTTCATACCCCGCTGCTTTTGCAGATAGCACTTGTTTGACACCCTCTGCTTCAGCTTGGTAACGAGCAAGTATTGCATCCGCTTCACCGGAAGCAATACGTCGTTGGCGCTCTGCTTCCGCCTCTGCAGCAATTTCAATTTGAGTTTTTGAGATTTCTTCACGAACAATTTCTTCTGCACGTAATCGTTCTTGCTCAAGCATATACTGTGCTTTCTGAATTTCCACCTCTGCTGTTCTTGTTGCAACTTCAGCTCTCCGCATTGCTTCCGCTTCCTTCTCAGCAAGTGTAGCATTATATTCCGCAATACTAGCTTTAGATGTGTTCTCTCCCTCGATTGCCAAAGACTCTTGGTTCTGAACGAAAATACGTTGGTCTGCACTAGCAGCCTTCTTTCCTTTCTCCGCTTCAGCTTCATTCTCAGCAACTTGAATGTCACGAGCTCGATTTGCTTCAGCAGCACCAATAGCACCATCACGATCTGCAACCGCTACATCTGCCTTAGCAGCATTTACTGCAGTTGCCGCTGCCTTCTTACCAATGCTTTCGATATAATCTGAATCATCTGTAATATCTGTGATGTTCACGTTTATGAGATAAAGTCCTAACTTATGCAATTCATGGCCAACGTTGAGTGTGATACGCTCTAAGAAATTGTCACGGTCTTGGTTAATCTGTTCAATTGTTAAAGATGCAACAGTTAAACGAAGTTGACCAAAAATAATCTCAGATGCCATTTCCTCGATTTGGGACTTATTCAAATGCAACAAACGCTCTGCAGCATTGTTCATAATAAGTGGATCTGTGCTGATACCAACTGTGAATGTTGAAGGTACGTGAATACGAATATTTTGTAGAGATAACGCATTGGTCAAGTTAATCTGAATGGTCATCGGAACTAAACTAAGTTTCTTATAATCTTGAAATAATGGGATTACAAAAGTTGCACCACCATGAATACAGCGTGATGCACGGCCACCTTTAACACGTCCAAATACAACCAATATCTCATCAGATGCACATCTCTTGTAACGTGTTACAAGCATAATGAAAATTAATGCCAATACTAGCATTAATCCAAAAACAACACCAAAACCCCATACACCACTATCTGCCATAATTATCACTCCTCTTCAGTTTCTATTTCATCACCTAGGTTCAGTAATTCAACAATTAATGTTGAACCAATTACATCTATTACTTTGATAAATTCGCCCGTATCAATATGTAATTTCTTATCTTTAGCTCTTGCTGTAAGAACTCGTAATGTACCATCTACAGGAACTGAAACTTCACCTGATTCATTGGGCCTTATCCTAGAATAAACTTCTCCCCTCTGGCCAATTGCGTGTTCATGTTTCATCGTACCATCCACATGTAATTCAGATATGCCTTTCAACATTAGACCAACGCCGTACATTGATACTACTGCCGCTAATCCTCCCGCAAGAACTGCATACAACTCAGTATTTGTAGCTGAGTATGTGAACATCCCCATATACCCAAACATCATTATTGCTGCAGCAAGACCTTGAATACTAAATAATTCAAATGAAAGATCAGAATCCATGCTAATATCAGTATCAAAAGCGGAATCAAAAACACCACCAAGAACATCACCTAACATCATTAAAGCCATCATGATAAGAAAAAATGCTGTACCCAAAAAAGCACATGCCATGAAAATTATTTGAAGAGTTGTGGGCGCTGTAACTCCAGCAATTTCTGCTAGCCAATCAACCCAAGTCATACTACCACCACGTAAACCCATTATAGAAGCAGTCTTTGATGTTATTCCTATTTTAAAAGTTCAGAGCATTTACGAATCGTATGGGGATTTTAGTTATCTTCTATATCATCAAGCCTACGTGAATTTTTGTTTTTATTTATAATAACAAGGATTGAGGAAGTTAAAATTAAAATTACAAATAATGATAATATAATCATTGATACAGGGAAACTTGATTCTGCCTGAACAGAAACATTTTGCCCCCAAATTGGAATCTGACTTTCATTATATACTGGGCGTAAGTAAATCAAATTCCCATCATTAATTGAATCATACTCATTACTTGGAATTGCAGGGTCAAGATCAGTATAACCATCTAACCGCTGTTCAAAATCAATTACAATTGGTTCAGAAACATCTAACTTCAGCAAAACATCAACCGTGTAAGGAACCCGAGGCTCAGCAAACTCAGAACCACTCAAAACTTCGGCGAACAATGAAATTGCAGCCCCTGTCACATCAAACTCACACCATTTACTCCAATGTTCCTCTTCGATGTCCAATACTATATACAAAGTATCTCCAGTCCTTGTACCCTGGCCCGCAGCGTCATCATTACCATCTTCACTAAGATCTATATTGGGTCGTATTTGGGCAACTTGTGCGTTGTCACTATTCCATTCCAATGAAGTGAAAGTTACTTCCATTTGAGTAGTTCCATTTGGAATCCAAACATAGTGCCTATCATCAGTAGCGTATGTACCCCAAGTACTTGTTGGACCATTATTGAAATGACTCCACTCGCCCTTCCATGCATGTTTCAATTGATCTGTTTGAAGTGGGATTTCACGGATTTCAAGTATGTCCATGTAGTAATCATTTGCATCCCATACTGTTACTTCAGGATGTTCAACAAATCCATCCCCATCTGAATCACGTAATAATTCAAGAGTCCTTGCTAATGCAACAGCATGATCTACATGTACTAATCCATGACCAACTCGCCAATCGTGACAAAGTTTAGTTTGATTTGATATGTAACATTGATCAGGTATGTCATTGCATGAATCTTCATCATTACCCCCTTCACACTGATTAACTAGACTGTCGTATTGCGCAGTCAATTCTAGTATTAATTCCACCTCATGTACTCGTGTATTGTTAGAATTGAACCATTCTTCGTTTTGGAAACCCTGAGCTGGTTCTCCTGTAACCATAGAAATTCCTTCATCGTGGTCTTCATATTGATAGTTTGCCACCGTTAATGAAGGCGCCACATCTATCAAAACAGTAGCAATACCCCCAATATGAGGGGTAGCCATGCTAGTTCCACTAATTGACATATAATACAAATCCCCTTGGGTTCTTGTAGAGGCATCTATTGCTGTAGCGCGTGGAGCTGTTGCCCAAATATCACGACCGGGGGCGCCTATATCTGGCCAAGTATGTTGTTGGTTTATCCAACCCCGTGATGAGAATGAGGTGACTGCACTGCCATCATGAGTCAAAGCTGCGACTGATATTGCGGAAGGTGTGTTTGCATACATATTAGTTCGTAAATCGTCATCCCCTTCAGCCCCACTACCTCCTGAATTGGAAGCAGCAAAAATTACCGCTACTCCATTATCATAAGTCAACATGTTAGTCAATTGAGTAATTACGTTAGAAGGATTGTAATCTCCATTAGTACCCCATGAGTTTGATACTACACGGATATTGAAATCATTTAGCCCCGGGCGAGAATTTTCATATGTCCATTCAAGACCTTGCTCAGCTGCAAAAATACTCGCACCATCACCAGTCCCCAATGCCACGATTTGGGCGCCTTTTGCCGTTCCAAGCCTTCGTCCCGCACTTGCATCACCGTTTCCAGCAATTGTACCCCCTACGTGAGTCCCGTGGCCTGAGGAGGTATCAGAATTACAATTTGGAGCATCAATCCAAGCCACTCCAGACCATTTAGCTGACCAAATTAACTTCTCTCCCGTCCAAGGTTCCCCACAATCAAAATCAGGATGTTCTCCATCTATTCCTGTATCTAAATCAACTGCAGTAGTTCCGTCACCATCCCACTCAGCAAAAGCAAGATTATCAAACACGACTTTACCGTCCCTATCTATTATAGCACGATGCCATGATAGTGAGGAATTGACAACGTGTACAGTTTCGTGCATCTTTGCTGAAGGGTTCGTTGGATCTCCAGGTAAATAGAAATGTTCTAATTCTCTATTTCTCTCAATGAAAAAAATATCATCCATCAACGATAATAATCTAATTTGATTTTCAGTTCCTTTGAATAAACCGCCATGTAGTATATTCATTTCACCTAATGTTTCTAAACCAATTTCTTCAATCTCAGCCCACTTGTATTGATTCATCGGGGTCTTGAATTGAACTATGATTTCAATGGTTTCATTTTCAGTAAAATAATTAATCAAATCACGATCAATCTTTGAAATATCACCCCGCGTATTGAGTTCATCAGTTAATACTGCGGAACTAGTAGATGAGAGAAAAATTGCGAGCATTAAAATTGCCAATAATCCGCGGCGCATGGCCCGCCCACCCATTTCTCAATTTAGAGTATATGCATTACTATTGATTTTCAAAAAGTTGCTCCCAGCCTACGATAGGCAGCCTACTAATCAACTACAAGAACCCAAAAAGAATCTGTTGTTGTCATTTTTTCTATTTTAAACATTCAATTTTTTTTTCTCAAAATATATTATTGAAGAAAGTGATAAACCGGCCAATATAGAAGATAAAAACAAAGGCAAATCAATGGTCCAACATATTAAGAATACCCAAAAGGGAAGAAATATAATCAACGCGCGCTTCATGAAAGGCCAAAGGCCATTGACTAATTCATCTGAACCATTATCAATCATCTAAAACCCTCAGGGCAAGAAAATAGTGCCTAAAATCATTGTAATTAGCCACATTATTACCCCATACCAAACGCCTTTACCTTGCTTTGCAGCTTGGTCTGAATGTACCTCTTTCTGTATTTGCTTCATTGGGTTAAGAAGTAGATCTCTTTGCTCTTGTCTAAATACAACTATGGCTAAAACAAAGCAAGCCGCTGCACCTGCACCAAACAATGTTTCAATAGCGGCACTCACATCGTCCATTAATTTCACATATAACCAAGCATTTGTTATTGAGGTCAACAACCACATGAATGAACCGCGGTCTGCTACTCCCATGATGCTTGGTTATGAGGGACATAATTCAACTTTGGTATTATTTGATTATGTAACTACCCATCAAGTTCAACTGCTTCCTTACTATCCCACAAACAA
>MDTE01038173.1_pt1 | contig 13207 bp, 9 predicted proteins | sample 811231 | NCBI WGS metagenome assembly MDTE01 (sample SAMN05326651, study PRJNA326480) | marine metagenome | isolation source: seawater | place: Indian Ocean: Red Sea | collected 2010
TATTTTATTTTTGTGATAGTATTATCTTTAGATAGTGTGGTATCGGAATGTAAACGATATACGACCCGCCTTGACACGCTTTTCCACTGGGATTTCGTGGGTAAATTCCTCCTGGAAAGCACCCTTCATATGAATTACGTCGCCACTTTCCATAAAAATTTCGTTTTTCTTATCGTAAATCTGTTTCGAACCTTTGTGTCGGATGCGAAACTTTCGCCGAGCACCGACCGATATTCCTACAACTCCATTATTTCCTAGTCCCGATTCATCGTCACTATGGGCGCCGATTGAGTTTGTTCCATCTAGATATTCGTTAACAAGAATACCGTTAAAATTGCTACCGGTTTGTTCATTAATGACGTCAATTAGCGTCTTTAGATTTTCGGTGAGCGGTTTTGATCTAGCTAGTTGACCCGAGTAGCGGTAGCCTATTGAATCGTCGGAGAAAAACCCGATATTGCGATTTTGGTGGCATATTTTACCATAAACTCTGATTTGAGGTCGAATTGTTAGTAGGGACCGAACATCCTCGCAGCACGCTTCTAGTAGCGGCATATCGGGAAATTGCCATTTATCTAGGCTCGAACGCTCAGTTTGAATTAGTGTTGAGTTAGGCATAATCTAATCAATAAAAAAATAGTGTATTTTTTATTCAATTTTTTATTTTAAACAATAGATTCTCTAGTGTTCCCTGGGTCATTAGGATTGCGATTTTGTATAAAGTTATTTGACGCTTGACTAGATAATTTCACTCTTCCAGCATTCTTCTGTTTTGCTTGATGAATTAATCTAACATTTTGAGGTAGTCGAGGTGGTGGTTTGCTTGGAGGAGGTGGTATAGTAATATTAATAACACCATTATTAGTAAGTATCTGAGTGTGTTTTTCCTTTGGAATTTTATTCTTGGGAATGCATTCTTCGATGAACTTTGCTTTTGTTACTTTGCTAATTATACCATCGGAAATTATTACTAGACATGCTCCTGTAATTATAGAAGTTATTTCGGGCAATACCAATTTTCTTACTCCTTCTTCATTAATATCTCCGTATATATCCGCGTGTTCCTGAACAAATATTGCGCTGGGAGGGTCAAGGTATAGATTTTGTGATAAGTTTATATTAGATGCTAAACACGTGTGTGTGGAATGCGATATTCTGATTTTGAACATTATCATTTAAGAAATATTAGTGTTAATTTATTTTGATTAACACATACTTAATTCAATTTTAACAAAGAATTTTTTCTACATATATTTTAATGAGTGATCTACTACCAAATTTGAAATTTTATTTAAGTATAGATGATGTTGTTGAGAAAGAAAAAAGAAAAAATCAATGCATTGTTTTAGCTGATATGTGTAAAGACGCATTCGTTACTACAGATGGAGGAACTATGGAATCAGATACTACATTAAGAAGGAATTTACTAGCAATGTATGAACGTGATACAAACTATGGTTTATTAGAACCATTTATTAATGAGTTAACTGAAAACCAAACAAATTATAAAAAAGTTTTACAACATTTTGATAAAGAACAATTCCCAATTTCCGAGGGAAATGGAAAGACTACAGTATATCATAATGTTTCTAAGTCTATACCTGGGGCATTAGTTGTGTGTGGACCACCAGCACCCGCTCCAAAAAGTATAGCATTAATACAGGAGACTGGACTAAGTGTCAAAAAATTGGTAAAACCTAACACAGGTAAAGTAATTAACCTCACAGCAGCACCCCTTGATCCAGGAACAGACACTGGATATGATGCTGAGCTTGAAGGCATTTATACATTTGAAAGTGCTGATTTAAAACAGCAGGGTTTACCTGAAGGTCAATACTGGAGAGGACAATTGGTCGGAGGTAAGTTTTATTATCGGTTAACAATAAATTTGGGTGAGACGGAAAGAGAGGTCCTTGAATTTGATTTAGATACCTATAAAGGATTGTCGTCGGCAAGTTCTGAAAGAATAAAAGGTCTTGTTATTGGAAATAAAGAAAAAAATTCTTTCATCATAAGTCAACCAGATCCAACAGCTGAAACTAAGAAGCTTATTTATGTTAAAGAAGGAGGAGATTTATGGCAGATATTAAATTTTATAGACGCTTTAGAACAAAATACAATAGATGAAGATTATGTTGTTTTTGTCACTACTGATTATGTAGTTTTTTTTCAATTAAGGAAAATGTTATGCGAGAACAAAAGAATTAATCCAAAGTATAAAGTAGAAGTAGTATACACGGGTGCTATGGCTAATAAACAATCAGGACATATTCATCTGACAGTTTTCAGCAATACAAAACCAACTAATTTAGTGAGATATCAAAAAACTGTGGGTGCACATTTAGATAGTTTACAAAGAGATATTAATCAACAATTATTTATTATGAACAGTGCATATGCTGAAAACGGTTTTATAACTTATGATGATCCTTCTCAAAGAACTGGACGCGCTCAAGGATTTTCTAGAGAAATAAAACCCGGTAATTGTTTAAAAGTTTTACAAGAAATTATTGTATCTTTAAACGATAAACAAAGAGAAATAATAGAAAAAATTAATGAAATTAAAGAAATTAAAGCTTCGGATGTGCCAGATGGGATTAGTGAACAGGACTTACTATCTCAAATAAATAATCAAATACGAGAATTTAAAGGTATGTTTACTATACCCACTTTTATGCTTGTTGTTAAATATGATAGTAAAAAGCGTTATAATGTAGTAGACCCTAAATTAAACCAAAATTTATTAGCGGCAAAATATGGTGTGCAGAAAGTAGGTCAAAGTGGAGGTAGTTCAAAAAAAAAAAATAAACAGAAAGGAGGGGCTGGGGCTAGGCCAAATTTTGTTACTGGGTACGATGTTGAGAAGAATGATTTTTATACTGAAGGATATGTAGAACCTACAGATGATGAAGTAAATTATAATTTTTTTACACCAGAAAGAAAGGGATATGTTGAAGCTATAAAAGAAATAGACGTTACTGGAGTTGACCCTAAGGGTCTTCTTGATGAGGAACCTGCTGAGCAAGTAATTAAAAGTCTGTATAGAGAAATAGTTGACGAATCTAAACAAAATGGATATGTTATTAGTTTACCTTTTTGTGAGAAACACATTATTAGTAAACCCTTAGTTGTACCTTTAAAGTATGAAATTAAAGATATGATTACAGAAAAAATTTATAATTTAGAAATCCCTGAAGATGATATAAAAGAGGTTGAAGCTAAAAGTCCTATAAAACCGGAAGATCTGCTTAAGCGTGTTCCTCCTGCTTTTGATCAGGATGCTTTTGTTCATCCTGCTGTTGGTCCTCCTGCTCCTGCTGCTCCTGCTGTGTTCGGTGCTGCTGGTGCTGCTTCTGCTGCTGGTGCTACTTCTGCTGCTCCTGCTGTTGGGTTTGGTGCTGATGACCCCGAAAGTCATATGACCAACATTGGTCCTGGTGGTGGCGATGGTGGTGCTGCTCATATGAATACTAGTATTGGTGCTGCTGCTGGTGTGGGTGATGGTGGTGGTGCTGCTTCTGGTGATGAAGGTGATAACGAAAGATATATGAGATACAATGAACCTGGTTCTAGTGATGGTGAAGGTGGTATCCGTACAAAGAGACGTAAGTCGGAAGGTGTTGCTGATACTCCTGCTGCGTTCGGTACTGGTGCAGCTGCTTTGACTGCTGGTGTGGGTGATGGTGGTGGTGGTGCTGCTTTTGGTGATGAAGGTGCTGATGACTCCGGGGGTGATATGAACTACAATGATCCTAGTTCTGGCGGTGAAATGTCAAGCAGTGATCCCGATCAGAGACAAGGTTTAGAATTTTTGTTGAAAACAAGAACAAAACAACGTCGTAAAAAACTTAGGCGCGGACCCACAAACTCAACGCCGAAAGTGCCTATAGAAAAAAAAAAACAAGCAAGTAAAGCAGCAGGGGGACAAACTTCTAAACCAAAGAGACGTGGAGCGTTATCACTATCAGAATTACGTGCTGCTGGTATAGGTGTAAAATCAGGTGGTGCTAGAAAAAGTGTGAGAAGACGTAAAAAAAAGTTTGGTTCAAGAAAAAAGAATAACAAAATGTCTGGTGGAAAATACAAAAAAAGTGTATTAAAAAGTTTAAAATCCAGAAAAAAAAGAAATACTAGAACTAGAAAACTAGTAAGAAAATATAAAAAGAAGGTTAAATCTATCTAATAATCGCCCTTTACTATTTTATTCATTGTGCTAGATGATATCTTTATACCATGTTTGCTCTCGAGGTATTCGCAAATTGCCTTTTTACTTGTTTTGTGTTCCCTATTTACACTAATTATCGTTTCTATTTGTTGTGGAGAATACTTCTTCTTTTTACCCTTTGATTTAACTTCTATTTCAGTTCCTAAACTAGATTTTACAGTATTCTCATTTAAATCTAAATCTACATCTACATCTAAATCTACATCTACATCAACCCAATCCAACACTGCGCCCTCCGAAGTCATTTTGTAACCAAATATTTCCATTTTGCCATGGTGCACTTTATTATGACACACTTTACAAAGTGGCACTAAATTCGACTTTGTGTCTTTTTGAATAGCGCCATCTATCATATTATTTTCGTCTGCGGTGCACTGGAACTTAATATGATGAACATCCTCAGCATCTGCGCCACATACTTCGCAAATATGCATGTAAACATTAGAATTATACTTACTCTGCTTTGTGTCCAACACTCGCTGCTTCACTCCCATAAGATCCTTCCGAATTTCCTCCGATATAAGCAAAAAATCTGGCTCCATTTTCATCGCTCTACAAACCTCCAAGCCATACATCGCTGGACCGCTTGTCGGCGTCAACTTTCTATCGTATACCAGCATGTCCTTATCGGCATTGAAAATCACTTTTAAATGAAACATTTTAACCTTATCTAAAGTGGTCACTCTAGGAATATTACATAGTTCATGGAGATGCGTGGCAAAAATGAATGACGTTCCTCGCTCTTCCATTTTTACAACAGCCGATGAAAAAATAGAAAGTGCCGAAATACTCTCAGTTCCCGCACATAATTCGTCGCCAAGAACTAGACTGTTTCGATCAGACCTTTTCAAAATACTCCGAAGCTCGCTCATCTCCACCGCAAACGATGACTCACCTTTAAAAATGTTATCGTTATTATTAATCCTGGTAAAAAGGTTAAAATAAGGCTTGAATGCCATACTTCGGCAAGGAACAAAATGCCCGCTCTGCGCCAGAATAATATTCAACCCTACCGCTTTCATAAGGGAACTTTTTCCTGAAGCGTTGGTGCCAAATAGCAACATCCCCTTGGTATCACCAAATAATTCTATATTGTCCATAGTTGAAATACCCAAGTTCTCGTCCAAAAATGCCGTGAAGTTCTCAGGATCTAAATCTAACCCAACCGAAATATCATTTGCCACATACTCAAAATCATTGCCTAAACGCTCAATAATAGGGTGTCGTATATCCTTTGCAACAATAAAACTATCATGCTCCTGGCTAGAAACTATTTTGGGTCGCGTGTATCCATATAATTTTGCGGTTTTACAAGCACTCTTGGTGACATCAAGCTCTCCTACAAACCGCGAGATAGAGTTCATACTTTCAGAATAGTTTTGTGCGTAGTGTTCGAGCCTTCGCAAAAAACGTGTTCTAGCCATATTTTTAAGCTTCTCGGTTGTAGCAACTAGTCTATTTGAATTCTCTTTCAAAAATGCCGATACAATTTTTGTAGTAGATTTGGTAGGGTTTTTAAAATCCAAGTCGTTTTTAATATTAATTCCATTTACCACAAAATTTGACGAAGATTTAATCGCGGATTTAATAGCGGCACCACGTTTCTGAGTTGTCGTCAAAAAGTAGCCATCCCTCTCATTATGATCTAGTTTCAAAATAGCATCTTCGACACCTTCCAATTTTATCGAGAGTGTTTTGTTAAGAGAATCAAAGTTGGAAAAACATTCCGCAATCTTATCACAGACCTCATCAATTTCTGGAAACACACCTGGATTGAATATATTTCCCGTAATTTTGTCTTGGTGATATTTAACACACTGCTCTAGATCAAAATCGTGTTTTACCTCATCGATAAGCGCCATAAATTTATCAAGAAGTTGACTATCAGGAATAAGTCTTTTGATTGCCTCACTATTTAGTGTTTTGATAAAATCAAATATTTCTATTATATTTTCGTATGAACCGCATAATCCAGTTAAATCCGCGGGATGCAGTAGACCTAGCGTCATTTTGCGATGTGCTCGCTCAAGATCAATAATCTTATTTAAGTATGTCTCCAAATATTTGTAAATAGAAGTTTGCGAACTATCATTTTCAGCAAATACAACCCCATCCAGCGCTTCTATCATATCGTATCTCTGTTGAAGTGCTTCAGTGTTAACTATAGGATTAAGAAGCCTATCTCGCAGATACCGTTTCCCTATTGTTGTGCTCGTGTTATTTATCACCGCAAAAAGCGAATTAAACTTAGTTTTACAGTTTAGTGAAGGATTGGCTACAAGATTTAACTGATTAATAGTGTTGTTTGTTAGCGAAAGATGGCGGTCTAGCTGCCAAATATCTGGTGCTCCCAAGTTCTGAATGATCTGCTCCGAGTGTTCATAGGCAAACTGAAGCAAAAAAATGTATGAATTAAGCGCAAAAGGCATGTATTCTAAGCCAATATACTCTATTGGCGAAAGAAGCCCTCGGTTTTTGAAGACCCTACCTAAAAATGTTGTCTGGTAATTAAGATTAAAAAATTGCGTATCACAGTCCCCCGCATCAACGTCCTTAACGTGAACAATTCTATCAGTTAAATGTAGGTAAGAGAATAACTTACTATCGGATAGATGCACATTTTTTTTTATCAAGACAAGTTCCTTAGGGTCGTAAACCTGTATAAATTTAAATAACTCATCAAGAGCAAAACTCTGGTCATCTACTCGGGAAAATGTCTCATAGACAACGTTCTTTCCTGTAGCAAGGTCAACTGCCGAAATACCACAGCAAAAATTATTTTGAAATTTCTGTTTGTTTTCTATTTCTTCGATGTAAATTGCTACCAAATTATTCGTTTCACCTACCGAACTAAATTTTATATTCGTTCCAGGAGAGTAAATATTTGTGACTTCACGCTTCACATAAGGTGGTTGCGAGGTTTGGTCAATAATTACGATTGTGTAAAAGTTATTTAACAGTATCTGCACAAATTTGTCGATAGAATAAATATTTACGCCAATCATAAGGGGGTTTCCTCTACTGTTTTCTACATTGCTTTTATTTTTCCTGGTCATCTGAATATTCATAATGTCAGAAAGACGATACAAATTATCGGCATTAGGGCGTTCGGTTGCGTTATCAACCGCATATGCTTCATAAAAATGACCAACCTGCATCAATACAGCAGTATTATCGCCATATTTCTGTCTATATTTTTCCGATTCATCTAAATAATCGTCTATTAAGGTCATAATTTCTAATATTAATTTATAGGCACCATAATTCTTTAGGTAAATAGTAAAAAATATTTTTTATATTCTAAGTTAAATACAAAATTGAAATCATTATTAATTCTTGAATTTGAATATTTGATGCCAGATGAAAAGCAAGTTGAAAGCGAAAGCGATAGTATAAAATTGGATACTCAGTGTAGTGTTGAGTTAGATAAAACTTTTGAACATGTAATAGAAAATGTGTCGTTTGGCGAACTCTCACAGGAAGTTGTCAATGAAACATTTAAAGATGGACGCCCCTTTTCTCACTTTATTGAAAGGTGGCTAGAAGCTGAATACCCTATTGACCACATAGCAGGATGTAAGAACTACGATTTTGTAGACCGTAATAATAAAAATGTGAAGTATGACGAAAAAACCTTTACGCAAGGAGGATGTAAATACTGTCCTTCTAGTATGATAGGAACTGGACGAATATTTAACAAAGAGGAATTTGAAGAGAAAACAAAAAAGCTCATTTTCTGCATAGTGTCAAATATACATTTTCCTAGAATTAGAGTTAGATTTGTGAGAGGTATTACTCTGCTTGAAAAATACCCAAAGGGGGTTATACCTTTAAAAGATGCCGACAAGTTCTTTAATTAGTTCTTGTTTTGAAATAGAACGCGCAGCGACCGTGTCATCCTTGTTTTTAAAATTCAAACTATTCATTTTTTCCAAGGTTTCTAAAGTTATTTCACTATCTAAAAGCTTTATAAAATAATGAGATTGTGGAGATTTATTGTCAATATCTCGGCTAAATTTACCAGCATAAACACCAACTCTTCTAAATGAGACATCGGGCACCTCATTTTTTTTTACAAATTTAAATCCAACTGGCTTTAATACTTCTGGTAGGGGACGTTCATAGTCACGTTTCTCCCATATCTGAAATACACAGGGCACTGAGTGGGGATTTCCATTTACGATGAAAGAGCCATCTGGTAAATCTATTTCAACCTTTAAATGAAAATGCTTCTCAAAGTGCTTTTTCATACTATCTTTCTTAAAACTTCTAGGTAGAATAAAGGAAATTGTGTCGGCAAATAGGCATGTTTTTTTTATAAATTTTATGGCAAGCGAAGATTGACGTCCAAATGGAGGATTTCCAATCGTATGGATTTTCACATTTTTTCCAGAGGTGAATTCAGAAAAATCACTCGTTAAAAAGTCTTGCTCTATTACTTCTGGATGCTCGGGCTTAATATCGTAAAAATAGTAGGTATCAAATAGGCTTTTTATTGAGGTAATAAACGACCCATTACCCGCACTTGGTTCAATACATAAATCACTCTCGGAAAACTCAATATTTTGTTTAAATAGCTTGGTGCACAATTCTACAATATGAGGTGCGGTGTAATATTTATCTAAGGTTGTTCGTTTTAAACCGGTGTTTTGTCGTTGAGACATTACAAATAAAGTATATTTTTAAAATTAAAAACGCAAAATTAAAAATCAATTTTAAATATTTAGAGATCTAAATTCTTAGTATACAACCACTTTAGCAGGACAATATCGTCATTGATGATTGGAATTAAGATGAGGTAGTAAATAGTATATGCTAGATCTATTTCACCAAAACGTATTCTATTTATCAAAAATATAGCGTGATATAACCAATTACACACACAACATCCAAGATATAAATAATATGCTGCTACTCGGTTCAAATCAATTAATTTATTCTCTCTCAACTGGCTTTCTGTTAATTTTGACTCGTCTTCTCTATTGTAAAAAAATCGGAGTGCTAAATAACTATTTACAAGATAGGGAATACAGGAGAATATTGTATAAACTACAATTAAACGAGCAATATTATCCTCTTGTTCTGTTGTCATGACGCAAATGATCATAAACAAAAGTATTGTCGTATAATGGTGTAGTTTTGTTGAGGTTGGAAGCTTAGGAACCGCCATAAGTCCAGCTAAATCATTACTCACATAAAATATTCCAATTATACGGTTATGGGTATCGTGCCATACATTATTTAACAGGTTAGGTATAAATGTGAAAATCATAAAAAACAAAATGACTGCCATACAGGCTGATTTCATTAAGTTTTTGATTATATAATACTGTTTTACTGTGTTGTATTTTGAATATTTTTCGGATTTACAAAGTAAAAAGTTCATGACAGGATAGAGATTGTATAAACCATAACTTTGTATTAAAAAAAAGAAAAAGTATTTATAGTCAAAGTTATAAAGTATATTTAGTAAGAAATTCATTAATTAATGCTGCTGATTAAATATTTAAATACTTTTTGTCTTAAATAATATTTTTAAATTTTATTACAAATTTTAGTCTGTAAATAGTTATTTATAGAGTGATAATGTTTTAATTATTTTGGGGACTTCGGAATCATACATCAGTCTGTATCCTACAACAGTAACGCTGTTTTTAGGACACTGTGTTCTGCCTTCATCAATAATATATACTTTTTTGTGTTTTTTTGTGGCATCTAAAATATTTACAAACATATCTTCTGTTGGAACTGAAAGCACTATTTTAGGTGAGCCATTTGCTTTAAACACTTTATAGTGCGCGGTTTTATGGCATAGTAAAGTTATTTTTTCTACAGCATGACCAACTTGTGATGCAACTTTTCCAGAAGTCATACCCAGAGATTTATTTACCAAAATATACATATAACATTTTTTATTTACATTATCCACTGTCCATTCCAGCGAGTCGGAAAAGTCTTCATACTCTTGAACTGCCTGAGTAAGCAATGAGTTGCTCCGGATCATTTCTTTTTTGTTGTTGTTCTATTTAAATTACTTTTTTGTGTAGAATTTCTTCTTTTAACTGTCCGTTTATTTGAGGATAATGATACCGTTTCCGGAATAATATTTTCAACAGTTCTATAGGTGCTTGAGCCGGTATTTTCTGATAATTTTGAAGTCAAATTTTTCATTTGTATAAATGCCATATTTGATGGTTCGCGAAGTAGTTTTTCAGCTTCACGAAATGTTATATTTTTCGCTTTTGAAGATTTTATTTTAGAGCGTATTTTATTATGAGAATTTGTTTCTAAATGATTCCTTATTCCTATTTTTATACGTCTTTTCATTTCACTATCTGAAAGTTTTTTTGATAATATTTCACTACTTGGCACTAATTCTAAAAATTCGTTAAATGCCGGTTTCCAATGGCTTTCTTCGTCTATTTCAAATCTATATCCTACATAAAGCTGTATTAAATTAAACATATCACCTGACCGGATCATGCTTTTAATACTTGTTGAATTGTTTGTGGCATCAATGTCATACATTCCCCAATCAACTATTCTGAAATCATTTAAACGGTCACTCCACATAATATTGTTAATATGAAGATCGCCGTGTCTATATTTTGTTCTAAATAATCTTTTCAAAAGTTTATTTAATTTTTTTAAATGTTCAACCGTAAATTTATCCTTCCTTAATATTTCATCAAGGGTTTCATCCATTGCCTCCATAACATAATATCTCTTTGAAAATGTATTTATTTCGTAGTATATTTTTGGGGAAACGTTTTTAGGACCTAAAAATTTGAGTGCCATAGTTTCCCTTTCAAAACTTACGCCATAACCAATTCTATTTATTAATGCTAATACCTTTGGTGTGTTAAATACTTTTGCGACAAATCTATCATCATAAATTTTACCATCGGTGACACGAAACACTTCTCCAAAAAATCCGGAACCCAATGCGTCTTTTTGTTTAAATTTAAGATCCGTAAACTTAACCTTTTGGTTATTATCCATATAATTTAGTAATAAAAATTACTTGTCAAATTAACTATAACATAAAAAAAATAAATTAATAAATTATATGGATTACATATTTCGTGAAACTCTAGGAAAGTTAATTGACCTTGAAGAAATAAAAATAGTTGATGCCTGTAATAAAAAGGTAATTTCAACAAGCATCTTTATTCCTGAAAATCCAAGTGTCAGTTGTAAAACCTTTGGCTATTTCACAGACCTTATCAAAAGTGTAGAAACTTTCAGTAATACTGGTCTTGATAAATGGGTTTACCGGATCTACGTTGATGACATGTTTTTCAGTGGAATAACCCAAAGAGAACTTGAGTCAGCGGTAAAGGCAGGTGATAAATTTGGTAGTAAAGTTATCGAAGAAATGATTACTTCTATAGAAAAGGAACCTAGAAATAGTGCTAGTGCTAGTGCGAATTCTAGTCCGCTTAAAAAAACTAAGAAAAACAGTAATACTGCAGAGAATAGTCAGTATCATTACGACTATAATAACAATATAAGCGACGGTTCTATGTCTCCAGAGACAAAAAAAACAGTAAAAGCAATAAGAAATGAATTGAAAAAACCCCGGACAAAAGGAGTTGCTAACAGTAATAATGTTTTAAGACTAAAAAAAATGATGAAACTGTTACATTTGTATTTGAAGGTAATACAAGAAAGTAAAAGTCCTAGATATCGTAACATTGAAATTGTCATATTTAACTGCGATAAAGTAAAACTAAGCAAAAAATATATACCTGGTCATCCTAGCACTTTTGGGTCAATAATGCGGCTTCTTCCCTTGTTCGATAAAACGGTAGATATGTTTGTCTCTATAAATTCAAGACTTCCGGTAACACCTTTAATGAAACATATTATAGACTATTGGGAAAATGCTAAAGATAAACAGAAAAAACTATTAACTCTTACATATCAAACAAGTGCTTCTAAGGCTAATTATGGTTTTATTGGACAATGTATTTACGATAATATACTAATGGATATTATGAAAATTCAAGCAAAAATAGAGGACAAAAAAGAATTAACTCCAAATGATAAGCTCTTTGTTCAATCAATTGACGACATATATTTACTAAAAGAAAATCTGATGTCTATATCACCTGAAAACCGGATGTCATTCTCTAAAATAAAAAAAATAAAATCTGAAACAGAATTGAAGCGTGAATATGGATGCCTTTATAATAGATTTACAGAATTTAAGAATATAGGAAAACTTATTGGATATACTACTAATTCAAAATCACAAAACTATAAGATTTGGTCAAAAAGTATTGCAGCAGGCTTTTTCGGTATGAAAAACGACGCAGTTCTTTTTGGGGAAAGAGCTAAAGTATTTTGTAATCTCTTAAAATACCTTATTAACACTGGAAATAAATTTAGTTACGGGATTGATGAAGTTTTTCTTAAACTAGTCTTAGGTTTTGAATGTGGCACTCTTGACTATAATTACGGATATGTAAAATACGGTGAGATGGGCGAATTTAAAATGAAAAAAAGGGAACATTTACAAGTAAAATTAGATTATATAACTAATATATTACCTAGTTCTGAATCTGGAGGAATAAGTCAGGAATTGTTCTCAGACGTTTACCGATTTCATCCTACGAATTATGTCACTAATAGTAAAGGCAATGGATTAAGCGTTAAATCTCCAATAAGTAGCATACATTTATTCGATGATATGGTTAAGGCTAATCTAATAGACAATCCTGATTTTATTATAGCTGGAATTCATAATAGTAAAAATCTACTAACAGATAAAGATAATAATAATGTTGCCAAAAATGATAGCTTGACAGTGCGGTTTTTAAATGAATGGGATGAACCTAAAACTGAATATGGACTAAACCCTGAATTTTTGGACGTGTCTTTTTTAGATATATTTAAAATTCTAGACGAACATAAAAGATTTATTTTATATGATACTGGTTTGCATTCTGACTCTCCATTTTACTTATTTATACAAGA
>MDTE01114964.1_pt1 | contig 13207 bp, 7 predicted proteins | sample 811231 | NCBI WGS metagenome assembly MDTE01 (sample SAMN05326651, study PRJNA326480) | marine metagenome | isolation source: seawater | place: Indian Ocean: Red Sea | collected 2010
ATCGTGCACCCACTGCGTTCCTATTTCACGAAGTTCACCCCCGTGTACCACGTCAACTACTCGCCCACTGACCTAGTCACCGCTGGAGGGCCCTACAGCACGGCCTCAGCATCCGGAGGCAGCGCTACTAGCAGCAAGAAGACCGAGCAGGAGGTCATCTCCGCTCTAGGTCTGGCCAGCGCCGCGCCCGTGAGACGGTAGAAAAGGGCCCGGTGCCTTCCAGTTCACCAAGATATTTGTTTTAAATTCTACACCTAATGTTCAATAGCTACATTTCATTTGCGTTCTGGGATTTTCTCAATAGATGGGAAATTCTGCATCGACATCCTTGCTCCAGGCCACTAGGCCGCCCGTGACGTTGAAGATGGGGGACAGGCCCTTGTCCGCAAGAAATGCCGTTGCAATTTCTGAGTCGACTCCACGTCGACACAGCACATAGATGGGCAGAGTGCCCCCTTGCGTGGCCTCCTTAACGCGTGACAGTGCCGCGTCAGACTCCGCGGGTGCGCTGCTGGACAAGCGGCCCCCCCGGAGGCCAACGAGGGAGATGTTGAGCTGGTGCATACCTGGACGCTTTGGCAAAGAGGCAATGCCGAACTGGGTTGGCTCTCGTACGTCCAGAAGCACGTGCTCTGTCGCCCTCTCCACCACTGCGGCGTAGTCCTTGGCAGAGACCTGCTTGTTGTTGTTGGCCTTTCCTTTCCCCTCTTCCGCAACTACTTGATCCTGGTCGCAAGCGCCATCACCGCACGCACAGCATGACGGGTTGCCATTCTTCTGTAGTTTGAACGTATAAAAGTCGCCCCGCGTACCATCATAGATGAGCTGCCTGCCGTGCAAGACCTCCAGAGGGCCCCCCTGTTCTTGTCCGGCAGTCAACAGGACCTTGACTACCTCGGTAGCCTGGAGGCACCCAATCATACCAGGGACAGGACCCAGTACACCAGCATCTGCACAGCTCCTACAACTGGCTAGAGCTGATGGTTTTGGGTACAGACAGCGATAGCACGGTCCTTTTCCCGGGATAAAGACGGAGATTTGCCCCTCCATGCCCACCGCTGACCCCGATACAAGTACTTTGCCCTCTTTCATGCACGCATCATTGATCAAATACCGGACAATATAATTGTCAGTAGCATCTACCACTACATCGACGCCCTTGATCAGATCATGCACATTCTCCGCCTCGACCTTGGCCTCAATGGCCTCCACTCTCACGTCAGGATTCAAGGCCTTCATGCGTGACTGCGCCGATAAGGCCTTGTTCACACCCAGTTGTGTCCTATCGTGTAGAATCTGGCGATGTAAATTTGTCAGTTCCACCTTATCGTGGTCGCACACCACCAGAGGTACTCCAGCGGCGCCCAAATAGCTGATCACTGTGCTCCCAATGCCTCCGCAGCCAACCACAAGCACCCTACTCGATGACAACCGCTTCTGTCCCTCAGCACCGATGCTCGGAAGAAGCTGCTGTCGGCTGTACTGCATCGAAGTGACCACGGAGAGCGAAGTGTTGAGGGAGCTTTACACGAAGTCAATTTCCGTTTTTATAATTGTCACACAGTAGATATTAAAACACACCAATTTCAGAATCCAGCTAGAAGTGAAAGAACCTTGCTAGTACACCACAGGAAGTGAAATTCGTGATTTGCCTCGATGCGGGCAGCTCTCCACTTCTCTCAGGTCTAGCTACTTCAATTCATATTGCTTGGGATGTGGAAGAGCGTAAGATTGTTGCTGTTGGGATACTTTATCACCCACATCCCAATAACCCTACTGGTTGATGCCCAGATAGCGTTTGGAGATCACTATCCACGAAAACTCAGAGCCCTATTCGCTTGGTACGTCTCATCTTTCGGAGATGTTGTACTGCAGGAGTCGGGACTGTGGCTCAAGAGCTTCGTCTACGCCGAGTGCTTTATTCAGTTACCATTCTTCTTCTATGCGGTGAAAGCACTCCTCTCACACGCGGAGACGGAGAAGGCGTTCTCGGTGTGCGCCTTGGCTTACGGCGTGCATGTCGCCACCACTGTGCTCCCGATCTTAACCACATTGATTTATTCAGATGAGATCAGTGACAACGGCCAGCGCTTAGCTCTAGTTGGCATCTACGCCCCCTATTTCCTATGCCCCCTGCTGGTTGCACTGGATGCAGCAGGGAACCTGATGGAGAAGAATAACAAGAAGAAAGCAAGTTAGATCTATGGTATTGCTTTTGAGCGACCATCATGACTTCGAAGGTCACTCCCGTTATTACCAGCGGCTGTACGCCCTACGCGAACGCAGCAGGCCGAGCGACGATGCACTCTCAGCCCTTGCTGCGGTAGGGCGGTAGAAAGAAGCAGTAGCATGAGCGACCTACCCTCAAGGGACCTTCATCACTGCGTGTAGAAAGACTCTGCGCAGTTCTTGACCCGTCTTTCTATTCTTATTGATCACGCAGCAGTACTCGGGGCCCTCTTCGAGGAGTAGACCCACACACTTGGCGAGCTCCTTTAGGTAGGCAGCTGTGAAAAAGAATGCGTAAGTGCCGTCTTTGCGCTGGCAGAGGGCGAATGTCTCGTCGCTATCGAGTGCCGTGTGTCTGTACTGGGTCATATCGTGGAGCCCATAATCTCTGAAAAGGATGACGGCCCCCGCCGATAGAGAAGACTTAATATTAAGCAGAGCCTGCTGGTGCATAGATGGGAGAATAGCTGATATCGTGAAGACACACAGTGCCACATTGAAGCTTGAAGCGCCATTCCACGGCGAATCCGTTATGTCCCATGTCGAGAACCCAATCTCTTTGTCATCGACATGTAGATTTCCTGAAGATCTCAGCTTGTCTATTTTCTCTTTTAAATGCCGTAAAGCTGTATCGGAGCAATCTGCATGCATGTACGCAACGATCTTGTCTACTAGAGAGTCAAGAAGAGACAGACTGCAGCTCCCCACGCCCGCGCCGACGTCTATGATGCTCAACCACTCCTTATTCGACCCCCCCAGGAAGCTCTTGAACTCAGTCTCAATAAATCTACGCTTTTGGTACGCAGAGGCACCCTGGGAGGTATAAAACGAGTCCCACACGTCACTATAAGCGCGACCATCAAGCAGAGGTAAAGTGCTCGGCTTTTCCTTCGTACCATCTGAGTAGAAATGAGGAGCCATAAGTGCCCATTCTTTGTAATCGAAATCTTTCGAATAATAAGAGGCCATTTCAGTCCGATGGATTCTAGTGTTTTACCATTGTCTATCTTAATGTCGTCAAATTGGACACTCTGTGAGGACTTTTCGAAAGAACCCGCTAACAGGCGGGAATATCTGACTTGAATTATTCGAGTAGGTGCCTACGCACAAATAATACTATAAATCGAGCTTCATTAGAAATAAGCGCGAGTAAATCGAAGAATGATGTCGATTTTCACGATTCCTTTCGTGCTTCTGCTAATGACGTTCTCTGGCGTGTGTGGCTTCAGACATGCTCTACTGGGTCGTTGGGCGCTTAGTCATGGCGCGGTAGCTGCAACCAACTGCCAATACCGTATGCAGATGGCTTCGACGTCGACGAACAAGGAGGAGATGGTCGCGGAAGCTCTGGCTCTGCTGAAGCAGCTGGCGGCTAGCGGGGATTTAGAGGCTGGCGGGGGTGATATGGAGGGTGTGGAGAGGCACCATAGAGATAAGTCTCACTTGACGAATGGTGTGGTCAGGATTTATTGCACACATTCGCCTCCTAACTTTGGTATGCCTTGGCAGCGTCTGCGCCAAGAGTTCAGCACGTCTACGGGTTTCGTGCTGGACGGCGGCTTGATTGTCACGAATGCGCATGCTGTTGAATATGGGAGTTTAATTCAGGTCAAGGCTGGTGAGTCGGAGAAGAAGTTTGTAGCCAGTGCTGTGGCCGTGGGCCATGAGTGTGATCTGGCCATTTTGGATGTGGCAGACCCTGAATTTTGGAAGATTGTGGAGCCATTGACGTTGGGAAATATTCCTGAATTGTTGGAAGATGTGTCTGTGGTGGGCTATCCCGTAGGTGGAGATAGCCTGAGTATCACGAGCGGGGTGGTGAGCCGCATCGAGATGCAAGAATACGCGCAGGCCTCAGCCCAACTGCTGGCCATCCAGATAGATGCCGCCATCAATCCGGGCAACTCAGGCGGACCCGTGGTGGACGAGGACGACAACGTGATTGGCGTAGCTTTTCAGTCCCTGGCAGACGAGGACATTGAGAACATCGGGTACGTAGTGCCTGTCAACGTGATCAACCACTTCCTGGAGGACGTCCAGAGGCACGGCAGGTACACGGGTGTGAGCGGGCTGGGGGTGAGACTGCAGGCTCTAGAAAATGAAGCCATCCGTAGAAGGAAAGGCATGGGAGAGGGGGATACGGGCGTGCTAGTGATCTCGGTGGCGGAAACAGCGCCAGCCAAGAAGGTGCTGCATGTGGGCGATGTCTTGCTGAGTGTGGACGGGATCCGCATCTCCAACGACGGCAAGATCCCCTTTAGGGGAGGAGACTTCAAAGAGCGCGTCGGCATGCACTACCACTTCACACAGCGGTTCCCCGACGATGTGGTGGAGCTGGAGATTCTCAGAGAGGGCAAGAGGGAGTTGGTAAAGGTGCAGCTGTGGACCACTGAGCGCCTGGTGCCCAGAGTACTCACCAGCAAAAATGTTATCGATGCCGCCACCAACGAGGGCACGGGATTGAATGGCAGCATTGTAGGCGGGTCGCCCAGCTACTTGATCATCGGGGGCATGGTACTGGTCTCGCTGGGCCTGGAGTACCTGCACACAGAGTTCGAGACGGACCATATGGGCGACTACGAGCAGTGGGGAGACGAGTTCAAGCTGCTGGCCCTGGCGCAGGAGTCCAAGACGAAGGACGTGGAGGAGGTGGTGCTGCTCTCACAGGTCATCTCGCACAGCTGCAACATCGGCTACGAGACCTACCGCAACCTGCACCTGGAGAGCTTCAACGGGGAGAAGGTGCGCTCCATGCGCCACCTTAAGGCCCTGGTGGACCAGGCCGTGCAGAGGGTGGAGCGGGGAGGAGCAGGCAGGGACGCGTTCATCACTCTGGAGTTTGCCAATGGCCAGATCATTGTGCTGGACGAGGAGGCTGCGGTAGGCGCACAGGCGCAGATCGCCTCCGAGCATTTTATCCAGAGCTTTTGCAGCGAGGATCTGAGGCAGGAGTAGAGTAGAAGACGTCATGATATATACGATTGTAGAGGTTTGTTTTTGTGCAACTAGAAATTCGAAGGAACACACATACAAGTGTCTTAAAAGGCCTTATCGACCTTGAGCTGCTTGTCGGCAGGCAGGTTCTTGTTGGCGTCATCCAAGGCGGCCTGGCTGCCCACCACAGCGACGGAGCCCGACTCGGAGACCTTCGCGAGGTTCTTGGCGAAGTCCTTGAAGTCACTTTCAGAGGTTCCCAGCACCTCGTCGCGCCACTTTTGCCTGTCCTCAGCGCTCTCGCCGGTGAGATACTGCACCATGGAGGAGTAGCCCTTTTGGTCAGGCGAGAGGGGGGAGTCGAGGTCACCAATGGCACCGATGACGCCCTGCAGGATGTCGTCGTTGGTGATGTGCGTGCCCAGCAGGGCATCGGGCGCCTTGTCATAGATGTCTAGAGTGGCCTTGAGGTTGGGGTCGCGGTAAGACATGTACACGAAACGGCCCGAGGTCTCGGAGAAGCGGGCAAAGCCTCCGTAGGCGCCACCCATGACGCGCACGTTGTCCCACAGGTAGTGCAGAGAGAGGAAGCGGGAGACGACAGAAGAAGAGCCAGACACATGCTCGCCGGGGCTAAGTATGGGGCCGCCTTTGACCACGTAGTTCACCTGCGAGGGCACGGTAAAGCCCTCGTTCTCCATCTGGGAGAGCTTGTCAGGGCTCCAGGTGGCGGCCAGGTTGTTGGTGGCGGGTTTGTCCTGCACAGGCAGCTTGCCCAGGAAGGATTCGATATCGGGGAGGGCGGACTTGAGCACCTTGTCGTCTCCAGTCAGGTTTACGATCATGCCGTTTCTGCGCACGATAGCGTCGCGTATCTTGCACAGACGGGCGTTCAGGGTTTCCCAGTCGTTTTCGGCGAGGTTGAGCAGATCTCCAGCAGCTCTCACAGAGGTAATTCCGCCTGTGACCTCGCCCAGGTAGCCCAAGAAGGAGTAGCGCGCAGCCAGTCTGGAGGCGGCGTAGGTGTGGCCCGAGGTGATGACTGACTGCTCCTTACGGATCTTGCTCTCCTTGAGCATCTCCACCGCACGCTTCTTGTTGTCGAGGTTGGCGTTCATCAGAATATCGTTCATGAGCTCGAGCATCACGGGCACCTTGTTGGTGGTAGCCTTCCCACGTATCATCAGGTACAGCAAGGCGTCGCTGGGCTGGGTGCCGGACACGACACCACCCGTGGCTTTGCTATCAGAAAACAGAGAAACGCCGATGCCACCAGTCTCAGCTCCGATCTTGCGCTGTAGGGTGACCTCGTCCATGGAGGCAGTGCCACCCTCCATCAATAGACGGGTGAACAGGGGCAGGTAGGGCAGGTCCTCGTGATCCACGGCGGAGAAGTCGAATCCCACATCAGCATACAGGATGCCGCTAGTGGTCAGATCATGGGTCAAGATGGTAGCGTCCATGCCCTTGCCCTCGCGCACTACTTCGATGGGCAACTCGCGGGCTTTGGGGTCGATGTCGCTGAGGTCAAGACGGGGGAGGGTGGCACGGGCCTCGGGGGAGTCCTCGGCGCCCTGGGCTTCCTTCAGAAGCTTGGTCGACTCGATGACGTCTTTGATCTGGTCCTCGGTCATGGCATCCTTGATGGTCTTGAGGCGGCTCGCCTCCTCCTCGAGCTGCTTGGCCTCTAGGGAGGCGTCGGGCTTCATCTCCACGGTCACACAGTGCTCGTTGCTGATGATATACTTCCTCAACAGGTCCTGGAACACGGGCTTCTTGGCGGCCAGGTCAGCCTTCAGCTCACTCAGGGCGGCCTCGAAGCGCACGCCATCGGCAGCATTCTTGTCGTAGATCCAGTGCGACATCATGCCCAGCATCAGAGATAGACCCTTGGGGAAGCCGCCCGTATTGAACTCTCGCAGGCGGAACTCTAGCGTGTTGATGGCGGCGTCCACAGCGTCCTGCTCGAAGCCGTCCTCGGCAATCTTCACCAGGGTGGAGCTCACCAGGGCTTCCACACGCTGTGTATCGGCAGGCTTGACTCCCTTGAGACCCACGCTGAAGGTGGCCTGCAACAGCTCGTCGCTGAGGCCACCACCCGTCACGCTCTCGCCCAGCTGGCTCTCAGTCAACACCTTGCGCAGCTTGGCAGAGGAGGTACCGAGTAGCAGGCTATCCAGCACACCAAGGGCCAGCATCTCGTAGGAAGTCAGGGGCTTGTCGTTGAGCAACCAGTTCACCGTCAGGGAGTGCTTGGGCTCGGTATCGGGTCCCACAGGGTAGAAGATCTCCAGCTTCTCGGGCGTCTTAGTCTTGGGCTGGAACTGCACCTGCGATACAACGGGGATCTTGTCGAAGTGCTTGAGCTCCTCGTCTAGTAACACCAGGCGATGCATGGGATCGTCGTTTCCGTAGAAGAAGATGCGGCTGTTGCTGGGGTGGTAGTACTTGGAGTGGAAGTCCTTAAAGTCCGCAAAAGTCAGGTCAGGGATCACCAAAGGGTCTCCACCACTGTCAACACCATAAGCGTTATCAGGGAAGAGCGCCTGTTGCGTGGCACGACCCAGTAGGGAATCAGGTGAGGAGTACACGCCCTTCATCTCGTTGTAGACCACGCCCTTGTAAGTCAAAGGGTCCTCAGGCTTCTCCAGCTCTAGGTGCCAGCCCTCTTGCTCTAGTACTTGAGGGTCAGATACAGCACGGGGGTGCAGCACAGCGTCCAAATACACGCTGATGAGGTTGTAGAAGTCCTTGGTGTTGGTGGAAGCCACGGGGTAGCAGGTACGATCAGGATACGTAAAAGCGTTCAAAAAGTTCTGTAGGGAGCCCTTGAGTAGGTCTACGAATGGCTCCTTCACAGGGTACTTCTTGCTACCGCACAGCACACTGTGTTCCAAAATGTGCGGCACACCAGTGCTATCTCCAGGAGGCGTACGGAGAGTGATGCCAAACACCTTGTTCTCATCGGGGGAAATCACAGACATAACCTGAGCACCACTCTTCTTGTGCTCATACAAAATCGCCTGTACACCATATTCATCAATCTTGGTGTTCTCCACTACGTTAAAGGCAGGGTGCTCCACCACCGTGACGCCAGCTGGCATCTCCACCTTGCTCGAGGCCCTCAGGACCTCACTCGAAAACTTGCTAGCCCTCGACAGGAGCCGCGAATTGTGAGAATTTCTAACAAAGCCTAAGCAAAGAGTAGAAATCATGACTACAACTAACAGTAAGACCCAGTTACGGGAGGGCATACTCCGAAATATCTCCGTCACGCGGCTTCGCTTGGGTTCAGGGGCTCCTTCGACTAACGAATAGCGACCACGATTGGATATAATGTCGCTACTCTGTCTCTTTCTGCGCAAAGCACTCGTTCTTGGAATGACGGTGATTGTGCGACTTTGTAGAGACCTTTTTTCTCCGCGGGAACCCTTCCAAATGAAGAGAGTAACCTTTTGAGCGAGAAAGACTTTGAAAGTGATGATTGACTTAGACAAGTTGCAAGTAGATACACTGTTAAAGATGTACACACGCTGGCACGATCTAAGTCTCCAAAATAAGGCCATTTCTTGCCGAGGCTTGACTGGAGAGTGCCTTCGCGGCATCGAACCGCTGCCACCGCGTGGTTCCAGCTCCCTGAAACTTCATGTGAACATCGCTATGAAGGTGGCCATGGAGCCCGACTACGTGGATGGCGGCGAGATCAAGCTGGCCATGAAAAACCGAGCGATGAGAGGGCCCTCTTCGTTCCTCGTGATGGTCTGGGAGTTCCTCGAGAGCACTATTGACGTCACAACGTGCTCATCCAAGATGATTTTGTTGCAGATCAGGCGTGATATATGTCGCTCATTGCTACTAGAGATCAACAAGGACATCATGGAGACAAAAGGGCCCACCAAGGTCAGCCACAGCGAATTTCCCGCGCTTGGAGTGACGCCTGCTGCCGTGCCGCGCACCACCGTGCCTCGCACCGCAGAGAAGCCCTACGCTGAGACCGCCAGAGATGGTGCCCAGAGCGCACGTGATTGTCCCATCAAGAAGCCTGGAGGTGGTGGCGACGATGGAAGGCGATTGCCTGTGATGCCTGAGGGCTGGACTGTGTCTGACCCGTGCTTCTTAACCCTACTCAAGGCCTACGGCATCGAGATGCTAGAGCGTGACCTCATGGACACGGCTATGTCCGTGCTCTTTCTAGTCCTGGCTATGAGTGACGACGGCTCCGTCAGCATGACACACCTCCGCCCTCAGCGCACTCACCGTGCAATGGTAGAGTGTGTGGGCTATGTGGCGGAGAAGGGCCTGTTCGGGCCCAAGTTCAATTCAATGTCCAAGACCCGCATCAGGGGCGTGGTGGGTATGCTAAAGACCAGCGAAGTTGTAATCACCACCAGCGCAGGCGATGACACCTCGCCGTGCCTTCTGGCCCTGAACTCTAAGGTGCAGAACATGCTACAGGTGCGACTGATGGTAGACACTTTTTTGGTGAGATTCGTAAAGGAGCACCGTGGTCAGGCCTTATCCAGCCCGGAGAAGGAGAAGCTCACGTGGCTGCTGCTGCCTAAGGCATGCAGCGTGCTGGCCGAGGGCATAGTGGCCAGAGTCAAACCCGTCGTCAAGACCTTCCTATCAACCTACAACGAGCCCGCCATTCACACTACGCAGCCTGGCATCCAGCCACAGCATGTAGGGACAAAGGTGGGGGTCACGGTGCCGCCCTTCACCCCTTCTCCCTCTGCGCGCCCTCCAGGCTCCTACGGAGAGATCGTCCCTGCCCTGCACGATGACGTCATGCCGTCCCCACAGATGTTGTTCGTGAACACGGCACTAGGCAAGGAGCGCGGCAGCCAGGAGCCGTCGCCCATGACTACGGATGAGGGTGCCACCTCGCCGCACGACATGCTGACCCTCTTTGCACACCATGAGCCCCTGCCGTCACCGCTACCTGCTGACCCTGAGTACCCCTCACCCCCGGGTGTAGAGGGGTTGAGCTACTCCCTGTGGGGAGAGAGCACACAGACCCCCCAAGTGAAGGGACAGCAGCAGCAAGAGGGCACCGCGGTCTTCGGCGCCGAGCTCATCCAGGCCCTCTCTCGCGACACCAGAGGCCTGCCGGCCGACCCACTGGACCCCTACCTAGCCAAGAACAATCCCCCTGGGCTGTAGGCCGACAAGAGGAGTGGAGGACAAGAGAGAGATAACACGAGAAAAAGACGACTCAGTGAGTGATTAAGATTATTGCGCCCCTACAACCGATAACTGAGACTACCATTGTCCACCTCCTCCTTTAGCTCCGCGAACTGCTCTCGCCACTGGGCAATATCTTGCTTGGCCATGGCGTTGCTTCCCCGGATGTGCCGCAGATGCTCTTTGAAAGCACGCGGCGTCAGCCCTACATCCGTTGGGGTGTCCTTGGTGGCTTGCCACATCCGGAAGGCAGCCCTCACATCCTCGCCGCCCTCCACCGTGCCGCTATGCGACGGTACCGGCGACTCTACCACCACACTCTCCTCTTCAACTTCGCCCTCGTCCTCATCCTTGTGATCCAGGGGAAAAGACTGCAGAGGCTCGCACACTGGAGCCCGCTGGCTCGTGGCTGAGTGGGCAGGGGCTGGGGCAGCGGATGCCACCCTCACCTGGGGAGCCGATAGGTCTTGCACAGAGGCCTCCGCCGACTGGCGTAACACCTCAAAGTGCGAGTCCACGTAGGAGTGCATTTGCAGCTTGAGCAGGCCGATGAACTTCTCCTGCGCCTGTACGCGACCCGCCAGGTACGCCGCCTCCCCAGGGCTCTCCTCGTGCCTGGCTCCCTTAGCAGGGACAGGCAACTCGGTGGACACGTCGAGGTCGCACTGGACACTGCTCTTGGCAGACGCCATGGAGCAGTCCATCTCGCACTGCGCAGACGTATCCACCACTACGGGTGACTGGCACTGCACGCAGGCCTCGGCAGTGGACACCCCCCCTTCGCACAAGGTGCCAGAGCTGAGGTCGCCCTCCTGCTCCTCATAGACACTGTCATGCAGGGTGCCACTGCTCAGGTCCACCTTCTCAGCCTCGGCCTCGGGCTCGGGCTCCGGGTCAGTGCCTGTGTCCCTACTCTGCCTCTCTGTCTGTGTCTGTATCTCCCTCCCCTGCTCCTTCTCCGCTTTCTCCTGGCTGCATAGGTCCCGCAGCACACGGGACATCTTAAGGTGTGCCGTGATCAGTCGTGATTGCTCCACCGTGTCCCCAGAGCTCTCTACCTGTGCGTGCCTCTTGCGACTCTTCGACAGCTGGAACTTCAGCAGGGCGATGGCTCCGTCCATGCCGCGACTGTTGGTGCGCAGGTCGCCCACCTCGCTAGCTAACTTTTCTACTTCTACCTGCTTCTCCTCCGCATGTGTTTGCAAATCCCGAATCTGCTCCTTCAGTGGAGTGACACGCGGGTAGGGGCTGGTGTTAATGGCACTCACCTGCACTGTATCGACCTTCTCCACCTTCTCTGTGAGGGGCACAGATGCGAGGGCCGAGGGACTCTCCTCGACTACCGGGGGCTCCTCTTTGGCTGTGGGTTCCTCATACACTATGCTACTAGACTGTGGACTGCTGGCTTCAGTGAACTGCTCTGCCAGAGGGATACATACCCACTCGTCGCCCTGCTTGCCCGCATTGGCAAGGTCGCCACCAAACCTCCTCCTGGGGGATGTGTGCACTCCCCGCATCTTCAGCGGTGATCTGGTCTTCTTCCCTTGCTTAGCAGTCGTCCAGAAGTCTCTACTGACCACTGGCGATAACGAGTTTACAGGCGAGTTCTCCTTGTCTGCTTCTATGTCCTGGAACCTCAGCGTGGTCACCAGCTTGTCCGTGATGTCCCCACCACTTGGCGCACTGGCCAATGCGCTGGCGTCGTGCTTCGCATAGACGATATTCCTCGTCTTTGAAGCTCTCAGTAACGCCACCGCCTCCTTAAAATTGATTCCCTTCACCTCGATCCCGTCCACAGAGAAGATCTCCGTCTGGGGAGCGAGGCACTGCAGGCTGAAGAGATTACTGCCCCAGCCCTTCACTCGGAGCCCTAGCGACCTATTGCGGTCAGTAGGCTCTAGCTCTAATCCTAATGACCCTGGAGGAAGCCTGATCTGCTCCATAGTGTCGATTCAGTTGACTGCAAGGCGCCGACCTGGATTCAGTTTGTCCGACCCGTTCTCGGCGTCAAAATGAGCTAACCTGGTAATTTTATCTCGACCTCTACACAATCACAAGCTAGAAATAATCCTAGTGAATCACCTAGGGTGAACCTGGGATGCTGAATACTCTCTGTGATTGCAGGAGAACACTCTTTCGGCAATTATTAGATCTAGATTTACTATACACCACCACTATGCTCACAGAGCTCAGAGTATTCTAAAACTGTGCCAGTAGGTTTTATGTAATGTCTAGTTGCTGCATTATTGACACAACGCTGTCTTGGTTGTAAGAGGGGGTGATAAGTGGTCGAGGAGGATTGGGCTGAGGCTGAAGCGAAGGAGCCTGTATAGGATGGAAAGCTGGGGCCTGGACCCAACTTACTTCGGGCACAGGAAGTTGCTGTGTGTGCAGGTCAAGGCTATAACGTCTACACTGCGGGGGGGCTACTTGGAGTACTACCATTATGGCCGGCCTGTCTCCCGCGTGGAGGTGGTCGGTGTTGTGGTCAATATCTTGAGGCGGAAGAGCTCTATTGTGTTGACGATCGACGATGGCACGGGTCTAGTGTACTGCTTTAAATACGTAAGCGCAGTAATGTTGGAGACCACAGATCCTCTTAAGCTTGCGGACATCGGATCTGTAGTCATTGTCCAGGGTACTCTGCAGAGCTTGGAGACGAACGAGATAGAGTATGGACTGACCTTGAAAGTCCACACGCTTTTCACGTCTCCTGATCCCAATGTGGAATTGTACCACTGGACATCATGTATGCTTTTAGATAAGGAGGAGTACTCCCGAGCTGCCATCGCGCCAGTGATGGAGGCTCCTGCGAATGGCGACCAGGAAGAGACGAAGGGAGGAGCGTGTGTGTGCAGGG